>Ga0209396_1004625_pt1 | contig 13308 bp, 12 predicted proteins | sample GOMGulsemesocosm_6_FD_184638 | JGI IMG/M metagenome (GOLD analysis project Ga0209396, IMG submission 184638) | Methane-oxidizing microbial communities from mesocosms in the Gulf of Mexico - GOM8C Gulf of Mexico (SPAdes) (version 2) | ecosystem: Environmental > Aquatic > Marine > Cold seeps...
AGATTTTCTACTGTGATTAATCGCTTAGAAGTCATAAATCTCTACACCTTAAAATGGTTTAGACCCAGCAACGTACTGGGCTGTAGAGAGTGTCTGATTATTGCGGTTTTTCTACGAAACTTTTATATGCTCATTTTTTCTTGTTATTTTAGGGCCAAAGTCACAACCAATTTTTATATGTCGAGTGAGATAAGTTTAATCCAACTTCCTCAAGTACGTCAGCAACAAACCCACTCTTACTAATCCCATTTCGGTTGTTCATGCTTGGGCAAGCTTGTTCAAATACGTCAACCAGCATCCTAACTAACCCCTCTGGCGCCTTTGTCGCACTGCCCCGCCCCACCAATGTATTATTTGATTCGGCCTTGTTCGCCGCCGCAACTAAAAGCTCTAGTTCAGACTTAATAACAGAATTAAATACCCCTCCGTTAAAGCTATAGCCATGCTTAGTAATGAGGCATTCCTGCTGCAAGCTCAGTTTTGAAATTCGCTCAAGAAGTTGTTCCGATAGACTAGCTATGCGCTCTATAGCACTAACATGCTCACTTCGTGTTGGGGTGTCGTCATGCACGCTTAATGTTATTTGGTAGCTTTGATACAAATTATTCAAAGCCGAGGTGAAGCCATCAACACCAGTAACGCACTCTCTTTCACTGAGATAAATATCAATTGCAGGCTGAGACAGGCCATACGCTTCAATCATTCTGACAGAAAAGTTGCTCGTGAACGGGGACTCCCCTCTTGTTTGGGTAGCTCCGCTATAATCCTGCAAGACTTTCTTCCCCATCTTAAAAAATCTCCCTATTCATCGCTTCAAGCACCTTGCTTGTATGCTGCTCAGACAGGTGCGCGTAACGCTTCACCATCTGTAATGTCTTGTGCCCTAAGATGTCTGCTATCTCAGCCAGAGACGCACCGTTCATGGCTAGGTAGCTGGCGGCGGTGTGCCTAAGGTCGTGGAATTTAAAGTCTTCTATCTCGGCGGCTTTAAGCGCTTTGCCCCAATGACTGCGAATAAACACCGGCACGGTCGGTTTTACATCACTGTAAAAGAGTAAATTGGTGTCTAAGCGGCGCACCTTCGACATAGCCTCTATCAGCTCGCGGGCATGGCTCACCAAGGGCACCGATCGACGCTCTCCATTTTTGGTTTCATGCAGGATGAGATAGCCGCGCTTTAGGTCTACATCGGCCCATGACAGCCCCATGACCTCCATCTGACGCATACCCGTAGACAGTGCCAGCACCACAACAGGATAAAGCTGCTTACACTCCGAGGCCTTACAGGCGGCCAACAACCGCTTGCGCTCATTCTCATCTAGAAAACGTACCCGACCCCTCGGCTCTTTGGGTCGGCGTACCTTGCGCATGGGGTTGTCGTTGAGCCATTCCCACTCATTACAGGCCACGGTGAAGGCGTGAGACAGGGCAGCCATATAGCGCACCACCGTTGCTGGCTGGCGGCCTTGGTGAAGCTTGTCGCGGGTTTCAGATAACAGGGGCGGCGTTATTTCAGCCAGTGAGCGATAGCCCAACTCATCGCGCCACCATTTAAGCTGGCGGCCTTGGGCGTTCATGCTCTTGGGCTTGGTCGGCAGGATGTCGCGTATATAGCGGTCGATTAACTCCGCTAATGTCCGCTTTTTGGCTTCGGTGGTTTTGAAGTGGCGGCCTTCACGAATAGCGGCCTCGGTTTGCTGTATCCAGCGCTTCGCATCGGTCTTGCGGTTAAAGGTCGCGTTCTGCGGCGGAAAGCCTTTAAGCCTCACCTGCGCCTGATAGCGCACCTCACCATTACCCGCTTTACGCTCTCTGATAGTCGCCATGCTGCAATGCCTAAAGAATAAACAGTGTGCATGAGAGTACAACAGACGACGACAACCAACAACAAAGGACTAATAATCACCGTGTTACACTCTAACGACTCTGAAAAATACCCTTATTTATCAGGATATTAGGGGATTCTTAGGGTTTTATTAGGGAAGTCATGTCACAAATATGCCGCACTAGAGGTGCGAGATTGACTATTTAATGCCTTCAAAAGACTTCATTCGAACGCTTCAAAATGTCGAGATAAGTAGAGTTTTGTTGAGTTTTACTGTGACAGGAGTGTGACATTGCAGAAACGAAAAAGGCCTGCAATTGCTTGCAGGCCTTTAGAATCATGGTGCCCAGAGACGGAATCGAACCGCCGACACGAGGATTTTCAATCCTCTGCTCTACCGACTGAGCTATCTGGGCAAACATCGCTTTGACAACAACTTTGCTGTCTCGATGAGGCGCGTATTAAACCCGTTCAGCGCAGATGAGTCAACACCTAAGGGGTTGTTTTTATAGCTTTTCTATTCAGACATCCCCCCTATTCACAGGCGGGATTTACTCATCATTCTGCGGCACGTAACCATCCACGGCGTCGTAGCCTTCGCTGGACAGGAATTTATCCAACTGATCCTGCAGGTAGGTGCGGGCTGTCAGGTCCATCATGTTGAGGTGTTTCTCGTTGATAAGCATGGTCTGGTGTGTCATCCACTCGCCCCACGCCTGCTTGGAGACATGCTCAAACAAGTCCTGACCACGTGCGCCCGGCTGCGGCGCCATGGCCAGGCCTTCCATTTCTTTCTGGTACTTGCGACAAAAAACCATACGAGTCATGTGTGTTTCCTTATTCAATCGGATAACGCTTGGCGCACCATTGCGTGTGGCAGGTTTATACACCGACCATGAACGCTAGGCCAGTGGCGCACCTGTATTAATGCCCCAGCGGTTGTAGCTCACGCAGTTTATCCAACAGACTCTTCACTGGGGCCGCTAAGCCTAATGATGGTGGAGCTGCCAAGCTGTACCAGCACACTGCGGCCTCACCGACACTGGCAGGCAGCGACTCGACATCAATCAACACCGGTGTGATATCCAGGTGGTAGTGGCTGAAGGTGTGACGAAAGCTGTCCCACTGCTCGCGCAGCTGACCGGTGATCGGCAGGCGCCCGGTGAGTCCCTGCGCCAGCTCTTCAACACTGTCGAGGCCTTCGCCCAGCTCGGGGAAACTCCACAAACCGCCCCAAATACCCGTCGGCGGACGCTGCTCTAACAGCAGTTCACCGGCAGGGTTACGCAACATCAGCAGTTGTCTGGCTTTAACCGGTTTGGCTTTTTTAGGCTTGCTGTTGGGGAAGTCCGTTGCCCGACCCTGGGCGTGCGCCAAGCACTCGCGCTGCAGCGGGCAATCACCGCAACGCGGCTTTGAGCGGGTGCAGAGGGTAGCCCCCAAGTCCATCATCACTTGGGTGTAGTGGTCGCAGCGCACTTGGGGGGTCAGTGCTTCGGCAATCAACCAGAGGTCTTTCAGCACCTTGCCCTGTCCCGGCCAACCTTCGACCGCAAACACACGGGTGAGCACACGTTTGACGTTGCCGTCGAGAATAGCGGCATTGAGGCCCATGGATAGACTGGCGATGGCGCCAGCCGTCGAGCGTCCAATACCCGGCAGGTCACTGAGTGCCTCTACCGAGGCCGGGAACTCAGCGGCGTATTCGTCGACCACCCGCTGCGCGCATTTGTGCAGGTTGCGGGCGCGGGCGTAATAGCCCAACCCCGTCCACAGGTGCAGCACATCGTCGATAGGCGCAGCGGCCAGATCACTGACGGTCGGGAAGCGCTCCATAAATCGCTCGAAGTAACCGATCACCGTGGCCACCTGGGTTTGCTGCAGCATAATTTCCGACACCCACACCCGGTAGGGGTTAACCTGCTGCTGCCAAGGCAGGTGTGTGCGCCCGTGCTGGTCAAACCAACGCAGCACGCGTGGGGCAAAATCAGGAATCAGCGCCGTTGCCGCGGCGCCGCTGATCATAGGGTTAGAGCTTGAGGTCATGGCTTACCGTCTTCAATATATTGACTGTCATCTTCGAACGCTGAGTGGGCGGCCAAGCACTAGCGGTTAAATAGGCCTTTAAACAGCTTGCCGCCAATATCGTCACCCAACTTCTTTTTCAGTTTGTCTTCGAGCTTATTGATCTTGTTACCGACCTTTTCTTTCGCGCGGGCCTTGGCCTCGTCGCGCAACAGGTCGTCGACCCGCGCTTTATCTGGGCCGCAGGTGCGGGCGCCTATGCTATCGAAATTTCCAGCGCAGCGCAGGGGTAACTCGCGATCGCGCCAGCGATCGGCCAGCTGACAGCCTCGTGTCACGTCTTCCTGGCCACCCACCAAGGCTTCGGCCTCAATATCAAAATCACCTTTCAGGTAGTTGCTTTCACCCCGGCCCTTGAGCTGAAAGTGTTCCACCCCCGCCTGCAGCTTTTTAATGGTCACCTCAGTACCGAGTAGCGCTAGGTCGACACTTACATCGTCCAGATTTGTCAGTCCCTTCCAGCTCTGCTCCACCAAGCCTTTGCCGCTCAAACTGGCCGCCAACTCACAGAAACCTTTCTCAACATCCAGCTGGTGTACGGTCAGTTGATTGGCCAATAACTTCGCGCTGGCCTTAAGGCCCAGCTGCCAATCGCGCAGACTCTGCCCGCTAGACGTTAAATCAAAAGCAATATTAGCTTGCCCCGCCAGTGTCGGCTCTGGCTCTTCACCCGCTGACTGCTCGCCGCTTTGTAGCGCCAGCGCCTCCAGCAACGGTGCCAGCGACAAGCTCGTCAATTCGCCTTTGCCCGAGACCTTGGCCATTGGCTGACGCGCATCCAAGCGACCGGCCAGCGATAAACGCCCCTCATAGAGGCTGGCACTTAGCTGTTCAAGGTGCACATCCCCAGCGTTGGCCTGCACACTAAGGCTGGCATCGGTGATGGCGAGGCCGGATAGCTGTAATTGCTGCAAGGTCAGGTCGGCATTTAACGTCAGCGCCTTAAGGCCGTCCAGCGGCAGAGTCTCACTTGACAGCAAGGGACTGACGGCGACATCGCTCGCGGCAGGTTTTATAGTCGACGCCTGCTGATCGCCTGCAACAGTGGGGGGCAGATAGCGATCAACGTTCAACTGATCGCCCTTAAGCTGTAGTGTCACTCCGCCATCCTGAGTCGTGACCACAGAACCCTGCAGGCTGGTTTTATCCAACTGAATAGCTAGGTTGCTCAACTGCCACGCCTGATTCGCACCGGACAGATCCGCCTCCAGAGAGAGGTGCGTTAACGCATCGACGGCGGCCATCGGCGGCCGCTCAATGTTTAACGCCGCCAGCCACGCTGCGACATTCATCGGCGCCAGCGAGAGGTGGAAGTCCGGAGTGAGTGGCTCCAAAGCCGAAGCACCGGTGAGTCTCAGCTGAATTGTCTCGCTCGGCGCCTCAAGCGTGGCAACGGTTAACAGCAGAGAGGGGATGTCCAACACGCCCGCTTTGGCGTCGAGACGCATCTCGCCCTGGCTGTGGAAAATCAGTGCAGGCAGCTCGTCCAGGCGCACGACAAAGTCCTGCTTCAGGCTGAACGGCTGACCATCAAAGTTTATGTTGAGGGCATTCAGGTTCCAGTTTTCCAGCTGGCTGCGCGCGCCGGCCTGTTGGTCCTCGAATAACACATGGGCGTCTTCAATACGCAACTGCTCAATCGCCAGGGTCAATGGTTTGCGGTTATCCGCCGTAGCGCTTTTATTAACGTCTCTGTTATCAACCACGCTCTTATCAGACTCGCCTGTGGCGGCTGATAACTCCCAATTCACTCGCCCCTGAGCATCTCGCAGGGCATGAATACGAGCCCCTTTTAGCAGCACACCCGCCACCTGTAGCTGCCCCTGCAGCAGCGGCATGACGGCCACTGAGGCTGCCAGTTCTTCTGCGCGCAACAAACTAGCCCCAGCGGTGGCCAGTTCTACCTGCTCCACGCGCAGACCCAGTTGCGGAAAAAACCGCCACGCAATGTCGCCGTGCAATCTGAGCGGCACACCCTGCTGCTGCGCAGCTGCTTCAATGTCAGCTTTAAATTCGTTGGGGTCGAGCACCTGGGTTAGGTACATAAAACCACCCGACAGTATCAGCAGGAGCAAGATCACGAGGGTGGCGAACGTTTTAACGAGCAAGCGCATGGCGATTCCTTTACATACGAGTAGGCTGTATACGGGTAAAGCAGCGCCATAGACTCAGAGCGGCTGCTTATACGGATAGGGCAACAGTGGCCGCAGTCTAGCGGAGCGATTCGACCTGCGACAATGTTGTTAGACGCCACTGACACAATAAATTCACACAGCCACGGATAACGGGGCCATTTTTTATTTGCGTATGTAAATAAGAATCCTTATCATCGCTGACTATTACTGTCGAACTTCTTATTGTTGAGGCCTTCATGATTCGCTCCCACTCTCGCCTGTTGAAAAGCTCACTGGCCGCGCTGACCGCCGCCTCCACCTTATTGTTGGCAGCCTGCGGCAGTGACAGCAGCGCTCCCGCCACTGAGGTGACAGACGCTAAGCCGACTATCACGGTGTATACCTCGCGCAATGAGCACCTGGTTAAGCCGCTCTTCGACCAGTACACACAAGAGACCGGCACTGAGATCCGCTACATTACCGATAAAGCCGGCGCACTGATTCAGCGTCTGAAGGCCGAGGGGGCAACCACCCCGGCTGACATGCTGATCACGGTGGATGTGGGTAACCTCTGGCAAGCCGCCAACGAAGGTCTGTTCCGCAGCATTGATTCCACTGTGCTGGACACCAATATTCCCGCAGAACTGCAGAGCTCAAACAACGAGTGGTTCGGCCTGTCGGTACGCGCCCGCACCATCGTCTACTCAACTGAACGGGTAAAATCCGAAGACCTGAGCACTTACGAAGCGCTGGCCGAGCCTCAATGGCAGGGCCGCCTGTGTTTGCGCACCTCAAAGAAAGTCTACAATCAGTCGCTGGTCGCCACCATGATCAACAGTCAGGGTGAAGCCGCCACAGAAGAAACCGTTAAAGGTTGGGTCAACAACCTCGCCACGGCGCCCTTCTCCAACGACACCAAAGCCATGGAGGCCGTATTGGCCGGCCAGTGTGATGCCACCATCGTCAATACCTACTACTTTGGCCGCGTGCTGAAGAAGAACCCTGAAACCAAACTCGCCTTGTTCTGGCCAAACCAGAGCGATCGCGGCGTGCACATCAACGTCTCTGGCGCCGGCATCACCCGACACGCCAAGCAACCCGAAGCCGCTCAGGCCTTGCTCGAGTGGTTGTCGAGCCCAACGGCTCAAGCGCAACTGGCACAAAGCAACCAGGAATACCCGGCCAATCCATTGGTTAAACCCTCTGCAGAGGTGGCCGCCTGGGGCGACTTTAAAGCCGATGCGATCAACGTTGAAGCCGCCGGCAGTCAGCAAACTGCCGCCGTACGCTTGATGGATAGGGCCCAATACCACTAAGCTGCGCGCCCTGATCCTCTAACTAAGTAGGGCCGTTCCTCTTGCCGCACCGCCAAGCCTCCGCCCACAAGCAGCGTTTATCGCGCTGGTTGTGGCAAGCCCCCAGCCTACTAGCTGCCATGCTGGTACTGCTGCCCCTCAGCGTGATTTTCTTCAGCTGGAGCAGCAATGAGACCGAGATTTGGCAGCACCTGATCGAAACACAACTCGGCCGCCTGCTGCAGAACACCTTTATGCTGCTCACCGGCGTCGGGGTTTGGAGCATGCTGCTGGGCGTCAGCCTTGCCTGGTTAATCGCCCTGTGTGAATTCCCCGGCCGTCGCGTGCTCGACTGGGCACTGATGTTGCCGTTGGCCATCCCCACCTATGTGGTCGCGTTTGTTGCCCTCGGCGTGCTCAACTACAGCGGCCCGGTACAGAGCTTGATGCGTGAGTGGTTTGGCAATGATGTCTGGTTCCCCGATATTCGCGGTCCGGCGGGTGTTGTGTTTGTCATGACCACCGTGCTCTACCCGTACGTCTACATGCTCGCGCGCAGTGCCTTTTTGGCTCAAGGGCGTGGTCTGATGGACGCCTCACGGCTGCTCGGCCAAGGGCCCTGGAAGAGTTTCTTCAAGGTCGCCCTGCCGATGGCCCGTCCAGCTATCGCCGCAGGGGTCGCGCTGGCCTTGATGGAGACACTGGCAGATTTCGGCGCCGTGTCGGTGTTTAACTTCGACACCTTCACCACCGCCATTTATAAATCGTGGTTTGGGCTTTTCAACATCACCGCCGCCGCCCAGCTGGCCTCACTGTTGCTGCTTTTTGTCGCCGTTGCGCTCTACGCCGAACAGAGCGCCCGAGGCAACGGTCGTCTACACCAAGCGCACCGGCGCGACGATGGCGAGCGCTATCGGCTCAAAGGCCCTCTCGCATGGCTGGCCTCTGGTTATTGCGCCGGGGTGGTGTTGATTGCGTTCATAGTGCCGGTATCACAGCTGCTGCTCTGGGCTTGGGAAAGCCACGCCACGGAGATGAACAGTCGCTACTGGCAGTTGATTGTCCGCACCTTTAGTCTCGGCGGTATCGCCGCGGTCTGCGCCCTGCTTCTTGCCCTGCTTGTGGCCTACAACCAGCGCTTGCAGCACCGCCGCCAACCCAACCTACTCGAGCGCACCGCAAGCCTCGGTTATGCCCTGCCAGGTTCCGTGCTCGCCGTGGGTATCATGCTGGCCTTCGCTCAACTCGATCGCCACCTCATCAACCCGTTGCAATCACTATTCGGTCAGGCGCCATCACAGGTGTTAGTGGGCAGCCTAATGGCGCTGATACTGGCCTACGTCGTGCGTTTCTTCTCGGTCGCCTTTGGCCCCATTCACTCAAGCTTTGAACGCATTAAACCGAGCTTTCAAGAAGCCGCACAGACCTTGGGCAGCAATCGCTGGCAGGTGCTAAAACGTATCTACCTGCCGCTGTTAACGCCTGGCTTGTTGACCGCGTTGCTGCTGGTGTTTGTCGATACCATGAAAGAAATGCCGGCCACTCTGCTGCTGCGCCCGTTCGGCTGGGACACACTGGCGGTGCGTATCTATGAAATGACCTCCGAGGGTGAATGGGAGCGCGCTGCCCTGCCCGCACTGACACTGATTCTTATCAGTATTCCACCGGTAGTTATCCTGATTCGCCGATCCCGCAATGGCTAAGGACGTAGACCGAGCGCTGATGTATGTCAGCATTGCCCCAGCTGTGGTGGTCCCGATTCGCCGATGCCATAACGGCTAAGTTAAGCCCGACAAGTTCGCCGCACGAGAGGCGCGCTAGCAAGCCACAAAAGCGGCGCTTTTGAGCATTTATTAGACGCGGAAAAGCCTATAGAATACGCGGCTTTTTACGGCGCCAGCCTGCTTACAGGCCGTGGGCCGTTATATCGTCCGTCACTGACACCTATTGGGAAGACAATTATGGGCCAGCAAACCGAACTCTTTGCTCAACACCAGGCTATGGGTGGCAAGATCGTCGACTTTGGCGGCTGGGATATGCCGGTCAACTACGGCTCACAGATCGAAGAACACAAACACGTGCGCAGCGACGTCGGCATGTTTGATGTTTCCCATATGACTATTGTCGACATCAAAGGCGCCGACGCTAAAGCCTATTTGCAGCGCCTGCTGGCCAATGACGTTGCCCGTATTGAGAACATAAAAGGCAAGGCACTCTACAGCGGCATGCTCAATGAGGCAGGCGGCGTCATCGATGACCTGATTGTCTACAACATGGATGGCTGGTTCCGCACCGTGGTCAATTGCGGCACTCGAGCAAAAGATCTGGCGTGGATGGAAAAGCAGGCAAGCCACTTTGATGTCACCATCACCGAGCAGCCGGAGCTGGCGATCATTGCCGTGCAGGGCCCTAACGCCATTGCAAAAGCCAGCGCCACCATGAACGCAGATCAAGCAGCGGCTGCGGCCGAGCTCAGCGTATTCCAAGGCGCTGAAGTGGCGGATTGGTTTATCGCTCGCACCGGTTATACGGGTGAAGACGGTTTGGAAGTTATGCTGCCTAACGCTGAGGTTGAAGCTTTCTGGCTCGCGTTGAATGCCCAAGGTATCGCCCCCTGCGGGCTGGCTGCACGCGATACCCTGCGCCTAGAAGCGGGCATGAACCTGTACGGCAACGACATGGACGACAGCGTCTCCCCGCTGGCCGCGAACATGGGCTGGACCATTGCCTGGCAACCCAGCGAGCGCGACTTTATTGGTCGCGCAGCGCTGGAAGCTCAAAAAGCCGCCGGCGATCAGCACAAGCTCGTCGGCTTGGTGATGGAAGCCAAGGGCGTGTTACGCGGTCACCAGAAGGTCATAGTTTCGGGGACAGAAGAGACTGGAGAAATCACCAGCGGTACCTTCTCACCGACTCTGGGCTACTCTATTGCTTTGGCCCGCGTACCGAGTACGATCGGTGATACCGCACTTGTCGAAATGCGCAATAAGCAGGTCGAAGTCAAGGTGGTGAAACCCAGCTTCGTGCGCCACGGTCAATCGCAACTTAAAGCCGTCGTTTAGCGACTACTAACAGACTGTTGAAATTCGATGAATTTCGGCACCTGATAGCGAAACATGGCATGAGGTTATCCTTTAACCTTGCTGCATTCCCTCCATCCGTGGATGATCAGATGCTTCGTCAAAATCGGCGACAACTAAGTCGTTGATTTGTGAGAAAAGAGAAAATGACATTTTTCTCTTTTCGTGTTTTGAAACAGGCAGGATGCCCTTTTCAACAACCTGCTAAAGTGCGGGCAGAAAAACTTATTTTTCAATCGCCGCTCAAGGTCTTACACTGTGCGGCATTGATGTATATTAATTACTAATAATCAGGTCTCGCCGCTGTGCGAACCCATTGATAATAAAGAGCCAGAGGACAACACTATGAGCGAACTCCGCAGCGAGCTGAAATACCTATCTAGCCACGAGTGGGCCCGTGTCGAAGAAGACGGCACAGTGACCATAGGCATTACCGATCACGCCCAAGACAGCCTTGGCGACGTGGTCTACGTTGAAGCCCCAGACGTTGGCAGCACCGTCACGGCCGGTGAAGAAGCCGGTGTGGTTGAGTCGGTTAAGGCCGCCTCTGACATCTACTCACTGGTATCCGGTGAAGTCATAGCCATCAACGAAGCGCTGGAAGAGACACCAGAAACCGTCAACGAATCACCATACGATGAAGGTTGGTTCTTCAAGGTTAAGCCGTCTGATATTTCTGAGCTGGACAGCGCTCTGGATGCCGAAGCCTACAAGGCTCTGTGCGAAGACGAATAAGTCTTATGGCTGAGAAAAACCGCGCCAGGTGACTGGCGCGGTTTTTTTTGGCTAGCATTTTTGTCACTGCAGTAGATACTGGGTTACTTCTGAATCACTAGCTGGTTAAAGAACAGGTCGGTGAGGCCACTTTCGCCCTCTTCGGCTTCTAGAATCGCGCTGATTTCAGTCATCGCTGCCTGTCGTAACAGCTCCTTACCTTCTTGTGTGTCCAGGTCTTCATCGCTCTGTTTGCTGAACAATAGAATTAAATTATTGCGGATATAGGGCATGTGATGACGGATGGTGTTGGCAGATTTACTGTTGGCCACCCTCACTGAGACGCTGGCTTTCATATATTTTAATCGACCTTGGCCACCGTAATTAACCACAAACGGTGGCTTTAATGGTAGGTAAATCGCTTTGGCTGGCGCCTGCTCCTCAGGTGTCTGGGCCCCGCTGTCGGAACCCCAGACTAATGCCAGTAGCAAGCACAACACACCGACCCCAGTTTTTAGACTGGCATCGGGACGATAAAAAAATGAACTATTGAACGTCATAGCGCTCTGTTTCTCCGTATTAACTGAGACCAAGCAGCGCCTTGCCGCGCTGTTTTTAGCTAAATCATCAATCACTAGACACATATTGTGAAGCGGATTAATTTCCCTTAGTGTAGCGCGACTTCAATGAGAACCTACCATGCCACTTTCCATTCGCCAGACTCATCTACTCATAGCCTTCGGCTGTCTCGGGTTAATCTTGACCGCACTGCTGATGCAGTACCAGTTTGATTTGGCCCCCTGCCCGCTGTGTATCACCCAGCGAATATTTGTCATCGCTGTGGGCCTGACGTCGCTCTTTGCCGCACTGCACAACCCAGCCCTTGTGGGCCAGCGGGTGTACGGTCTATTGGGCATGCTGTTCGGCGCGATAGGAACCGGTTTCGCCGCTCGTCACATGTGGCTGCAGAGCCTGCCAGAAGACTTGGCACCCGCCTGCGGGCCACCACTGGGGTTTATGTTTGAGAATTTCCCGCTGACGCAAGCCTTTGAGCTGCTGCTGCAGGGCGACGGCAACTGCGCCAAGACCGTCTTTAGCTTTCTCGGCCTGAGTATTCCGGGTTGGACGGCGGTAGCGTTTGTTGGGCTTGTCGCCCTGTGCCTTTATCAAACCTTGCGTCGTCGTTAATTGCCTGCGAGCCAGATCATGTTGCAAGGTTTGATAATTCTGCTGTTGTTTCAACTATCCGGTGAGGCACTTGTAGCCCTGTTGGGTCTGCCGGTACCCGGCACAGTGGTCGGCATGCTGCTGCTGTGGCTGGGTTTGCATCTTAAGTCAGGCCCCTCCGAAGGCTTAAGGAAAACCAGCACACAACTCGTGCAGCACCTGAGTCTCTTATTTCTGCCCGCCGGTGTTGGCTTGTTTTTTTTGCCCCCGCACATTCAACAGCACTGGCCTGCTATGGTCGGCGCCATAGTTGTCGCTACCTTTCTTTCAATGCTCTTCAGCGGCTGGCTACTGAAGTGTTTTAGCAAGGGTAATGGCTGATGTTAAACACACTTATACAGCACGGCCAGGACTTCTGGCACGCCTTGCAACACCGAGTCCTGTTCGGCTTACTACTGACCTTGGTTACCTATCAGTTAGGCCTTTGGCTCTACCAATACTCAGGTCGAAAACTGTTGCTGCACCCGCTTATCATCAGCGTGATCACTATCAGCGTAACCCTGCAACTGATCGGCCTGCCTTACGCGCAATACCTAAAAGCCAATGATCTCCTATATTTTCTCCTTGGCCCCGCGACCGTCGCACTCGCCATCCCACTGCATCAAGAATTTCACAACCTGCGTAAGCTCGCCCTGCCAGCGCTGCTGACGGTATTGATCGGCGGCAGCTTTGCTGCCGCCGCGGCCGTTGCCATCGCCTGGGCCCTCGGCGGCTCTGATATCGTGCTGCTGTCTCTGTCGCCCAAATCAGTCACCACACCCATTGCCCTGAGCATCTCCGCGACCATTAACGCATTGCCTAGCCTAACCACGGCGGCGGTAGTCGTCACCGGTATCGCAGGCGTGTTAATGAGCCCGTTAGCATTTTACCTACTGCGCCTACACGACCCACGCTTACAGGGCATCGTTTTGGGTATCAACGCACACGCCGTCGGCACGGCCCGCAGCTTTGAAATCAACCCCAGCATG
>Ga0209396_1004626_pt1 | contig 13305 bp, 12 predicted proteins | sample GOMGulsemesocosm_6_FD_184638 | JGI IMG/M metagenome (GOLD analysis project Ga0209396, IMG submission 184638) | Methane-oxidizing microbial communities from mesocosms in the Gulf of Mexico - GOM8C Gulf of Mexico (SPAdes) (version 2) | ecosystem: Environmental > Aquatic > Marine > Cold seeps...
GATATTATTGCATTTAAGGTTGAAGAGACAAAAGAGGGTAAAGCTCAAGCGATTATTGAGCGTTTAGTCTCAAGTGCGCAAGATGAATTTGTTGGCCAGTATATTGTGAAAGGTAAAGGTCACTTTATCTCTCCTGATCATCCTACTTTCAATCGCTGGGTTTTTGTTCCGCCTGCTCAGCGTAATAGTGCGAAAGATGGTGATCTAGTCTCTTGTAAGATTTCTCAGCACCCTTATCCGCACGGTAAGGTGCAGGCTAAAGTTTTAGAGGTTGTTGGTCAGTCCAGTGATCGTCAAATTGAAAGTAATATGATGATCCGTAAGTGGGGCCTGGCAGGGGACTTCACTGAAGATTGTCAAAACGAAGCTCAAGCTTTGCTATCGGTTATGGATGAAGCGATTGCCGTTGATAAACGTGCCGATCTAACCTCTTTGAACTGGCTCACCATAGATTCGGCCATGAGTCGTGATCTAGATGATGCTTTGCATTGTGAAAAAACCGATTCAGGTTGGCAGTTGCAGGTAGCGATTGCCGATCCTAGTTGTGCAATTAAACCGGGTTCTGAGCTTGATCAAGAATCCTTGCGTCGAGCAACCTCAAGTTATTTTGCTGATAACATGATTCCTATGTTGCCAAGCTCTCTTTCTGAAGGCGCTTTTTCGCTATTACCTAAGCAAGTACGCCCAGCGATGGTTTGTCATCTAGCCATTTCTGACTTGGGTGAAGTAACAGATTTTCGTATTGAGAATGCATTAATCGAATCTAAAGCGAAGTTGAGCTATGTTCAGGTCGCGGCTTTCTTGGCCGGTGAAACTGACAAAGATTTCGTTGATCAGCTAGCGGAGCCGATCAAGCCTATATTGACCGAGTTAAGTGACTGTTCATTAGCGTTAAATGCCTATCGTCGTAAGCACAATTTAGTGCTGGATGATCGAACTGAATTCAAAGCGATTTTAAATGACCAAGGTAAGGTAGAAAATATTATTTCTACTGAGCGTAATGCCGCACATAAACTGGTTGAAGAATGCATGGTTGTGGTCAACCGCAGTGTTGCTAATTTCTTAGCTGAAAAAGAACACGGTCTATTTATTCAACACGCCGGTATTCGTTCTGAACGCCAAGGTGAAGCACGGGCTTTAATTAAAGAGCAGCTTAAGGTCACTAATCCTGAAAAGGTCGCGACACTTGAAGGATTCATTGAAATTCAACAGCTCATTGCTGCGGGTGATCCTGCGGCAGAAAATGCTAAATATGAGTTGCCTTTACAAGCGATACTGGCTCGTCAGCTAGAGCGTAGTAAGTATGGAACGGAAGTGAAACCTCATGTTGGTATGGGCTTGACCGCTTATACAACGTTCACCTCGCCTATTCGTAAATATAACGATTTACTCGTTCACCGTTTGGTTAAAGCCTATTTGGCGGATGCACCTATGGCAGTGATTAGTGATGATGTTCTTACTCAGGTTGGCCAAGGGCAAAATAATAGCCGCATGGCAGCTTGGCAGTCTGATCAGTGGTTGAAGGCTGAGTGGCTTAAACGCCAAGAAAAAGTAGCTGCGGGAGAGCAGCGAAATGGTCAAATTGTGCAGGTAAATAGTGGTGGTTTTACTGTCCGTCTAGCGGATAACGGTATTGAAGGTCAGGTTGATGTTCGTCGTAACAAAGAATGGAAATTTGATACTAAGACCATGACCCATACCAAGGGTGAAACTACGTATCGCTTAGAACAAAATGTGTCTGTAGTCGTTGCAACAATTACCCCTGTTCTACGAGAAGTTAAATTCACATTATGTGAGTCGTAGCGTAGATCGCATGATCGAACAATAACGATCAGACTGCAAAATAACGCGCAATAAAGGAGTTTTAATAACTCTTTTATTGCGCGTTTTTTTTGCTCTTTACTTAGTTCAGTCGGCCTGTTTTATGTAGGCAGCTATTAGCGTTTGTCCTGCTTGATCCATAGGTCAACCTGTTGCTCTAATAGGTCTAACGGTAAAGCCCCTTGCCCCAATATGACATGATGAAACTGGGATAAAGAAAAGTTCTTTCCGAGCTTTTGTTTGGCCTTCTTTCTTAAGCGTTCAATTTCCATTGCCCCAATTTTGTAGCTTGTCGCTTGCCCAGGCATGACTAAATAACGCTCAATCGCATGAATTGAATCTTGTTTAGAGAAAGGGGTATTGGCTAAGCGATAATCTATTGCCTGATCGGTACTCCAGCCTTTAGCGTGTAAGCCCGTATCAATCACTAACCGCACAGCGCGCCAGAGTTCCATAATTAATTGGCCATAGCGTTCTTCGTTTGAGGTATAGCCTCCCATTTCATCGGCTAATTTCTCGGCATAAAGTCCCCAGCCTTCGCTAAAGGCGGTAAAGCTTAATAAGCGACGGAAGCTGGCTAGGTTTTGATTTTCTCGGGCAAGAGCAATTTGCATATGGTGCCCAGGTAATGCTTCGTGATAAGCCAGTGCTGCTAGACGATACTTAGGTAAGTCATGCTGGCGAGAGGGGTTGACGTAATAAAAACCGGGGCGAGATGCATCGAGGGGAGGCTGTTCGTAAAACGCGATAGGGGCACTTTGCTGGCGATATTTTGCTACTGGGCGTACGACGATTGGAGTTTTTGGCAGCGTTGAAAAGCTTTTATGCAAGCGCATCGACATGGCGGCGACTTTATCTCTTTGGTAAGCGACAAAATCAAGTTCACCTTGTGGATCTTGTTCGAAGCGTTCAGCACTTTCTTCCATCCAGCTAAAAAAGGTCTTTAAGTCGATCTTTGCAATATTAACATCTTCTGCGTCAGCCGCTGGATAACCTAGAGGCTTAATCAGTGTACGTATTTTATCTTGAATGCGTTTAACTTCTTGTAAGCCCAGTTGATGAATGTATTCAGCGGTTAAATCCGTGGTGGTATGGCTTTGCAATAATAGTTGGTAGTACTCCTTGCCCTGAGGCAAGTCATTTGCCGCTTGATACAGGGGCGCACGTTTTTGTTGCTGCTGGAGAAAAACTATCAATTCTTTATAGGCGGGTAATAAAGACCTTTTCATTGCTCTCTTGGCTTTCTTTATCAGTACTTTATCGCTGTTATGAAATAAACCTAAGCTTTGAATCTTTTTATTAAAGTCGGCCCATATTGGGCTGGTGCCTTGATCATTAAAAGGTGCGCCTTTAATGATGTTTTGGGCGGCGCTGATAACATAAGGGTAGACAAATTGCGGGGCGATAATGCCGGCTTCTTCTGCCTGCTCTAAGCGATTAATCAGCTCGCGAAATAAATGGCGAATACCCTTGATGCGTTCAATGTAGTCATGCGCACTCTGGATGTTATCAATGTTTTGGTAGTTGATTAATATATTCGGAATGCGGGTATGCCAGCCTCCCATTTGAGTTAGTACATAACTGTGGTGCTCAAATGGGCTGAAAATGAGTAGCTGTTCAATGTGCTGCAGCAGTAGTTCGTAGGATAGGCGATGTTCAGGGTTGAGTGCATCTTGTTCCAGCTCGATTAATTGCTGGCGGAAGTCTTGCATTTTGACTACATATTCTTGCTCTGCCAAGGCGGATATATCATCCCATTCAAACTGGCCGGGAATTGCTAAAGTGCTACGTAGCACTGGGCTAGTATCCAGTTGATATTGATAATACTGCTGAAAAATAGTTTCGGCTTGTTGTTGAACCAAATCTTGCTGCTCTTGACTGAATTGAACTTCAGGTATGGCGACTTCAGTTTTTAACGGATTAAGCTGACAAGCGCTTAATAGAGATACGGTCAGTATGAGATATATGGCTGTATGTAGGCGACGTAAATAGGGTAGAAAAATACCAAGCATGGATGTACTCAAATAATAAGCTAAGAAATGGTTTGCCTCATGATAGCAGGGGCTTAAGTGGGCAACCAGTAATCTAAGCGCTAAGTGTTTGAGTAACTCATTAAAAGCGCTTTTATTTTAGTAACTTAAGCAGAGCATTTTGGCAAAGGTGAAAGTTAGAGGTTAGTATTTGGGCTGCGCTTGGGTCTTGTATTGCTACCGCATAGCTAATGGCTTCTAAAGTCGCTAGGCCTTGTTGATTGCGGCGCAGTAGAAATTCGCTGGCGAGGGGGCGGCCTGGTGGAGCTTGTATCTTTACCTTAGCCATGTTTTTCAGCCAAGGACTTTGGCGCAGCATTTTTTGTGTCTCTTGCCAGGTGCCATCAATTACCCATAATTGCTGAATGTCATCAGTGATTAAATCAATATCTTGGGCATCATCGCTGGGGAATAATAAATAATGTCCTTGTTGTTGTGCGATAGATTCCAGTGATACACAAGTTATAATTCTATCACTCTTGCGTTGCCATCTAATCCTTTCAATATTAGGGCTACTGATTAATCCCCACTGGGCGGTATTATCGTTGCGTTGCCATTCTTTAGCATGGCTACAAATCATAATGTTAAACGGCAGCGAAACCTGAGTTATTTGTGCACAGATACAGTCACTTTCAGGTAAACGGCACTGAATACAATGGGCACAATAAAATGGGGAGTAGGGGCTGAGCATGAGTTTTATTTCACTACTTTCTTTATTTTAACGTTGGCATTATAAAGGGTGATGAGGTCGATGTGGTAAAGACATGTTTAGTCAGTGTTTGGTGAACGTGACCACATTGATCACAATAGACTAGAATAAACCACGGGGTGCCATTTTTAGCACGTTCTAGGCTTTCTTTGGATTTAAAATGTTCGATGCCTGCAACGGCACAATTAGGGCATTTTGGTTCTGCCATGGTAACCTCAATAACGTTAAATAATTTAAAATATTGTCTATAAGAGTTTATTGGATGCAATTATCGGTTATGAGTTCCCATAAGCAAGATATGAAATCAAAACCTTGGTTAACTAAGCTAGTTTTATCAACCTGTTTGGTGACTTTAAGCTTAGTAATGAATGTGCAGGCTGCCGATAAAGTAGCAGACTTTCCCCGTGCGGAGCTTGTTACTGAGAGTCAGACAAAAAATAGTGAATATCGCCTGGTATTGTCTGAATTAAAACGTCAGCAAGCGATCACCTCTGGGGAAGTGGAGCGTTTAATTAATGGCGACGTTAAGCGACAATTTTGGCAGCTATCCGTTAATCATGAGCTTTCCCAAGTGGTTGATCATTTTATAAACCAATGGCAGGGCGCTCAGACCTTATATCGTTGCTCAGGTTTGGACTGTGGTAGCAGTAACTTTTGGGCCAACAAGATTTTTAAAAATGCCAAGTTATATGGTCGTGATGCGAATCAGGCTTATGTAGCAGTTATGATGCCAGGCAAACCGAATCGTATTTACGTTTTATATGTCGTTCAGCGTAGTAAGCAAAAACTGTACTTTAATCTTGATGAGATTCGCAGTGATGACGCAGTAACGGATGAAGAGGTGCAGCGTCAGCAATTAATGACGACTCTGCAGCAGGAAGCCGGTTGGCTGCCGGGCTTCCACGTACTTGATGGTCGAATCGATGAGACGCGAGCTGCCGTGTTATTGGATACCTTAAAGAGTCTTGATGCCAGTATTAAACGCCGCTTGTATCTAGTTGTTCATTGTTATCAGGCGAATAATATGGCGGATAACTTTGCTTGCTCGACACGATTAGCTCAGCAACTTCGTGCCGCGATTTATCAGGGGTTTGAAATCCCAGTTTTTGGTCATGGGGCTTTAACCTTACCCCCAAGTGACAATTTAAAGCCGCAATTACGTTTCATGTTATGGCCTAGGCAATACTAAAATTGGCAGCACTTTCTAGAGGTACGGATAATGGCTGAAACAGTCGCCTTAGTATTAGGCAGTGGTGGCGCTCGAGGAATGGCGCATATAGGCGTGATTAAAGAAATTGAAGCGCGAGGCTACGAAATAATTTCGGTATCGGGCTGTTCTATGGGGGCCGTTATTGGTGGCTTTTATTGTGCTAACAAGCTAGAGGGTTTTTATGCTTGGGCAAAATCCCTTAGTTATATTGATTTATTGCGTCTAGTTGATTTCAGCTTTATCAGTAATGGTGCTATTCGCGGCGATAAGGTCTTCGCCGTATTAGCGGAGATGCTGGATGATATACAGATCGAAGATCTTCTGATTCCATTTACTGCGGTAGCAACGGATTTATCAAATTCAAAAGAAGTGTGGTTTCAGCGTGGTCCGTTAGAGCAAGCGATGCGTGCATCTGCCGCCATTCCTGGTTTATTTCAGCCAGTTGAGCGTGATAGTCGTATCTTTGTCGATGGCGGAGTATTAAATCCCTTACCGATAGCCGCTTCTGTTTCTGCTCATGCAGATCATATTATTGCTGTTGATTTGAATGCGGATGTACCTATTCCTGAATTAGAAAAAACAAGAGTACAGCCCGCTAAGTCTATGGCGGCTATTATCGATGAAGAAGATGATAAGAATGATTGGTTAAATTCAATTGTTAATAAAGCCAGTAAGTGGTTTGCCAATGACGATGAGTTAGAGGCTAGCGATCTTGAAGTGGTTAAAGAGAAAACTCGAACCAATGTTTCTAACTTGGGTAAGTTAGAAATATTATATCAAATGTTTGAAGTTATGCAGGCATCATTAAGCCAGTATAAAATTGCCGGTTATCCACCGGATTTGTTGGTTCGAATTCCGCAAAGTAGTGGTGAAATGTATGAATTTCATCGCACGGAAGAGCTGGTGGAGCTTGGGCAGAATATCGCTAAGCAAGCGTTAGATGCCTTTGAGCAAGGGCACAGCAGCTTGTATGGTCAGCGTTTGGGTTGATATCTACTTTTTGCTAGCGCTGCTTGGTTGCTAGCCGCGTCAATGTTAGAATGTTGGCCTTAAATTTTCTGCCTGGTGTTCTTGTGTCCAGTATTCCACTGTCTGATCCTATTCCCTATATATTGTCTAATGAAGCTTGTGAAGAAGCTTTAAATGAACTGACAACCATGCAAGACCTACTTCGCTGGGGCATCAGCCGGATGAATGAAGCGGCCTTGTATTTTGGCCATGGGACGGATAATGCCCGTGATGATGCAGTGATGTTGGTGACCCATGCGCTACATTTGCCATGGGATATTGATCATGTCTGGCAAAATTCAAAATTAACTCGCAGTGAACGTCAACAGGTGATTGAGCTATTCGCTCGCCGTATCAATGAGCGTATGCCAACGCCTTATTTGACCGGAGAAGCCTGGTTTTATGGCTTACCTTTCATTGTTGATAAAAGGGTCTTAATTCCTCGCTCGCCTATCGCTGAACTTATAGCAGCACGTTTTCAGCCTTGGTTAGGTAATAAGTCTGTGCATCGAATTCTGGACTTATGCACCGGTAGCGGCTGTATTGGTATTGCTTGCGCTGTCGAGTTCCCTCAGGCTCATGTGGAGCTATTGGATATTTCGTTTGAGGCCTTAGCCTTAGCGGATGAAAATATCGCCCAGCATCAGCTCAGTGATCGAGTTATTGCTCTGCAGTCGGACTTATTTGACGCGGCTGATGGTCAATACGATATCATCGTTTCGAATCCGCCTTACGTGGATAATGATGATATGAGCTGTTTACCGGAAGAATTCCATAACGAACCTGAATTGGCGTTAGCAGCTGGGGAAGATGGCTTAGATCTAGTACGAATAATGCTAGCGCAAGCACGTCAATATTTATCGGATGATGGGATATTTATAGTTGAGGTGGGTAATAGCTGGCCTACCTTAGAAGACGCTTATCCAACGGTGCCCTTTATGTGGCAAGAGTTTGAAATGGGCGGTCATGGTGTCTTTGTCTTAACATCTGATCAACTGGATGAGTGCGTAGAAGCGCTGAAGCTAAAATAAATCAGCCTTAAACTTAATAAAAAATTAAAATTTAAAACGGATACAGATATGTCGGGTAATACGTTTGGTAAAAGTTTCACAGTCACGACGTTTGGTGAAAGTCATGGCATTGCTTTAGGTTGTATCGTTGATGGTTGCCCTCCGGGGATTGAACTATGTGAAGCCGACTTACAACATGATTTGGATTTACGTAAGCCTGGTACGTCTAAGTTCACGACTCAGCGTCGCGAACCTGACCAAGTGAAAATTTTATCTGGGGTATTCGAAGGTAAAACAACCGGTACGCCCATCGGTATGATTATTGAGAATACCGATCAGCGTTCAAAAGATTATTCCAATATTGCTGATACTTTCCGTCCTGCTCATGCAGATTATGCTTATACGCATAAATATGGTTTCCGTGACTATCGTGGTGGTGGCCGTTCTTCTGCTCGTGAAACGGCTATGCGTGTTGCCGCAGGTGCTGTGGCGAAAAAGTTTTTGCTGGCGAAAGGTATTGAGGTTAAGGGTTATTTATCTCAGTTAGGGCCTATTAAGATTGAAGCGAAAAACTTCGATTGGAATGAGGTACGCAACAATCCATTTTTCTGTCCTGATGCTTCTAAAGTGCCTGAGATGGAAAGCTATATGGAAGCATTACGCAAAGAATGCAACTCTGTCGGCGCCAAAATCACGGTGACTGCAACCGGTTTGAAACCGGGTCTTGGTGAACCTATCTTTGATCGTTTGGATGCTGAGTTAGCGCATGCTTTGATGAGCATTAATGCGGTGAAGGGTGTTGAAATCGGTGATGGTTTTGATTGTGTAGCGCAGAAGGGAACAGAGCACCGCGATGAAATGACCCCTGAAGGATTTTTAGCGAATCACTCTGGCGGTATTGTGGGTGGCATTAGTACTGGGCAAGATATTATTGCCCATATCGCGTTAAAGCCGACTTCAAGTATGGCTATTCCAGGTCGTTCTATTAATAGCGCCGGCGAGCCCATTGAAGTGATTACTAAGGGTCGTCATGATCCTTGTGTTGGCATTCGTGCAACACCGATTGCAGAAGCTATGATGGCGATTGTATTGATGGACCACTTTTTACGTAATCGTGGCCAAAATGCTGATGTGGTTTGTACGACGCCTATTATTAATGGCCAAGCATAATTCTTGTTAAAAGGGCTCTTGTAAAAAGAGCGATTTAAAAGAGAAGTCTTAAAAAGAGAAGCATATGAAGGTGCCGTACTGGCGTTTGTCCGGCTTTTATGGCCTTTATTTTGCCCTAATTGGCTGTATTGTGCCTTTTTGGGGGCTGTATCTACAGCAGCAATCTTTTACTGCTGAAGATATCGGTATCCTGCTGGCCTTATTCAGTGCTATTCGCATCTTTGCCCCCAGTCTATGGGCGAGCCTCGCTCATCAATGTGAACATTTCATACGACCCATCCAGCTGCTGCGCTTAGCGGGCTTATTAATGGTGCTGTGCTTTACTGCAATTTTTTGGGCAACGGAGTTTTGGCACTTTGCCTTGATTATGCTGAGTTATGGTTTCTTCTGGTCGGCCATGTTGCCGCAATATGAAACCCTGACGCTGAATCATATAAAAGATGATCTTGATGCTTATAGTAATATTCGTCTATGGGGGTCTGTCGGCTTTATTCTAATTGTCAGTCTTTTAGGCTGGGCTTTTGATTATATCAGCATTGAATTTTTACCCGGAATTATGCTGGTTTTGATGTTAGTCATTGTTTTCAATGGCTTAGTTTTACCTGAAGCCAGTCCTATTGCTGATAGCTCAGCTCATCAGGTCGAGGATGCACAAGATGGAGTAAGCATAGACGTTACTAAATTTGGTTTCGTGAGTTTCCTGCTAGTGACTATTTTAGTGCAGGCGAGTCATGGGCCTTATTACGTTTTCTTTAGCATCCATTTACAGCAGCTTAATTACAGTAATAGTGCGATTGGCTTGTTATGGTCCCTTGGCGTACTTGCCGAGATAGTCTTGTTTTGGCGCATAGCCTTTTTTATTCGTCACTTCTCCCTCAGAAATTTAGTCATTATGTCGTTATTGTTGACGGTATTGCGCTGGCTATTGACCGCATATTTTTCTGCCAATATATCTTTGCTTATTTTCTCACAATGCTTACATGCTTTTAGTTTCGGCTTACTACATGCCGTCTCAATGAAGTATATCTCTGTTTTTTTTGACGGTAAGCAACTACATGGTCATGCATTATACAGTGGCTTGGGTTTTGGCTTAGGCGGCGCTATTGGCGCCTATGTTGCGGGTATCGCATGGCTGAGTCTGGGAGCCTCGTGGGTATTTCTTGGCGCAGGGAGCTTAGCATTACTCGCGGCTATTATTGCTTATATTGGCTTGCCGAAAGAAAGTGAAATACGCTAAGCTCATATACGAACTAAAATAATAAGCGTTATTTTCATAAGCAAAGGAATACTCAATGAAAATTAATATCGAATTCGATATGACCCCTGAAGAATTACGCCGAGCGATGGGACTTCCTGACGTGCAAGAGTTTCAAAATGAAATTATGAAAACCATGATGGAAAAAATGGTTTCAGGGGAAGAAGGGTACGACGCTATGAGTTTGTTTAAGCCTATGATGGATGAAAGTATGAAATCTATGGATCAAGTTCAGAAAACGTTTATGAACTTAATGACGGGAGCGGCTTCTGCGAAGAAGTGATACTTCTAGTGACAGAATTTAATGGCTAGGATAGCGTTGTAAAATTGACGATTTAATATTATTTGTGTCAATAGTGCCTATATCTTGGAAAACTATTTTCGTAGAAATAGGCTGTCTATATAGGGATTTAACGCTAATTGAGCCAGTCATTGGATTATCCAGTTAGTTGATAAAGTCCGCTTTTCTTACTTACTTTTGTTCACTGAATAAATGGTCTTAGACCACTTTGTTACTGTACAAAAAAAACACTAATACCTATGCATTATTTTCTTGAAAAAAGTGTTACTTTTTGTGGCATCGGTAACACAACTGTAAGATATTTGGGTCTACACTCTTTGTACATTTTGTAAACCAAACCTTGAAGGAATAAGACCATGCAAGAAAATATCTTAAACGCATTTGCTGAACAAACTAAAAATCTATATAGCCCAATGCAGAAGTTTAGCGCTTTGTGTGTTGGCAATATGGAAAAGATGACTGAGTTTCAGTTGAATGCTATCAAGACGTATGCAGACGCTGGTATTGGCCAGATGAAAAAAGCAGCTGAAATCAAAGACGCAGATACTCTACGTACTTTCTCTTCTTCACAAGCTGAAGCGACGACTGAATTGAACAAAAAAATCATGGAAGATGCGAAAGCACTTTCTGAAATGGCGACTGAGTTTAAAGGTCAAGTTGAAGCAATTATGGAAGAAGCTCGTGGTACTGCTACGAACGCCGCAAATGCTGCAACAAACCCTACTAAAGCAAAAACAACTAAAGCAGCTTAATTTGTTTTAGTGTTTAAAGACCGTGTGTTTAATACTGATTTAATATTGGTATTACATACGGTTTTTTTATTTGAACTTTATGTTTTCTTTGTAATTTCAGGGATTTTGAAATGAACCAAACAGTTGACAATACGATCACAGATTTTTATGAGATGGCCTCGAAAGCCAGTGATCAAGCCTTCCGCCTTTGGGAAAAAGCCGCCAATCAAGAAACCAGTAATGAAGATCCTTCGGCATCTATCATGAATGATTTTGGCAAAGCATTTGAAGAGCTTGGCCAAGCTTTTTATCGTAACCCAACGAAGGTCGTTGCTGACCAAGTTCAACTGATGCAAAAGCAACAAGCTTTATTTCAAAGTACTGCGCTTAAGTTTTTAGGTAAAGAAACAGACGCCATTATCACGCCGGAAAAAGATGATCGTCGTTTTAAAGATGATGAATGGACTGAAAATGCAGTCTTCGATTATATTAAGCAGTTATATTTGTTACAAAGTAAATCTTTGACCGATATGGTCAATGATGCCGATGGGATGTCGGAAAAAAGTCGCCAAAAAGTGGATTACTTTATGCGTCAATATGTTAGTGCATTATCACCGACTAATTTCCCAGGTTTGAATCCGGAAGTTATTCGTAAAACTTTGGAAACTGGCGGTGGCAATTTAGTAGATGGCATGGAGCAGCTATTAGCCGATCTAGACGCTAGCCAAGGTGGCAGTTTAAATATCTCGATGACGGATATGTCAGCTTTTACAGTGGGTCGTAACGTTGCAACTACCGAAGGTAAGGTTGTTTATCAAACGGATATGATGCAGTTAATTCAGTATTCTCCAACAACTGCAAAAGTTCAAAAGCGTCCGTTATTGGTTATACCTCCTTTTATTAATAAATATTACATCTTGGATCTTCGAGAAAAGAATTCATATTTAAAATGGTTGGTAGATCAAGGTCACACAGTATTCTGTATCTCTTGGGTTAACCCAGGGCCAGGGCTAAGAAACAAAAGCTTTGAAGATTACATGTTAGAAGGTCCTGTGGCAGCACTGGATGCAATAGAAAAAGCAACGGGTGAAAAAGAAGTAAATGCCATTGGGTATTGCTTGGGTGGTACTTTATTAGCGACAACGTTGAGCTATTTACAGAAGAAAAAAGATGAGCGTATTAAATCAGCGACCTTCTTAGCAACCTTGATTGATTTTAAAGAGCCGGGTGAGATTGGGGTCTTTATCAATGAAACTGCAATTTCTGCGCTAGAAAAACAAATGGATACCACGGGTTATTTTGATGGTCGAGCAATGGCCTTCAGTTTTAATACTTTGCGGGAAAAAGATTTATTCTGGTCATTCTTCATTAATAATTATTTGAAAGGTGAGCGTCCAGCAGCATTTGACTTATTATATTGGAATTCAGATTCAACCAATTTACCGGCGACAATGCATTCGTATTATTTACGCAATATGTATTTGAATAATAAGTTGCAGGAAAAAGATGGTTTAGAGTTGGGTGGAGTTAAAATCGACCTTTCAGCGGTTAAAGTTCCAACTTACTTTTTATCGACAGCACAAGATCATATTGCTATGTGGAAGGGTACTTATAAAGGTGCGCAAAACTTCTCCGGAAAATCTCGTTTTGTATTGGGTGGCTCCGGCCATATTGCTGGGGTTATTAACCCACCAAAAGCGAATAAATATGGTTATTGGACCAATGATGCATTGCCTGAATCTGCAGATGATTGGTATCAAGATGCGAAGCAAAATGATGGTTCTTGGTGGACAGATTGGCAGCAGTGGGCGATGAAAGAAGATAAAGCTCAGGTAGTAAAGCGCATTCCTGGAGATCGTCAGTTGAAAGTGATTGAAGATGCCCCTGGTAGTTATGTGCAAGCCAAGATATTGAATGTAGCCAATAAATAGCATCTTAATGCTAAAAGTTGCTTAAATAGTAATCAGTTAGGTCCTTTTGCCGACTCATTGTAATATTTAATAATATTATTTAATCAGTCGGCATTTTTTATTCTGACAAAATAATTTATCATGCTGGCT
>Ga0209396_1004627_pt1 | contig 13305 bp, 10 predicted proteins | sample GOMGulsemesocosm_6_FD_184638 | JGI IMG/M metagenome (GOLD analysis project Ga0209396, IMG submission 184638) | Methane-oxidizing microbial communities from mesocosms in the Gulf of Mexico - GOM8C Gulf of Mexico (SPAdes) (version 2) | ecosystem: Environmental > Aquatic > Marine > Cold seeps...
GTTATCATAGCTCATTCTTTAATGGATCTAGTAAAAATATGCTAGGTTGGCAAGCATATATTGGTCAAATTGGATTTAACAATTACTTTAGTAAGGACGAATACCCAAACAAAGAACATGATGATGGGAATTGGGGAATATACGATCATAATTTTTTCGATTTTTTTAGTCAAAAGCTCACCACTTTTCAAGAGCCCTTTTTTTCAACATTCTTCTCAATATCATCACACCACCCCTATCTAATTCCGGACAGTTTAGCTAATAAATTTAACGGAGATGGTAAATTTATAGCTTCACTAAGATACACAGACTGGGCATTAGGAGAATTTTTTAACAAATCAAAACATGAACCTTGGTTTGAAAACACAGTATTCATCATTACGGCGGACCATACAAATGGTGCAGCTTGGAAATCACCTACAAATAACAGTAATATAGCAACTAATAATGTTGGGATATATAAAATACCAATTTTAATATACTCTCCTAAATGGATTAAATCAAATACAATTGATAAACCAATTCAACAATTAGATCTGTTTAACACAGTACTTGATTTAGTTAACTATGAAGGTGAATTTTATTCATTCGGGACATCAGTACTTTCAACAAAAAATGACATAGTGTTTCAATATGTTAGCGGAGTATATCAGTTAATAAAAGGTGATTATATTTTATTATTTTCAGAAGAAAAATCTATTCACCTCTACAATTACAAAATTGATCCTCAACTAAATAATGACCTATTAAAAGAAGAAAGGGTGATTGTAACTTCAATGGAGAAAAAACTAAAAGCAATTATTCAAAGATATCAAAACACATTGATTTCAAATAGTATGCAACTTGATTTGTAATTTCATTGAAATTAACATTAACAAAGAAAACGTATTACACAATGACAACTAACTTATTACTCTATAAATTGTTGATTTTTGTTTAACATGTTTTGGTACACTTGCAAATTAGATTTAATATACATTTCCATTTCAAGTACTTTTTCAGGAAACTGACCTGCATAGTTAGTTCTATCTTTACTCTTATATTTATATAGTTTTGATTCAGATTCTTTTTTCATAATTAAAAAGAATTCCTCATCTAAAACACCCATTTTGTCATCATCATTCACTATAATGTAAGGACGTTTTTCAGTCATTAAATCAATACCTAATGTATTGTTTAGATAGGGTTCATTTAACATGCCCATTAAAGTTGGGAAAATATCAATTTGTCCACTTATTTTTGATTGTACTTCTGGATTTCCTAACAAATTTGGCGCGTAAAAAATTAACGGAGAGTGATGGTAATCTAATGATATATCATACGTTGCATTCAAAGCCGCACCATGATCTGCAATAAAAACAAAAATTGTATTATCAAACCATTCTTGTTCTTTAGCTAAGTATAAAAACTTTCGCAACGACCAATCTGCAAATTCAACCGTTTGTTTTTTAATATCAGTTGAATGTGGCTTAAAATAATCAGGAACAAAATAAGGCCCATGATCACTAGCTGTCATAAATGAAGCAAAAAAAGGTTTTTTAGTTTTGGCATATCCATTTAATACAGGTATAGAATATTCAAACATATAATCATCAGGAACACCCAAAGAACTAACGACCTTGTCACTTGGGTAATCAGCTTCACTAATTACGTTTTCAAAATCATTTTCGCGTAAAAAACCATCTACATTGTCAAATTGACTATCATGAGGTATAAAAAATGAAGTTGAATAACCTTTAGACTTTAACACCTGACTTAATCCATTATATTTTTTAATCACCTTCATTGTATGTTGACTATACAGTGCAGGAAATGAAAATTGAGCACTAAAAATACCATTATACGTATGCTTTCCTGCTGTATAAGCATTTTCAAAGTATAAACTTTGATTAGACAAGCTATCTAAAAAAGGAGTTAAATTATTTGGATCTCCATGACGGGTCATTTTCCCAGCACTCATACTTTCCATAATAATAAGTACAATGTTAGGTTTAATAATCTCTTTAGTAGTATCACTTTCTACCAGTCTTGCAATTGGAGACTCAGCATGGGGATCAATAATGCTTAAATACCCTTGTACGTATTCAATTGACTCTAAGTCCCCCATTAAATTTATTTTGTCATTATCAGGATCTAAACTATCTAAATAACTTCTAAGTAAAGTAAATACTGGATTCAACCCCAATTGATTCAAAAATGAATTATTTCCAAAGTATGCGGTCCCAATTCTAATCGGAGATTTTTTTTCAATCCTCCCTCTTACCCCTAAGAACATAAGAGCAAGGAATATTAATGAAAATAATATTTTGAAAGGTAACTTTACTTTTGGTTCAGAATATGATTTGAAAAATATTTTTTTCAATAATTTAAAAAATAAAAATATGACTCCAATTACAGGTAAAATAATTAAGAAATATTTAGGCTCCTTAATTATCATATCAAAAATAAATTTAGGACTATCTATCCATTCAAATGCTCCCATTGAAAAGCGTTGAAAAAAATGGTTAAAATAAGGGATATCTGCTCCACAAATAATAAATGTAATGGATAAAAATAATGCAGCCCAATAATAAAAAATTGTTTTCACAATTTTATTCTGAACATTAAATAATTCAGTGACTATCAAAAAAAATGTAGGAAAAAAAAGAATATATCCAGAGATAACTACATCAAAACGAATACCTATAAAAAAGGCGTGCAATACATCAAAAAAACTATCCTGAGTATAATCTACTCTTTCCGACTCAGTAATGAATAGAATTAGTCTAAAAATAAAAAAAATGGATACCGTCAATCCATACGTCTTTAAGATGATTCTAAAACTTTTAAGCATAACCTATCTAATTTTTGACACAAATATATTTATATTTCAATGAATTATTCATTCAAAACATCAATTAATGAATTAAAAACAAAAGAACGTAAACTCAGCATTCACGTTTTTTTACTTTATATCTGAAAACTAATCTTAATATTTAAAATACTCATCATACAATTCAACATTCAGTTTAATATTTGAGAAAATCTCAGCTGCTTTTTCCGCATTATCAATTTCTTTTATTCCATTAATTTTTCTAATCAACGGCATTAACAAAGTATGTAGATGATCATGCCCTACTCCAGTCATTGTACATTGAGTTAGTACCTCTCCCTTTATTCCGTCCATTTGATCTCCAAAATTGTTATAATCAGAAATTATTGGGTTTGAATGCTCACTGAACCCATTGACTAAGTCCAGCATTTTTCTAAAACCTATTGAAGTTTCTTTATCCGTCACCCATTTTTCACCAGCATTTAACTCTAATCCTTCAATTGAATAAGTAGAATACTCTTCTTGCTGAACTATATTTCCAGTTGGTTTTGCAACCTCTCCCATACAGGATACTACTATTAATAGCATAAAAACTATACTTGTTTTTTTAACGTTCATCCTTTTTTATTTTTTCTTAAGTAATTTCTCATATCAGTAATTAGTCTCTATAGCCGCGTCACAAGTCACACATTTCAGACTGAATAAAAAGACTTTAATACTTTTACAAAAGTATTAAAATAACTATCTAGAGTCGTGATAAAAATCACAACATTTGAATTATGTTGGTTTTTATCTGTTCGTTTTATTTTTCACTAACCCAACCAAAGAATTAAGCTTAGCAGCAGACATATTAGAGGCTTCAAAAATAACATTTGCTTTTTTATAAAAGGTTTCTCTATGCTTGAGTAACTTCTCTATTTCCAATATTAATCTTGGTTTGTCGTTTTTAAATTTTTCTATTAATGGTCGCTTTTGTTTTGAATGAAACAATCGATCTGTTAAAAGTCCAGAATTCATTTGTAAATACACTGAAGTTCCGAGTGAATTAATAATCCCCATATTATCATTAAAGCAAGGTGATCCTCCTCCTAATGAAACAACATAGTTTTCTCCTTCAAAATTAGACAACCAATTCGTTTCTAATTGTCGAAAATAATCCTCTCCTTTACTATTAAATATTTCGTCTACCGACAATTGTTCGTCTTGTTCTATAATTTTATCTAAATCGATAAATTTTAAATCCATTTTCTTGGCCAATTTCTTTCCTAAAGACGTTTTTCCACACCCCATAAAGCCGATTAATAAAATATTCATAATTCAAAGTTAGCTACAATTCAATCAGTTAAAAAATAAATACAAAATAAATTGATTTTTTTTTATTTTTATCATGGTTATAAATAAAAAAGTATATATCTTTGCACCCATCAAACGGAGATTTGGTAGCTCAGTTGGTAGAGCATCTCCCTTTTAAGGAGAGGGTCCTGGGTTCGAGCCCCAGCCAGATCACAACAAATAAAAAAGACAGTTTTTAACTGTCTTTTTTTGTATATTGCAATTACTCAGAGAACCTATTTCAATATGTATTGAAATGATTCACTGAAATTACCCAGGTGGCGGAATTGGTAGACGTGCACGCTTGAGGGGCGTGTGCCGTAAGGCGTGAGGGTTCGACTCCCTTCCTGGGTACTAAATCCTAATTCATTTCGAATTGGGATTTTTTTCCCCCCCTTATTTGGTAAATAAGTATAATCGATCAAGCAATAAACTTAAGGATTATTTATAATTTTTTGTACTTAACAAAAAAGCGTATTGTATTTGACTAAACACTATACTTATGAAATTTGGAAGCGTAACTGATTAATTGATTTTACAAAATAGTAGAATTTCACAACAGACTAAAACAAAGAATCTCTCTACCAAATTTTGAATTTAAGATTCAAAAAAAACATGATATTCATAGTAAACAAAACACCCTTACAGTATTGAATCCGTAAGAGTGCTGCTTTCATAGGTAATTATTAGATTTACAAATCTAACGTTGTTTTAAGGGCTAAAGTTTAGTTATTTTTAAAAATAATTAGACTTATACTATTTTGGTTAGTATAAAATTTAAGTTTCCTAGTATTTAATATACTTTGATATTGTTTCTCTTTTGAAATCTTTTACTCTTATTTAATAATGCAAAGATCTGAAAAGTAAAAAATGAAAACTCCGTATTTATACTATAAAAACGACTACACACTTCAGATAAATACGTAGTTATTGATTTTAACACGTTCAAATTTTTCGACTTTGTAATTATCCGTAACCAAATAAACACCACTCCTACAGGCTTATAATAACTAGTTAGTTTAAATTAAACTTAAAAAAAACGTCAACTTTCTTTATAACAGTGGGGACATATTTATTTAATAGTGATGTAAAAGTAATTATACTTTAAATGAAGCTGAACTATAGCCATCTTGCTTTAATATTCTATAAATATCGGTGTAATTATGTATTTACCATATCAGAATCAGTCCAACAAATATTCTAGCCTTCCTTATTCAATCCTAATAAATTAAAAGCAACGTTATATTTGTCATAACATGTAGAATACTCTAAAAATACATTTTCATTTCAACATATTTTCAAATTTATTTTTCAAACTAAACTCACTAAAACAACTGAATTAAAGTAAGTAGAACATATATCAACTTTAAATGAATTTCACCTAATAGACAACACTAAGAGCAACTTATCTATACACTTTTAATATTCTACTAAAACTAACATTAGAATGACTATGAGCTAATTGCCGTCCTAAGTCTCTAACTAGTTTTTCAAAATTAGTCACACTAGTATCAAACCCATTTGCTGAAGTGTCAATATAACAACCAACCCTTGACATCATAGAAGTTTGAAAATGATTCCTAAACATTGAATTATTCACATCTTCTGGCATTTCAGAACTGAAAGTAACAAAATAATGATGATGTAATTTTTTATATTCAGATAAAGCAGGGTCAAGTTTATTGTCTATTTCCTTAATTAACATTCTCAGTTTTTCCATTTTTTTAGTGTCTCCAGAGTTTTTGTTTTGATAATAACTATCCATTAATACTGAAAGATGAGAACTAAAGAAAATCTTATCTAAACGTAATTGCTTAATCTCTTCATTTAACACAGTTATTCTATCATTCATAAAAGTATATTAAGTATTAGTTTAAATTTTAAAAAACATTTTTTATTAAAGATCTATATAATATTTAATAAAAACACACGTACAAATACTAACTGCGAAACCAAATCAACGGTATAAATACGTAATTACATTCCAACTTATTTAAAAATCTAATTTTAATTATCCATAATAAAAATAGCATACGTTTTATTCCAATACTCAAAAGTTATAGGAACTAAACTAACTACGCCCCCATTTGTAATATCACAAGTTAATAACAAATAAAAACCATATATCAGATGTAAAGAACAGTCAGAATTTGATATTCTCACTATTGAAACCAATCTACCATCCTCAGATAACATGTATAGCCTAGATTTAAGATTGAAACTATGAAATTCTATTATATCTAATTTTATCAAAATTCTTTTTTTAAAATTTTATTCTTACCTAAAGTAAATAACGTAACTTAATTCTACAAATGTCTGAAAATATTTGAAAATTAAATTACGTATAAATACATAAAAAAAAGTAACCTTTAAATATTCTCATTTATTCAATATAATTAATTTCTAATGAAAAAGCAAATCAAGTTAATTCAAGCATTAAACAACTGTTGTAATTAACCTAATTATTCTTTCATTTATAAGACTTTAGAATGAGGTTAATAATCCCCCCATTTAAAGTCATTTTAATATCATTGGGAACAATATAAATTAAAATTAACATCTTTAAATTTAATCCCATCTAATCTGATCAAATATTAGTAATTATTTCAGCAGTTAGAGTCTAAACAAAAAGTATAAGTTACACTTTTATTAATTTGACCTGATTACTATATGTATCAACTACACTATCATTATAATGATCAGCAACTTGGAAGTATGCTTTAGTTTCATACTGCTTTGCTCCTATTTTTCTTTTCTCACTTGAGTTTGTAATCCCCAAAAACACGGTATCAACATCTGCTGTATAAGACTCTTTTGCTATAGAGTACAGTAAAAACTTATATAGATTCCCTTTATTTACGCCATTATAGTTGGCCCCGAAAATTAAGGGAGAGTAAGTAGTTTCAGTTAAATGACTAATCAATACACCACAAGACTTTTCCGTATTGTTTTTTGAAAATAGTTCAACAATATTCCAATCTTTATGTTGACTAAATTCAATAAATAATTCAAAAGGTAAAGGAAACGTGTTTAAGTCTTTATTTTTGTTCCATACATTTAAATACATACTATACAAATGCTCAACATTTTCTTTAGTTTTAGAAGTGATTTTTTTTAAAATAAAATTATTATCTTCTTTTTTTATTTGTTGTTTAAAACGTTTTCTAGTAAGTCCTTTCATCTGAAGTAAAAACTCTTCTTCATTATTCCAATCTGATTGAATTACATTATTCTCTGGTAAATCCAATGAGAAATAACCCTTTTCTTCAATCAAATTTTGAATTTGTATATTTTCATTTTTGAACCCTCTAAGCATAACTTTTTCAGCATTTCGCTTTTCTTTAACCACCTCTAATTCATTAATAAATAAATCCAATGCATTTTTCCATAATGGATTTTCTTCATTTATATATACCTGGTCTCCTATAGATAGACCACACCCAACACTTAACACTCTAGATGTTAAATAAAATGGTTTAGCTCTACGTTCTTTTTCAATTAGTTTTGATATTTCAGCAGCAGAAAAAATATCATCCTTCTGTAGCGAAGTCGTTAAAAATGTAGCCAATATAATTTCATTATTGAAATCTCTTATAACGATATAATCAAAATCCCATTTAGTTTCATTTGCAGCTGGCATACTAAAAACGTTTTCGTAAAGCAACAGCGTATCGTAATTAAATGCCCCTTTATTATTAAATAAAGCATCCCATTCATTTTTATCAATTTTTGATACACTAGTTAAACGTTCAACCTTTAAATGAGTAGAACCGATTAAATTTTCAACCTTAGAATCAAGTAAACTATCTTCAGGATTTTTTAATTTAAAAGCTTTATACACATTATCTATCTGGTAATTTTCCTCATTTAATATCTGAAAATAGTGTTTAGCTAATATATTTAGCATGTTGTCAATTTGTTTAAACGTATGCAGTCTCGTAATCGTAAACCGTACACCTGTATTTTTAATTGGCACAGCAGGAAAAATCCCTATATTCATATAAAACCCCGATTTCTTCATTCTAGACACCAATTCATACCCCAATTTAGGTTGACTTATTCCAATAAAGAAAATAGGAGATTCATTTACAGCTATGATTGGTAACTTCAGTTTTTTAATAATTAAATTTGAATACTTAATATTTTCACTTAATTCAGTTTGAAATTCACTCATTTCTGTAGATAAGTGAATTTTAGAAGCAGCAATAGCAGCACCTAATGAAGCGGGTTGCATTGGCCCTGACGTAATCATAGGTCCCCCACAACTTCTTACCATATCTGCAGTTTTAAAATCCGAAAACAAAATAGCACCTCCACCTGAGGCAAATGCCTTATTTAATGAAATAGCAACAATCATCTGTTTATGCATTGTAATTTGTGACAATACATAACCCACCCCGTTTTCACCAAAACAACTTGTTCCATGTGCATCATCAATATATAAATAAAAACTGGGGTACTTATTCATTAATTCGTTAAGTTTTATCATATCTGCTGAATCTCCATACATTGAATATATACCATCAGCCATATACCATACTTTAGAGTACTGAGTTTGAAGTTTAATTATTCTAGCTTCCAGCATTTCCATATTGTTATGACGAATCATTTCAACTTTAATCCCTCTAGCTTTAAGTAATTGAACTGCAGTTTGAACAGATGCATGAACTTGATGATCAAGTACAACAACATCATCATCTCCTACCACAACTGGTATGGTCGAAATATGCCCTAATGTGGTTGTTGGTGTCACAACTACATTACACTTTGTCATCTCTTCTAAATTTCGCTCTAACTCTTCATAAAGGCCACAAGACACATACGCTCTTGACGCTGAAAACTGCGTTCCGTAATCATCAATTGCTAATTTTGAACCATTCTTTAAACGTTCATCATATTCAAGCCCTAAATAACTACATGACCCAAAATTTATCATAGTTTTTTGGCTGACACTAATTTTACCTTTTTGAGGAGTTTTGGCATATAAATGCGCAATTTTTTTACCCCTTGCATTGTCTGCAATACTTTTTACAGATTCTAAAATACTTTTATAACTTCCCATAATTCAATGTTTTTTTATAAAAGTAATAAGTAACTAACGACAATACATACGTATAAATACGGTAAAACCACACTAAACATACGTATTTATACTTAATGCAAAAAAATTATTTTTTATTTACTCAATATTTTTTACTACTTTTACTATTGAATTTATTAATCCTTTTACCTCTATATGGAAATTGAAAATAATTATATAAAGTATGAAATTATTAATAACATCCTAATTGGGACTTATAAAGCTAAACACATTGATTTAGGCATTGCAAAATCAGTAGTCAGTTTGAGGAAAACATTTACAAATAATTTAAAATACCCAGTTTTAATAAAAGACGACAATACAGTTAAAATAGACAAAAGTGCGCGAGACTATTTTGCTTCAAATGAAGGAGTGCAAGGATTATGTGCAGTAGCAATTTTAACCAACTCTATCTATAAAATTACATTAATGAATTTCTTTATTGTTGTTCTCCCTCCCGAAATGCCCGTTAAATTGTTTAAATCGGAGGAAAAAGCTATGAATTGGTTAGAAAAACACAACGCATTTGTTCATGAATAAAAAAAGGTTAACAAACATAAGTACACTGCTTGCTGATTATTCAAAAGGAAAATTTTCAAAAAAAATGGAAGTTTCTGAAAAACTTGACGAAATTGATTCTATCATCATGGGGATTAACATGCTGGGAGAAGAATTGAAAGAAACTACTATTTCAAAAAATATTTTTGAAAATATTTTTAATTCGGTGAGTAATATTCTATTTATAGTAAATAAAAATGGAGTTATTACTGGAGCAAACAACTATGGAAAAAAAATTAATTCAATCCATATTAACAAAACACTTTTCTCTGACATTTGTAACATTAAAAAAGTGGGAAATGCTTTTAGTTATTTGATAAAACACGAAGGAACTAAAATAGAATCAGAATTAACATCTTCAATAAATAAAAAGATATATGCTGAAACTTCCGTTGTTCGTTTCTCTCACCCAGAAAAATATGAAGAAGACAATTATTTAATAATTGCTGAAGATATAACAGAAAAAAAAGAACACGATTTACAAATAATAAAAGCCATAATAAAGGCTCAAGAAGTTGAAAGACAAAGAGTAGCTGACGACTTACACGACTCATTAGGGCAAGAACTGTCTTCCATTCGTATGATGCTAAGTGTCATAAATAAAGAAACAATATCACCTTCTAATATAAATATCATTAACACCTGTAACTCTGTTTTGATGTCGTCAATTTCTGAATTAAGAGACATTTGTTTCGATTTAATGCCTGCCTCATTAGCCTCTTCAGACTTATTAGCCACAATTAAAGAACTATTAAGTACTACCCTAATTAAAGTCAAATTCAGTACAAACTCTGAAAAGCTACCATTAAACCAAGAAGAAACATTGGCAATTTACAGAGTCTTTCAAGAATTCATAAACAACAGTACCAAATACTCTAAAGCTAAATTGTTAACAATTAATTTTAACCTAAAAGACGATAAACTTGAAATTAACTTATCAGATAATGGTGTTGGATTTAATATGAAGTCAACCCATTGGAAAGGTAGAGGGTTAATGACTATGAAAAATAGAATTCATTCAATAAATGGACATTTTTCGTTTGACAGTAAAATAGGGGAAGGTACTCATTTAAAAATAATAATCATATGCAAAAACTAGTTAAAATATTAATTGCTGATGACCATCAGATGATAAGAACAGGGGTGAAATTAATGTTAAATAGTCAAGACAAAATTTCTTTCGAAATATTTGAAGTTTCTGACGGAAACGGAGTGCTAAAAACTTATAAAGAAGAAAAAATTGATATTATATTGATGGATATAAATATGAAATTTATGAATGGTATTGACACTACAAAGGAAATAAGACGATATGACCCCTCTGCTAAAATAATCATGCTATCAATGAATAGTGAAATGCATATTATTGAGAGTTCTATCAAAGCAGGAGCATCTGGATTTTTACTTAAAGATTCTGGAATGGAGGAATTAATTAAAGCCATTAGAACTGTTTATTTTAATGAAAATTATTATAGTAATGATATTAGTTTAAAGTTACTACACAGACAAAACACTAAGAGAAAAGACTTTTTTAATAATGATAAATTAAATCTAGAGAAAATTACATCCAGAGAGTTTGAAATTCTAAATTTAGTAACAAAAGAGTTTACAAATGATGAAATAGCAAATGAACTAAAAATTAGTAAGCGCACAGTTGAATCCCATAGAAAAAACATGATTACAAAGTTTGGCTTAAGAAATACTGCTGGACTAGTACGTTATGCCGTGAAAAATGGACTAGTGGATTAAATATTATAATACATTTATTCTAAAATTTTATATATTTAAATAAAAGATACATCAACTAAGACAAATCAAGTATAACTTGAACATCATCTGCTGAATATTTGCTCTATACTTGTCCTGATAATTGTACCAAAAACCTCTTGCAGAGTAAAATTTACTCTACAAGAGGTTTTTTTTCAAAATCAATCCAATTTTTTCAAAGTTGTTTTAGAGTTTATTTATGTACATTTGACTAAACACGATACTTATGAAATTTGGAAGCGTAACAGATCCCTCATTAATTGATTTTACACTACCTGATGATCACCATGAAAACAATAGAGTTCTTCAAAGAACTAAGAATAGCACTGCTGTTAAATTTAATATTGGCTGTGCCAAATGGAATAAAACGGATCTGAAAAATTTTTATCCTAGAGGAACAAAGAATGAATTAGCCTATTACTCAAATGAATTCAATAGTATTGAGTTAAATGCCACTTTTTATAGACTTTTTGAACCCGAACAATTCACAAAGTGGAAAGACACCACTCCTAATCATTTTAAATTCTTTCCTAAGATAACGCAAACTATTAGTCAATATAAACGATTAAAAGGTACTGAAGAACTCGTAGATAGTTATACAAATTCAGTTCGACATTTAGACCACAAATTGGGTGGCGTATTTTTACAAATGATGGCTAATTTTGCACCAAAAGATTTTGATAAGGTTAGCGATTTTATAACGTATTGGCCGAAAGACATCCCCTTATCTGTAGAACTTAGACATACCGATTGGTACAATGATAGCAATGTAGCTAATAAACTGCACCATTTATTTGAGTCAAATAATATAGCCAACATCATTACAGATACAGCTGGTAGACGAGACTTATTACATATGCGATTAACTAATTCAAATATTTTCATTCGCTATGTTGGTGCCAATCACGAATCTGACTACACTCGCTTAGACGATTGGATTATTAGAATAAAGCAATGGGTAGAACAAGGTGCTAAAGAAATTAATTTCTTTATACATCAAAATTTAGAATTAGAATCCCCTCTTCTGTCGACCTATTTCGTAAAACAGTTAAATAAAGAATTAGGCCTTAATCTACATGTTCCTAAAAATCTATTAAAACAAACAGATGAATTAACACTTTTCTAATGATCCTTCATCAATAAAGATGTTTCACTTTTCTTTTACAACTCATATAACTACACTTAACTTGTTTAGGTTTTTGAAATAACTTTAAGGAATTATAAATACTTCACACTACTCTAACTTAGTAGACTATTGTCCTATCCAAAATCTATTTCAATTATCACACTATTTCAATTCAAAACCATTACATTTGTAACACAGATCAAAAGAATAACTTCTTGATTTAGACGTTAGAATATAATGAAACTATTTACATTTATACTATTATTGATTGGACTACAAAGTTGCGTTAACTATTCGTTTATGGATGGAAGTATTAATGCGGAAACATTTTCTGTATCTAACTTTGAAGAACAAGCTGCAAACGCACCAGCTGGTTACGGTGGCCAATTCTCTGACTTTCTAAAGGATTTTATGATTGGACGAACTAAATTAAAATTAAAGGATTTAAATTCTGATATTAAAATTAGCGGTGTCATTAAAAGCTACAATACAAGTCCTGTTGCGCTACAAAATAATGAAACAGCTGCCTTAAACAGACTAAAAATAACTATCAAAGTAACGGTGATCAACACAGTTAATGATAAAGAAAGTTTTGAACAGAATTTCACTCAATTTTCAGATTATAGCTCG
>Ga0209396_1004634_pt1 | contig 13285 bp, 13 predicted proteins | sample GOMGulsemesocosm_6_FD_184638 | JGI IMG/M metagenome (GOLD analysis project Ga0209396, IMG submission 184638) | Methane-oxidizing microbial communities from mesocosms in the Gulf of Mexico - GOM8C Gulf of Mexico (SPAdes) (version 2) | ecosystem: Environmental > Aquatic > Marine > Cold seeps...
TTGATTGCTGAAAAAGCCGGTTGGGACTTCGCTACATTCTTCATCATGATGGCCCCGGTATCTATCCCCGTCTTTTTTGCCGGACTGGCCACGGTTATCGTGGTGGAGAAGTTTAAATTATTCGGTTATGGCGAAACGATCCCTGAGCCCGTGTATAACATTTTGTCTGAATACGATGAGTTTGAATCCAAAAAACGCAGCAAGTCAGAAATTACTCAATTATGGGTGCAAGCGACGGCCGCAGGCTTTTTAGTGGTGGCCTTGGCACTTCATTTAGCACCTGTAGGTTTAATTGGTTTAGCCATTATCATTCTACAAACGGCGTTAAACGGTGTCACCGAAGAACATCAAATTGGTCACGCCTTTGAAGAGGCCCTGCCTTTTACCTCTCTCTTGGTGGTGTTTTTTGCTGTGGTAGCGGTGATTCATGATCAGCATTTGTTCCAGCCTGTTATCGACTGGGTGTTTGCTCAAAGCCTGGAAGCCCAACCCCTTATCATGTTCTTCGCCAACGGTGTATTGTCGGTAATCAGTGATAACGTATTTGTGGCCACGGTCTACATTAACGAAATAAAAGCTGCGTTTGATGCTGGTGAAATGTCTCGAGAGCACTTTGATTTGTTGGCCATCGCGGTGAACACAGGTACTAACTTGCCAAGTGTGGCGACTCCAAACGGCCAGGCTGCATTTTTATTCTTGTTAACGTCTGCCATTGCCCCGTTAATTCGCTTGTCTTACGGCAAGATGGTGTGGATGGCATTGCCATACACCATCGTGATGACTACGGTTGCAGCCTTTTGTGTTGCTAATTTGTAAATAGAAATAATGCTGTACCTAAGGCTGCCCTGTGCAGCCTTTTGCTTTTATAACGGAAGAGAACTCTCATGTTAAGTTACCGCCACGGTTTTCATGCAGGCAACCATGCCGATGTGCTTAAGCACTGGTTATGTGTATTAACCGCCCAATACATGACTCAAAAAGATAAACCTTTTTTATACGTGGATACTCACGCGGCGGCGGGTGTATACAGTCTAAAAAGCAGTATTGCCAATAAAACGGCAGAGTTTGAATCGGGCATAAAAGCCATCTGGGATAAAGACATTCCAGAGGTGATGACACCTTTTACTGATTTAATTAAGCAGCTTAACGGCTCGGATAAACTTAAGCTTTACCCGGGAAGCCCGTGGTTTGTAAATGAGTGTTTACGTGCCACAGACAAGGCAAGATTATTTGAATTACACCCTCAAGATTATGTTTTATTGAAGAATAATTTTAAAGAAAATCGCAATATAAAAGTAGAAAAGCAAGATGGTTTTGCAGGGTTAAAGGCCTTGTTACCACCGCCCTCTAAGCGTGCCATGGTGGTGATTGACCCTCCGTATGAGCAGGCCCACGAATATAAAATGGTGGTGGCCAGCATTAAAGACAGCATTAAGCGCTTTGCTAGCGGTGTCTACATTGTCTGGTATCCATTGATTAATCGCACCAAGAGCCTAACCGACACTAAAAAAGACATGGCACAAACCATGGTTCGCCAATTAAGTTTGGCCGGTGGTAAGAGCTTCTTGGATGTACGATTATGGGTAAATGGTAAAGATGAAAAGGAAGGCATGTACGGCAGTGGTATGGCGATCATTAACCCGCCCTGGAATTTGGCTAAGCAGCTAGAGGAAGGTTTACCGTTTTTGGTGGAATCTTTGGGGCAAACTGCTAACGCGGGTTATTCTGTAGATCATCACGAGGGTTAATTTTTCAAGCCAGGTCAGCTTTGCAATTCACCCGCCCCACATCATCCCTGATGTAAAGTTGGGAGAATTACAAAGCTGACCTGGCAGGCAACACTTTTGGTTCTCCTTTAAACCTGCAACACCGGTGTCTCGAAAACAGTAAAACTGGTGAGAATAAAGGTAGATATAAAGGCAGTAAGTAAGGTGGTCACAAACTCCATTAGATAAGTCGTTCTATTGCCTTTGTCGCAGGGAGCAGCGGGGCAATAGAGCGACTTGTCTAATGGAGTGATAGAAACTGACCCAGTTATTCATCATCCCGATTACGCCAATCACTATAACGACTATGCATGCGCTGCCCAATACGCTGGCTGTAGTCTTCGAATAAATCCACGCCAAACAGTACAATCACCACCACCACCGAGAGTTTAAAGGCGCTGCCTAGCTGGCCAATGCCAATGCAGACTCCCACCGCTGCCAAAGACCAAATAGTGGCGGCACTGGTCACCCCATAAACACTACGGCCTTTGCTCAGCATCACCCCTGCACCTAAAAAACCGATACCTGTGATTATTTGCCCAATAATGCGAGATGGGTCAGACATGGTGGCTGATTGAGATACATAAATTGAGCAGGCCATGAAGATATATGTGCCCAAAATAATAAGTGCAGAGGTGCGAATGCCAGCCGGTTTTCCACGTATTTGCCGTTCAATGCCTATGATGGTGCCGCAGGCAAGGGCAGTAAAGATTGAGGGCCAATCGAAGGGGGTAATTGATAAAAGTGCTGTTTCCATACACCTTTAAAGATAGTCAGAAAATGGAAAACTGACCAGATAATCCACGGAAAATAATCGATATTGCCCTGTTACTCAACACGAAGTGCCAAATAGCAGGGCTAACAGTAGGCTATTCGTAGGTGCACATGTAGGCAGTTTCCACCGCCACTTTCACGCCAAAGCTCACGTTTGCTTCTACTTTAAACTGCTCACCCTGCTTAAAGGTAATCCAATCATCACTGCCAGGCAGTTTGATGGTGAGGGCGCCGCTTACCACGGTCATGGTTTCTTTTTGGCTGGTGCCAAACTCATATTCGCCTGGGGCCATAACACCCACAGTGGCAGGCAAGGTTTCGGTTTTAAAGGCTATAGACTTAACGTTTCCGTCAAAGTACTCATTTACGTCAAACATAGGCAGTCCTTAATAGTAGTAAATAGTTTTACGGCGAAAAAATTGGAGCTGGATTCTAGCACAAACCGGCAAAATAACCCCAAATGCACCATTTAATCGCGGGATTAAGCTGCCAAGCCCAGGGGGATTGTTTAAAATAGCCTACTTTTTCATACGCCGCCGGGTACCCCATTGCAGTTAAGTGCAGAACAAGAGCAGATCATTGCCCATGAAGAGGGCCATGCCAAGGTTATCGCCGTGGCCGGAGCCGGCAAGACCACCACCCTGGCTCTGTTCATTCAGCGGCGCCTGCAAATGGGGCAAAACCCACGACGTTTGCTAGTGATCATGTACAACAAGTCGGCCCAACTGGATTTTAGTGAAAAACTAACGTCATTGATGCCGTCTGCGCCGTTGCCCAAGGTGCGCACCTTTCATGCTTTGGGTCTTAAGATTTACCAATCATTGATCCAGGAAGGCATTTTAACCCAGTTTAAAGAGGAGCTTATTTCTCAGTCGGAACAAGAATTTATCTTGTGGCGCCTGTTGCAACAGTATGCCAACAAGCAAACCGCCCAAGAGATCCTGCAAGATAAGAAAAAATGGCTCGATCCCATGATGTCTTTCATGGAGAACGTCAAAGCCAGTTTAGAACCAGCCGAGCTGGTTTTTAAACAAACCGGCTTGCCCAAGCACTGCGCATTTTTTGCCAAAGTGTTTGATGCCTATGAGGATTGGCGTAAACAAAATCGCCGCATCGGTTTTTCCGATATGCTCTATGATCCCTGTATGTTATTCAGCAATCGCCCGGATGTGGCAGCACGCTTTGGTGATCACATGGATTGGGTATTGGTGGATGAGTATCAGGACATTAATCCCATACAACAATTTTTATTACAAACGTTGGCGGGCTCACGCGCCCAGGTGATGGTCATTGGTGACCCGGACCAAACCATCTATGAATTTCGCGGCTCCAGTGCCCAATTTATGCTTAAGTATTTTGACGACCACTTTAAAGATGTGTGCCGCTACACCCTAAGCACCACCTTTCGCTACGGTCATGATGTGGCCATGTTAAGTAACCAATTAATTTTACAAAACAAGCAAAGGGAAGATGTCATTTGTGTGGCGGGGGAATCAAACCCCCATAGCCAGGTGAGCCTTCACCAGCATGTGGATTACGCACAAAAAACCATTAACATCATCAAGCAAGCCCTCACAGATCGCCCCGCGCAAGACATAGCGGTGCTATTTCGCTTGTGGGGCATGAGTGCGCCGTTGGAATTAGCATTATTGCAGGAAGACATTCCCTATCAGATGTCCCATCAATCCTGGGTGCTGCAACGTATGGAGTTGCAACCCATGATGATGTTGCTGGAAATGGCGGCGGGGGTCTTTGGTGAGCGTAGCGAACGCAGCCGCTACCAAAGCTGGCTTACATTTTTAACCTTTCCTGCCATGAAAATTAAACGTTCCGATTTACAAATTGTGGCTCGTCAATTGTCAACGTTCTCAGTGGGGAATGGAGAGCTTGAGGTCATGCCACCCTTTTCTCAGTTGCCCCTGCCGGATCTTTCAAAATGGCAGAGCCAGCAACTGGAAAATCGTTTATCTTTGGTGAAACTGGCCGTGCACAAACGCATGATGGGCTTTCAGCTAGCAAACTGTTATATCCGTGAAACGGATTTTTACAAAGGCGTAGCCGACAGCGCCTTTAGCAAGCAGCAAGTGGATGATCGCCTGGCCACCGTACAAGGCTTTGTGCGATTTATTGCTCGGCTTAATCTATCGGCAGCAGACACCTTTAACTATTTGCAACAATTGGCTCAAAAAAGAGCCTCCCAAAATAACCGGCAGGGCATAGTGTTAAGTTCCATCCATCGTGCCAAAGGGTTGCAGTGGCCTGTAGTGATCTTGCCTGGTTTAACCAGCCATTTCTATCCTTACCAAAATGAAGGTGAGCTGCAAAAAACGTCTTCTGTGGAAAGTGAACGGCGATTGTTTTATGTGGCCATGACTCGCTGCATCGAGCAATTACACCTAATTACTCCCAGCAATGACCCAAGCCAAGGTTCACCAATAACGTCCTCTCAAGAGGTGAGTGAATTTATTCACAGTATGGCCGTAGAAGATATTTTAAAAATTCAGCCGGCAACACAGCAGGGCCAGGAAGAGTTGCAAGTAAGTCGCCGGGTATTAACAAGTGTGCAAAAGTATCTGGATAAAATGCGATGGACATTAACACTACAAGCAAAAGTGTTACAGAAACCGGTATTAGACACCGCCCAACAGGTTAAACCCAAAATAGGTTACACCGAACCGATTACACTTGAACTTGTTGAGCACAGCAAATTTGGTAAGGGCTGCATCAAACAGCAAACGGCGCGCCATTGGCATATTCTGTTTGATGATGGGCAAATGAGGGTGCTGGATAAAGAAATTGCCAGTGCCATGTTGCGCTGGCTTTAATATGTTTAAAGGCCAATTAGGCTTGAAGGTTGCCGTTTAACTTTTAAGTGCGTCTTCAATCCAGCTGGAAATATCTTCTTCGAGGTAAACCTGGTCCAGTAACTCTTCGGCAAAGTCGGCTTTTTCGCGAATGCGTTGAGCCATGAGCACCGCCATCACTTGCACCGCAGGTACTTCACTCCAGATGCTGCTGTGCAGGCAGTGCCAGTGGCTGATGTCGATAGACTTTGGTTTATCAATTTGACCCTGGCAGTTTTCACAAATGAAAATGCAGTGATCAAATTCAGGTTCTTTGTCCACAGGAGGAACCTCATGAATCACCAGTTTCATGCCATTGGCGTCACACAGTTCACAATGGCTCTTGCTGCGTCTGGCTAAATCCTTGCCAAAACTGTTCAGCTCACTGAGGCGAGCCTTGTGTTTTTCCGATGCTTTACTCATTACTAAAGTAATCCGATGTGCGGTTTCAATATATTTTTAATTTTCCCCCTAATATCTTATAAAGTATAGGAGGCATTGAGGTTTTAATAATATTTACAGGTCTAGTCTGAACAGGCTAACTGCATTTTTAAGGTATGAGACTTGCCGGGTGCCAGTTTTAAATGGTCACTTAATACGTTTGCACTTTCTATGCACAGCATATTTTTATAGCCCTGTTGTGGGAAACCAGAAAGCCGTTTGCTTTTATTGATCCATGGATTCCAAACGATGCTGCTGTGGCTATTGCTGCAAAGAGAGAATTGTTTGTTTGGAGTTAGTATTTGGTATTGGTTGTCACCCAGGTAAATGCGATCCACTTCCTGATTAAAGCCGATGGCACCCACTTGTTTTTTTAACTGCCAGTTATCCAGTGCATCAATATATTGACCGTTACCGGCACCCAGTACTCGAGTTTTATGAATATTTTGAGTGGGTAAATAAGTATGCAGGGCCTGTGAAATGGCCATGGGGGAGGGGCTTAAATTTTGACTGGTTAATTCAACGGCAATTGTATCTCCTAATTCAAATTGGCAAACCAGTTTAAATTCATGGGGCCAAACTTTTAAGGTTTGTTCATTATGGGTTAATGTCATGGTGATTCGAACCCCTTGGGCGGACTCGCAAATGCGCTCAAGGGTCCACTCAAGTTCACGGGCAAAACCGTGGGCCTGTGGTGATTGCACCGCTTCCTTTACCACATCCGGGTTAAACGCCAGTGCGCCAAACCAGGGCCAGCACACGGGTATGCCGCCGCGCACACTGGCGCCTTTTTTGTAGAGGGCATCCGGGCTTAACCACAGCATTTCACCGCGCTGGCTATGTTTAAATTGGGTTAGTTGTGCCCCTTGCAGGCAAATTTCAGCGAAGAACTTGGGGTGTGTTATGTGTAAACAGGACAGTTCATCCACCTGCTTAAGGGTGCAAAATGCGCTTTGCTTGATCATAGTTCCTTCCCTTTGCCGTTAAAAAACAACTTGTCACTGTTTTGGTAGGCATGAGTGAGCAGTTCTTCAATGGCAAGCTCTTTCACATCGGCCACTTTTTGCGCTACAAACGGCAGGTAGAATGAGGCATTTTCTTTGCCGCGGTAGGGTACCGGCGTTAAATAGGGCGCATCGGTTTCCAAAATAATTTGCTGCAGCGGCGTCATGCGAATGATGTCCCGTACATTTTCTGCGGTGTTAAAGGTACAAATACCGTTGAATCCCAGGCAAAACCCCTGGTCCAGGGCGTATTGCGCAAGATCCGGCCCAGAAGTGAAGCTATGAATCACGCCGCGCTTTTTGAGGGAGGATTCAAAGTTTTTCAAAATGGCCATCATGTCATCATCGGCGTCGCGGCTGTGAATCACCACCGGCAAGTCCATGTCGCTGGCAATTTGCAGTTGGCTCTCAAATACCTGGCTCTGTGTTTTACGATCGCTGTGTTCATAAAAGTAATCAAGACCAATCTCGCCAATGGCCAGAATACGTTCGTGTTGGGCGTTTTCACAAATTTGACTGCGGGTATCGTTGGTAAACTTGTCGGCGTCATGGGGGTGGACCCCTTGTGTGCCCCAAATCATGGGATTTTCCGTGGCCAGCTTCATAACCTTCTCCAGGTTATCCGGCGACACTGCGATGGTGATGATTTTCTCTATGCCCACTTCACGAGATCGCTCTAACAGCTCATCCAGGCTGTAGTCCTTGAGGTAATCCAGATGGCAGTGAGTCTCAATGATGGCCTGTTCAAATATTGGAATAGGGGGCTTTTTACGTTTGCTCATGGAAGACGGCCTAGGGTTAATTTCGCGCTAGTTTAACGGTATTTTCGCTTCCGGCTAAAGTTTATTTTCTGTCTATACTGAAATGTGTCTAGGAGTGACTTCATGAATGTTTATTACCTTGGTACGAACTTTTTAAACCAGCTGCCCTTTGCCCGTAAATTTCAGGTGATTTTATTTACCCTGTTGTTGCCTATTGCCTATAGCTCCTGGCTAAATTTTAATGCCGAGCAGAGCAAAATAAACACCATCAACATGGAAATACAGGGGGCAAAATCTTTAAAAAATATCCATGAGCTGCGTATCTTGGCTGCTCAGCATCGGGGGGCAGCAGCTCAATGGTTAGCGGGTAACCAGGCCATGCAAGGTAAGTTGCAAACCATCGAGGCCAGCATGACTCAGGCCCTGGCAGCGGCCGAGCAGTCTCTGGTTAGCGACATTTACTCAAAGGATATAAGGGCGCAGCTGGCACGGCTAAAGTCCCAATGGCGTGCCTTGACCCAAGTGAATATCAAGGGATTAGATGGCCTGCAGAGTTTTAATAAACACAGTGCCTGGGTACATGATGTTAATCGAGTAGTCGATTTATTGACCAATGAGAGTGCATTGATTCTGGATTCTCACGTGGATACCTATCTATTAATGCAGCTTACCGCATTCGATATACCTGCCATTCAAGAGCAGCTAGGGCAATTACGCGGCAAGGGAGCCGGTGTGGCCACCAAAGGGGGCTTTGATTCCTCTTCCTTTGTGTCTGTTAGTACCCTTTACGGGGGCATAGATAAGGGCGTTGCCAGGCTCGAGCAACAATTCAATGAGATTCGCAAAAATAATAAATCAGCCCATGCACAGGTGTCGTCATCCTTAACGAGTGCCTTGTCTGCCATAAAGGGATTTAAAGTGGTCACTAAAAAACAACTCATGGACCCGGATTCCCCGGCTATCAGTGGTGCCAATTATTTTTCGGCGGGCAGCAAAGCCATACGTGCCATCAATGAATTACATGCAAAAAATAATGAATTATTCCAATCGTTATTACATGACTATCAAGCCAGTACGCTTAAAGAAATGATTCTCACCCTGTTGGTGTTTGCCATTTTATTATTGGTGAGTATTTATCTGTTTATTTGTTTGAAAATTACCGTTGATGCCAATGTGGCCATTACGCAGAATATGGCGGCCGATCTGGAAAAAAGTATTTTAAACGGTCAATACCAGAGTAAGAGTCAGGATGAATTGGGCGACACCGTGGGAGCGTTAAATAATGCTTTTTTACAGTTGCGTGGTGTGGTGCAGCAAGTACGGAATAATGCCACGACCTTGTCGTCTTCATCCTCCACTTTGCAAGGGGTGTCTAAAGAGGTAAATGAGTTAGGTGAAAGCCAAAAAGATAAGGTGGGCATCATAGTCACCGCCGCTACCCAGTTAGCCATGACCGCCAAAGAGGTGGCCACCCACTGTGAAACCGCCTCAACCGAAACACAAAGTGCCCAGCTTCAGGCAGTTGATGGCGCTAAAAGGTCTCAGACTTCGGCTGCTGTCATTCGCGAATTGGCACAAAGTATTCGCAAGGCAGGTGAAGAGATCTCTCAATTGGCTCAGCAGGCGGCGTCCATCAGTACCGTCATCGATGTGATCAAGGCCATTGCCGAGCAAACCAACTTGCTGGCATTGAATGCCGCCATTGAAGCCGCTCGGGCCGGCGAGCAGGGGCGAGGGTTTGCTGTGGTAGCCGATGAAGTGCGTACCCTGGCAAATCGTACTCAGGAATCCACCAATGAAATAGAAAGTACTATCTCAAGTTTACAACTGGTGGCCGAGCAAGCGGTGGCGGCCATGGATACGGCTTGTGAACAAGCGGGTTCGGGCGAGAGTGAAGCCATACAAACCGGCGAGATGCTGGCCGAAATAGAAAAATCGGTAAGCCAGGTGAGCCTTTTAATTCAACAGGTGGCCACCGCAGGGGAGCAGCAGGCAGGGGCCGCCAACGAAATTGCACAACATATTCAGGGGGTGGACGATGCTTCAACCGAGTTAGTCGAAAAAGCGCAATCGGTTGCCAGCATTGCACGGGAAGTGGGCGGAGGCAGTTCCAAACTAGATAGCACTATGCAGCAATTTAGAGTTTAGGGAGTCCTGTTTTACCTATAAAAAAATTTTGTGAATTTCAATATTTGGTCTTGTCCGTGAAGAGGATATAATAACTGCAACTAACAGGAGTTATCATGGATATAGCCGACATTCGTCGTCAATACGGGACCGACCAGCTAAGCCTTGAGCAGCTGGCCAAACATCCCATGGATCAATTTCAACACTGGCTTGATCACGCAATAGATTCAAAACTGTTCAAAGATCCCACCGCCATGAACATTGCCACGGTGGATGAGGCAGGCATGCCCAGTTCGCGTATCGTGTTATTAAAGCAATACGATCAGCAAGGTTTTGTGTTTTACACCAATTTAGAAAGCAACAAGGCTCAGCAAATTAAACACAACAACCAGGTTTGTCTGCACTTCGCCTGGTTAGGGTTAGAGCGCCAGGTAATTGTAAGGGGCATTGCTGAAAAATTACCCATCGCCCAAGTAACTAAATATTTTCTTTCGCGCCCCCAGGATAGCAAACTGGCTGCCTGGGCCAGTGAGCAAAGCAAACCTATCGCCGCGCGACAATTACTTGAACAAGCTTTTTCCCAGATGAAAAATAAATTTAGTAAGGGGGAAGTTCCACTTCCCAGCTTTTGGGGTGGATATAGAATTAAACCGGTGAGCATTGAGTTTTGGCAAGGGCGAGAAAATCGTCTTCATGACCGTTTTATCTACCATGTAGATGAGCGTGGTGGTTTTAGCATAGAGCGTTTGCAGCCATAGTGAACAACCGGGTATAGCAGTTAACATGCGATGCCCGGTTGAAATTTGTACTGTCTTTATTTAGTTTTTAAGGGCTGTCCAATAACCCGAACAATTTTGCCCTTTCATATTTAAGAACCAGCTACCGCTGGCTTCATAGCGGGTTACTCTGCCTTTTATGTAATGACCGTTGTCATCTTTAAGGTGAAAAAATCCACCCTGGCTGGTTTCCCCTTCCATGTATGCGCATTTTTTTAAGAAGCAATAGAAGCCTATTTCGATGTGTTGTTTTGAAAGATTAATGGCGCTGTCGCCGGTTGCGTTGCAGTTTCCGGTTTGAGTGGCAAAGCCGCCCACATAATCACTTTTTTTATTGACCAAGTCGCAGCCAGTTAACGTTAAAGTGAGTATCAATATATTTAAACAGGTACGCAACATGAGCAACCCCTTGGGTTATTTGCCTTTAAAAACAGGCGAGCGTTTTTCAATTAAAGCGCTTACCGCTTCCAGGTGATCTTGTGTCTGGTGTAAGTTCGCCTGAATGGCGGCACTCATTTGCAATAGGCTGTCCAGTGGCATAGTAGTGCCGGCGCGCATGAGTTGTTTGGTGCCTCTCAATGCTTGCGGCGGATTTTTTGCGATGCGTTTGGCCAGGTCCATGGCTTCATCCATGAGATCTTCATCGGCTACTAGCTTGTTTAACATGCCCCAGTCATAGGCTTGCTGTGCACTGATGGCATCTCCGGTGAAGGCCATCTCGGCGGCACGGCCAAAGCCGGCAATTCTGGGTAAAATCCAGGCACCGCCATCACCAGGAATGATGCCCACCCGGATAAAACTTTCGGCAAAACTGGCGCTATTGGCGGCGATGCGCATGTCACAATACATGGCCAAATCACAGCCGGCTCCCACGGCATGCCCGTTGACCGCAGCTATGGTGGGAATACTGACGTTGTGCAGAGCCAAAGGAATGCGCTGAATCACGCGGGCATAATTTTCACGTACATCGTTGGCTTCGCCGGCAAACATACCTTCTTTATTGAGCATGTGTTTGATGTTCCCGCCACTGGAGAATGCCGAGCCGGCGCCGGTGATGATTAAGCAGCGCAACTGGTCATCTTGATTTACCTGATCCAGGGCCGCAATAAACTCATCTACCACTTCAATTTCAGAAATGGAATTACGCAGTTTGGGTTGGTTAAGGGTTAACACCGCGATGGTGTCGTGTTTTTCAAAAAGAATACGGCTCATACAAACTCCTAAAAAGTGAATCAATATTGAGCCGCTATCTTTACATTTGCAAGGCGCCGCTAATCAATGCCCAATAACTTATGGGTTTGCAGCGACATGCGCCACTTGGGATGTTTTAAGCAATACTGGGTCGCGGCTTGCATATTTTCACGCACAATCATGCCGCTGCTTTCATTTTCACCATAGTAAGCCATGGGGGAAATAAAGTAGTGGCTGGCGCTAATGTGGTTAACTTGTTCCGGCTGTAAATCATCCTGAGGGAATACCAGCTTTAGTTCGTCACACTGTTTAATGATGACATCACTCTTACCCTTGGGGCTGATGCAAACCCAGTCAAGGTTTTTGGGCAGGGGCAGGGTACCATTGCTTTCCACTGCGGTTTCAAAGCCTGCTTCTTTAAATGCAGCCACTAGGCTGTCAGTTAATTGCAAGGCCGGTTCACCGCCGGTGAATACCACATAGGGCATGCCGTCACTGCCTGCGGGCCACAGTTTTAAAGCCAACTCCAACAAGGCCGATGGCGAATAAACCCCGCCGTTTTCACCAAACCCCGCCGTTTTCACCGTCAATGCCGGTAATGTCGGTATCACAAAACTGGCACAATGCCGCTGCGCGACCACTTTCACGGCCGTTCCATAAGTTGCATTTGCTAAAACGTATGAATACAGAGGCACGGCCACTGCGTGCTCCTTCACCCTGCAGGGTGTAGAAGGCTTCTTTAATTCTTAAATCTGATGCCATTTCTATTCGTATTCCACTGGGTCGGTGGCATTGTTGTGGGCAAACGCTTCCAAGCGTTCTACACAGGCACCACATTTACCGCAGGCTTTTTCACGGCCGTTATAGCAGGTCCAGGTATTTTCATAGCTCAAACCCATTTTTATTCCATCTTCAAGGATCTCCCCCTTAGTGGCATTTAAATAGGGTGTTTCTATGGATACGTGTTCATAGTTGGCGATGCCTGCCACTTCATTCATTTTATGCACAAATTCAGGACGGCAATCCGGGTAGATAGCATGGTCACCGGAATGGGCGCCGTAATATACCTTGCCCGCTTTTATATCCACGGCATAGGCGATGGCCAAAGACAGTAAGATCATATTGCGGTTAGGTACCACAGTGCTTTTCATCTGCTCACTTTCATAATGGCCTTCGGGAACATCTTCGCTGCCAATGAGTGAAGAGCTTTGCATTAACTGGTTGATAGCGGAGATATCGAGAATTTTATGGGGCACAGATAGGCCTTCACAAACCGTCTTGGCTATATGCACTTCTTTAACTTGTTTTTGACCATAATCAAAGGTGAGGGCATAAACCTCGAAACCCTCTTTAATCACCTTATTTAGTAGTGTGAATGAGTCCATGCCACCACTGAAGATAACCACTGCTTTTTGCTTTGCCATGTTCGATCTCTTGATACGTCTCTATATACTGAGGCGGATTATAACCAAACTGTCAGATATTAGACATTGCTTGTTTTTTAACCCTTTAATTATAGTGGGTAAATAATGACAAATAAGGCTTGTTGTTAAGTCTTAAGTGAGTAGAATGCGCCACCTCGATCAAGCAGCGGCTTTTAGC
>Ga0209396_1004635_pt1 | contig 13281 bp, 9 predicted proteins | sample GOMGulsemesocosm_6_FD_184638 | JGI IMG/M metagenome (GOLD analysis project Ga0209396, IMG submission 184638) | Methane-oxidizing microbial communities from mesocosms in the Gulf of Mexico - GOM8C Gulf of Mexico (SPAdes) (version 2) | ecosystem: Environmental > Aquatic > Marine > Cold seeps...
AATATTTGCATTCTCACGTATACATTTAGCGGAATTACAAAAGCAGTTGGCTTTTACGTCAATTGCAAAGGTTGAGCTATTGAGTGCTGTGATAGGTTTCTTCTCTGTAATAACTTTAACATTATATGATTATGGAGTAGAGGCACTTATATATGGCTATATTATAGCGGCTGTAATGCAAACACTTTTATTTTGGCTTGTTTCTGAGTTTAGACCTTCCCTTTGTATGCCAAGATCTTGGTCAGAATTAAAAAAATATTTGAGTTTTGGTGCATATCAAACAGGCGATGCGACGGTTAACTATTTTAACTCACAATTTGATTTAATTTTAGTGGGTAAACTTTTAGGTGCTGAAGTACTTGGCGGTTATGCACTGGCTAGGCAGTTTTGTTTTAGACCAGCTATGGTGATTAACCCAGTGTTAACGCGAGTGGCTTTTCCGGTAATGGCAAAACTGCAGTCGAGTGATAAATTAACTAACGTATATTGTAAATTATCAAATATGTTAGCCATGCTTAACTTCCCTTTATATGTTGCTTTGGCTGTACTTGCTGATCCTATAGTACACATTGTTTTTGGTGAAAAGTGGTTGCATATTGTGCCTATGTTTCAATTAATGGCAATATGGTGTTTAGTGCGTTCGGTTATGAATCCAGTAGGTTCATTATTAATGGCTATTGGTAAAGTAAAACTCGCTTTTAAATGGAATAGTTTTCTATTGTTATTGATACCGGGATCTATTTATATTGGTTCTACCTTTGGTATTTACGGTGTTGCTTGTGCGTTAGTATTACTACAAATTTGTTTGTTGCCAGGGCATTGGTATTTTTTATTAAATAAAAGTATTGGTATACCCGCGAAAGATTTTTTTAAGTCATTGGCTTTACCTTTAATAGCTGCGATAATATCGGGCTTTTTGGCATGGATGGTTGCCATAGAATTAACTAATTTTATATTTTTTATAAAATTAACCATTGGATTATTGATAGGCGGAATAAGTTATGTGTTATGTGCTTATAAACTAAACCCATTATTTCGAAATTTATTAAAAGGCAACTTTTCTTTAGAGTAAAGGTAATATGAAAACAATTTTAGTTACTGGTGGCGCTGGTTTTATAGGCAGTGCGGTTATCCGTTTTTTATTGACAGAAACAAACTGTAAAGTAATCAATTTAGATAAATTAACCTATGCCGGTAATTTATTATCAATACCTGATGTTGAAAATAATCCTAATTATGTATTTGCAAAAATGGATATTTGCGATAAAGCAGGCGTAGAAGCTTTAGTTAATGAACATCAACCTGATAGCATAATGCATTTAGCTGCTGAATCTCATGTAGATCGTTCTATTGATGGCCCTGCTGAGTTTATACAAACCAATATTGTGGGTACTTATAATTTACTTGATGTTGCTAAAAGTTACTGGAATAGCTTAACGGATAATAAAAAAGCTGCATTTCGTTTTCATCATATTTCAACTGATGAAGTTTATGGTGATTTAGCTGATTCTGGCTTGTTATTTACCGAAAATACTTCTTATGATCCTAGCTCTCCTTACTCTGCTACTAAAGCAAGTTCAGATCATTTAGTAAGAGCATGGCATCGTACATATGGTTTACCTGTTGTTATCACTAACTGTTCAAATAACTACGGACCTTATCATTTTCCTGAAAAATTGATCCCGCTTATTATTTTAAATGCACTTAAAGGTAAAGACTTGCCTATTTATGGTGATGGCTCTCAAATACGAGATTGGTTGTATGTAGAAGACCATGCAAGAGCCTTGTATAAAGTTGTGAGTGAAGGTGCAGTTGGCGAAACATATAATATTGGTGGCCATAATGAAAAGAAAAATATAGATGTGGTTAAAACAATATGTGCCGTATTAGATAAAAGAATAACCGATAAGCCAAATAGCATATCGCACTTTGCAGAGCTTATCACTTTTGTGAAAGACAGACCTGGTCATGACTTACGTTATGCAATAGATGCAAATAAAATAGCCTCTGACTTAGGTTGGAAGCCAGTAGAAACATTTGAATCAGGTATTGAAAAAACCGTGGACTGGTATTTGAGCAATTTAGATTGGTGTCAACAAGTGCAAGACGGCAGTTATCAACAAGAACGTTTAGGAGAAATATAAATGAAAGGAATTATTTTAGCTGGGGGTAGTGGTACACGTCTTCACCCTATCACTAAAGGAGTTTCAAAGCAGTTATTACCTGTTTATGACAAGCCAATGATTTTTTATCCTATCTCGGTTCTTATGCTTGCGGGTATTCAAGACATATTAATAATTACAACACCAGAAGATCAACAACAATATATAAATTTATTGGGTGACGGCAGCACCTTTGGTGTTAAATTTACTTATGTTATTCAACCAAAACCAGAAGGCCTTGCCCAAGCATTTATTTTAGGCGAAGACTTCATTGGTGACGATAGTGTATGTTTAATTTTAGGTGATAATATTTTTTACGGTGCTAACTTTTCACCTAAATTAAAGTCAGCGGCTTCTGTTGTGCAAGGTGCATCAGTATTTGCTTATCAAGTACATGATCCAGAGCGTTTTGGTGTTGTTGAGGTTGATGAAGAGTTTAATGCATTATCAATTGAAGAAAAACCTGAAAACCCTAAGTCAAATTATGCTGTAACAGGTTTGTATTTTTATGATAACTCTGTTGTAGAAATAGCAAAAACGATTACACCTTCTCATCGTGGCGAATTAGAAATTACAGCTGTAAATCAAGCGTATTTAGACAAAAAACAGCTAAAAGTTGAAGTGTTAGGCCGTGGTTTTGCGTGGCTAGATACAGGAACACATGATAGCTTAATGGATGCGTCTGTTTTTGTTCAAACAGTAGAAAAACGACAAGGCTTTAAAATCGCTTGTTTAGAAGAAATAGCATATGTAAATGGCTGGATTAATAAAAAACAGGTTTTATCTCAGGCTGAAGCGCTTGGTAAAACAGCTTATGGTAAGTATTTAAGTCAATTAGTCTAAAGTTATGTAAAGCTATTTTATAGACCTAAAAATAAATATGATAGCTAATTAAAAATTTAAATATAGTCAATTTCAAAGTGATGAATTTTGTGTTTGATTAAAATGAAAAGAGCAAATTTAAAATGAAAGATCAATTAATTATTCCCGAGGAAGTATCTTTAAAGGAGCTTTGGCTGGTTGTTTTAAAAAATAAGTTTATAATATTTTTTATTGTCATAATATTTGCAATTTCTTCGGTTATTTTTGCAGTACAATTACCTAACTTATATCGCTCAGAAGCAACATTAATAGCTTCTTCTGATTCCTCTTCTAATATGTCCTCTTTAGCTGGGAGTTTAGGTGGACTTGCAAGTCTAGCTGGTGTTAATTTATCTGGTACTACTGGTAATGATAATGGATTACTTGCTCAGGAAATGCTTAAATCTCGAGTGTTTTTAACCGATTTTGTTGAAAAATATAATTTATTGGTACCTCTTATTGCAGCTGATGGTGTTAATGAAAGTGGAACACTGCATATAAATCCAAGTCTTTATGATGAAAATACAAAAAAGTGGGTGCGTGATGTTGTGGCACCAAAGCCTATAATACCCTCCTCAGAAGATATTTATGGTCGATTTAAAAATATTTTAACTGTTACTAAAAATGGAAAAACTGGAATAGTAAATATATCTTTAGAGTTTTTTAAACCTGATATAGCACAATTATGGCTTAGTTTGTTAATTGACGAGATTAATCTCGTAATAAAAGAGAAAGATATGCTAGAAGCTACTAATAGCATTAAATACTTAAATAAGGTTATAGAAACGACTACTAATTCTGCAATGAAGCTTACTTTTTATCAAATTATAGAAGAGCAAACTAAAACGTTACTTTTAACTAAAATACGTGATGAGTATGTCTTTAAATCTATAGATCCAGCAAATTTACCTGAAAATAAATCGGCTCCAAAAAGAGCTCTAATATGCATAGTAACTACAATAGTAGGTTTTATTTGTGCATTGATGTTTGTATTTATTCGGAATTTTGTTTTCTTAACGGCTAAAGAAGAAAATTAATTTAATTAGAATTAAATTTCTTCAAATATTTAAACCATGTAAAAGTAATAATTTATTTATTGCACAAGTATATTATATAAAGCAATCATAAATTATTTAGGGGAAAGTTGTGAGTATTTTGATCTTTGGATTTTGGTTTCTTAGAGTTATGACTATTTCCTTAGATAATCAATTGTTAAGGTTTGGTGTTCCTGTTTTATTATTATCGCTAATTTTTATATTTGTATTAATAAATAGAAGGACACTTCCTTTTATTTTTAAATCAAATGCCTTTCGATACTACTTATTTTTACTGGCTATTCTGATTTCATCTACCTGTATTGCTTATCTTAATAAGCTGCCTTTAGTCAATAGTATTTCTGCGCTGGTTAAGTTTTTGTTGATGGGAGGCTTTTTTATTCTCGGCTTTATATTATGTACCTATGGCAAGCAAAAACTAGCTTTATTTTGTATAGCTGCATCTATTTTAATACACCTTTTATCTGGCTTGATTGGTTACTTTCTAGGATTTGGAGTTGAGATTAACGGAGATCTAAGGCCCACAGGGATTGCAGGTCAAGTTAATATACTCGCTAATTTAGCGCTGTTTGCTTGTGTTTTCTATGGCGCTAGAGCTTTCTGTGAAAAAGAAAAAAATAAGATCGGCTTATTTTTAATTGCCTTAATAGCTTTAATTATGATTTTTTTCAGTGGAACATTAACAAATGTTGGATCTTTAATTGGTGCTATTGTGGTTTATGCAATATTAGGTACTCAACGAAAACTTTTAACTGTGACTTTGATTATTTTAATTGCTATTCCAACAATGTACTTCTTAGCCATTTATACACCTATAGGCGATAGAATTATGGAGGCAGTTACCGCTGGTGTTGATGTTGATTTAGAAGAAGGAGATAAATTAGAGTCTTCACTTCAATGGCGTGTTTTACATTGGAAATTGCTATTAGACGATTGGTATCAAAGATTTGCTATATCTGGTGCAGGTTTTGGTCAGATAGTAAATTTAAACGCATTAAAAACATCATCAGGAAAGGGCTATTCCGCACACTCAGACTGGATTGAGTTTTGGGTAGAATTGGGGCCAATTTTATTTATTTTATTTATTTGGGGGTTTTGTAAAATGCTTTCTCCTTTATATAAACAATCAAAAGTAAGAGAGCCTTTATCTTTTGCTTTATTCTTTGCTTTTATTTCGCAATGTATCGCTATGTTTGGTGGACCTGTATTTTTCTCTGTGTCATTTTTTTATTATTTTTGGGTATTACTTGGAATATGTTCAGCAAATGAGTTAAAACAAAACCTAAAAAAAGTTAATGATAAACCGAATTTAAGTCGTGTTTTCATATAAATCATAGCTCGAATATATTTGATAGGCTTAGACTCAAATAATAAGTACATAACTTGAATTGGCAGGGAAAGTGGTCAGCTGAATATATGTTAATCGCCTTTTCTCCGACAAGAGGTGTAACAATGAAAATATATAAACAACTGACCTATTAAGAACGACGCCAGATTTATGCTCTAAATAAAAGTCAGATGAGTTAAAATAAAATAGCAACTTAATGTTAGCCAAACAACTCAGGTAAGCTAAAAGTAGAAGACTAAGTGGTTATTGTATTAAACAGGTTTAAATATAAGCACAATAGCACAAAGTAGATGCATTCAAAGAGATTAAAGTGACCGCCAAATTGATTTAACTTATCAACCTTAAGCTATAAGAGAACTAGAGCCCTGAACAAATATCATATTGGCTTGAACTCAATTAAGGGAACAATATTGGCCATGAAACTATTTATCAACATCTCGTAACGTGCTAGCACCTTATTCAAGGCAATACGTAGAAAAAGGCAAAAAGTATCAATCACGTAATAAAGATAAACAAGCATACCCTAGTTTTTTAAAAATCGAGTGACTATAGATGAGCGGTCAAAAGTTGTTGATGATAAAAGTACAATTGACGGTTGAGGGCTCTTTTTGTAGCTAAAGCGACAGAAACAGTTACAGTGGAAACGCTTACTTTATTAAAGGACTACCAAAATGTCGTTGACACGATCAACGCTGAAGGTAAATAGTTTGTTTATCATGAAAAAACGGCGTCGGATTTGGGTTGTGATATTTATTTTTCTGATCTTTATTGCTAATGGTAACGAGGGTTGAATGAAAATACTAATGGCTTATTACGAGAATATTGGTCAAAAATCAACAAACTTTATTATAAGAGCCTACTCAATTAATGGCTATGCATATGTACCTATGGCTACTTAGCGGTCATGAACTTCGAAGTAAAATCGTCTAGGTTATTTAAAAGGCTTGATGAATAACTAAAACAAGCCTTTAATTTTAATTTTTATAATAATTTTTCATATGAGTCTAGTATTTTATTACAAATAACGGTATTTGATAATGACTTGTTTAATTCTTCACTGTAATTAAATCCAGATTCAAAGTTTTCTAAAAAATAGTTTACACCTTGAGCTAATTCTTCAATGTCTTTTGATACTATGCACTTATCAAATTTCTCTAAAAGATAAGGAACGTCCCCAGCAGGAGTTGATATAACTGGAAGCTGGCATAAAATAGCTTCTTTTACTGCTTGTGGTGAGCCTTCATAATTTGAAGTCATTAACATACATGCTGATTGCTGCATGAGTTCAGCTGCTTCTTTTCTTGATAAGTTCTCTAAGATTGCAATTTCAAAAGGGCTTTTATGTAACTCTTTAACTCTTTGTATAACAGCACAAAACAACGGGTAATTTTTTTCAAATCTCGTTGTGGTCGAAGGGAAAATGACTACTTTACTTCTTTTAAGATTCGAAGGAGCAAATAAACTTGTTATTCCACACGGGAGGTACAAGTAATTAACATTCATTTTTTTTACAACTTCAGTTGTTTCTATGCTGACACAAATAATCAGATCAGAAAGGTAAATTGCTAAACGGGTGATCCACCTGGAAAGCATGTAATGACCAATTACATCACCACCATGTGTAGTTAAAACTATTTTACAACGTCTTAATTTTATTAAAGGATAAAGAAAAAAAACGGGCAACATAGTCAGGCCAAAGTGGACATGTAGAATGTTAGGCTTAAAATTATTTAATTTTACAAGTAATAAGTAAATTGATTGGATATATTTTTTAAACGGGTTATTTCCATCAATAAAAAGGTAATCTACATCACTTGGGTTTAGTTGTTTTTGAAGCTCTTCAACTTGTTCTTTTACAAAAATCCCATAATATGGACGTTCTGATGTCGGATACATATTTGTAAGAGTTAAAATTTTCATTAAAATTTATGTCCTAATTTTATCACTACGGCGCGTAACCAATTACGACCACCTTCAATATTAAAGTATTTTACTAATTCAATGAATGGGAGTTTTGTGTTAGAAAAAATTGCTTTTCTTAAATGTGCATTTCGTTTGTTTTTTTCATTTAATAAATGGTCATACTTCTCATAAAACTTTAAGCAGCCATCAATTCGTCTATTTGAATTCGTAATTCTTGCACGTTGAGGTTCGTCATCTGCAACGTATAAATCATATTCAATTTTTCGTGCATTACCATATTTGACCATTAACTTAACCCAAGTATCATAATCTTGCCAAGCTGGCATATCTTCAGAAAACCCATTTACTGATTTTAATTTTTTTATAGGAATGAATATTTGATTGCCAACAATATTCTCGAAAAGAATATCATCAAGAGTGATTTTTATACATTTAAGCTGATTTGTTTTTGTTTTGAAAAGTGAGAAACCTTTAAATTTAGAAATTGGTTTCAATATGATTGATGAACATAAAAAAGCATCATCATTGTTATATAATTTAACAAATATTTCGATTCTATTTGGGTGAAAAAGATCATCATCATCGAGTCCTGTAATATACTCACCTTCAGCTTCTTCGATACAGCGGTTTCTGGAGAAGCATGCTCCTTTCGCAATTATATTTTTAAGATATTTAATGTTACTGTATTTTTGACAATAATCTTGCATTACTTGATCTGTATTATCGGTAGAGCCGTCACTACACACAATTATTTCTATATTTGAATATGTTTGAGCTAGAACAGATTCTATTGCTTGGATTAGTAAAGTACTTCTATTATGCGTTGGTATATAGACCGAAACTAATGGTTTATTTGATTTCACTTTTAGTGCCTTTGTATAAAGAACAAATCAATATCTTTGCTCTTGGAAATATAGTTGCCTATTGAAAATTTAGGCAGGTTTAAAATATTGAATAACTAAAGTATCGTGAAATAGGCCAAATAATAATTTTTCTAAAAATAGTTATTATTGTTCTTTTATTACAAAAGTTAATATGTATATATTACTTTTCACTTACAATAAACGTCATGATAGCTTTTTGAGTTCGTATAGTTAAAATGCTTAAAATGGAAGTTATATACCCATTTATAAGTTTTAAGGTATAATATTAAATTCATTTACAATGAGTTTTTTGTGAATATAACTTCTTTATATTTGCAGGTACTTCAAACAACAATAAGCTCGACCTATCTGTAAGCTATATTTCAATTCCTGGGATTATATCGTTAAAATTTAATTCCCGCACTAATTTTACTTGATGTTTATTGAATGTTAGTTAAAATTCGATGTAATCGAATACGGCGAATTAAATTTTATTATAGAATATGAAGTGAAATCTTAGTTAGGGATTATAAAATTTAGTATAAGGGCATGTATATATTGATAATTTACTTTGGTGTTTGTATAGCTTTTGCATAAATAATATAGCTCCTATTTGTGAAATAGAATATGAGTGAAAATATTAATGTGCACTCATTTTGTTATGCCCAATAAATAGTTTACAATGAAAGTAAGCTACTTCAATAGTATTAGTTTTTTTAATTTATAGTTCAACCAGTTAATTTTAGGTAGTAAATTTAGTGAGAGATTTAAGTCATTTTAATATTAGCCCTTTTTTTTCTATACCACATGTTGTCAAACATATAAAAAGTAATCTCAAAAATGATATTCCTTATCATATTATTACAGCTAACCCTGAAATTGCATATGAAGCAATTATAAATAAAGAGTATGGCAAGATTTTTAATGCTGCAGATTTGGTTGTTGCGGACGGCATAGGTGTATCTGCACCATTAGCTTGGAAAGGGCATCAAAGTAAGCGAATTCCAGGTATTGAAGTCTTTGAAGCTTTAATGGTAGAAAAAGATCTTGGTAAAAATGGTGTTTATTTAATTGGCGCCAAATATGAAATAGTAACTAAAGTAGCGAAAAACCTACAAGACAAAGGTATTAAAGTTTGTGGTTTTCGAGATGGATTTTTTTCACTTAAAGAAGAAGTCATATCGGATCTAGCAAGTGATATAAAAAAACAAAACCCTTCAATAGTTGCGGTGGCTATGGGAGCTCCGCGTCAAGATATAATAATTGAACTATTAAAGGCGCAAGGAATTAGTTGTATTGTCATTGGTGTTGGGGGAGCTTTTGATGTATTATCCGGCGAAATTAAACGCGCCCCTCAAATTGTCTGTAAAATTAAGCTTGAGTGGCTTTACCGTTTGTTAGGTGATCTAAGGCGGTTACCTAGATATAAGAAAATTTTTCAATATTTTATTTGGTTATTTAAGGGTTAAAACTTGATTAAAGTACTTACTGTTTTTGGCACTCGCCCTGAAGCGATAAAAATGGCACCACTGGTTTTAGCTCTAGAAAAAAATGATGCTATTGAATCAAGAATATGTGTAACTGCCCAGCATCGAGAAATGCTAGATCAGGTACTCGAACTTTTTAAAATAAAGCCTGATTATGATTTAAATATCATGAAAGCAGGTCAAGACCTTTCAGATATAACAAGCAAGATACTTTTAGGGTTACGTCCTGTTTTAGATGAATTTAAACCTGATTGGGTTCTAGTTCATGGGGATACCACTACAACAGTTTCGGCATCTTTAGCTGCATTTTATAAACAAATTAAAGTAGGGCATGTAGAGGCAGGATTACGTACCGGAAATTTATATAGCCCTTGGCCTGAAGAGGCTAACAGAACTATAACAGGTGTTTTAGCTAATCGACATTTTGCACCTACAAAGAGTTCTGTAGATAATTTATTACGCGAACATGTAAAACACAAAGATATTGTTGAAACCGGAAATACTGTAATAGATGCGCTATTACAAGTTAAGCATGAAATTTTAACACAAAAAGATATTTGTGATTCTTTAAGCTCTCGCTTTTCGGAAATTCTTGATAAACAGATGATTTTAATAACAGGTCATCGCAGAGAGAGTTTTGGAGGCGGATTTGAACGAATTTGTGAATCAATTTCTCAACTAGCCTCTAAATACCCTGATTATAATTTTGTTTATCCTGTTCATTTAAATCCAAATGTACAGGAGCCAGTCAAAAGGCTTTTAGCGAGCCATTCAAATGTAAAATTGATAGAGCCACAAGATTATTTACCATTCGTATTCTTAATGGACAAGTCCTATTTAATTCTAACTGATTCGGGAGGCATTCAGGAAGAAGCGCCTTCTTTAGGCAAGCCTGTATTGGTGATGCGTGATACAACTGAACGTCCAGAAGCTGTTGAAGCTGGTACTGTAAAGCTTGTTGGTACAGATGTAGATTTGATTGTTTCTTCAGTGTCTCATTTAATAGATGATCAAGATGCTTATCAAAAAATGAGTTATGCCCATAATCCTTATGGGGATGGGAAGGCTTGTGATGTTATTGTTAACTCTTTGTTCCAAAAATAATGTGTTTACTCACTTTTAAACTGAATAATTTATTATGCTGAAGTACCGTGCTGACATCGATGGTTTAAGAGCCATCGCTGTACTTATTGTTTTATTTTTTCATTTAGATTTGTCATTATTTAAAGGAGGCTTTGTAGGCGTAGATGTTTTTTTTACAATCTCAGGGTTTCTAATAACAGGTATTGTTTTAAAAGAATCTAAAGCGCAACGCTTTTCTTTTTTGAAATTCTATTCACGTAGAGCCACTCGGCTTATTCCTGCTTATTTAATAGTTGTTATTTGTACTTTAGTAGCTGGTTTTATTGTATTAACGCCACTTGCACTTAAAGAGTTATTTCAGAGTGCTATAAGCTCAACTTTTTTTATTTCTAATTTTTATTTTTTATTCACTCAAGGCGGTTATTTTTCTAATGCTGCTCATGAAACCCCTTTATTGCATACTTGGTCATTATCTGTGGAAGAGCAGTTTTATTTGATTATGCCATTGGCTGTGGTTTTATGGTTAAAGATAAAAACAGTAAAGTTAAAATATAGTGTTCTAGGTCTTTGTTTTTTATTAGCCTTATTAGCATCTTATTTATTAACTAAAGTACATCAGCCTGCTGCTTATTTTTTAGTTATAAGTAGAGCTCATGAGTTTTTGATAGGTTCTATTTTAGCTGTAATAATCCATCAAAACTCTAATCGAATTAAACTTACAACGATATCATCAAATATATTATTCACTTCTTCATTATTTCTTTTGCTTTTTACAGCTATCATGTTTAGTGCTAAATCTAATTTTCCAGGGCTACTAGCTATAATACCTTGCTTAGCAACCGCAGGGATGATTTTTTCAGGCACAAATGAAAAGTGTATTTCGCATAAAGTGCTCGGTAATAAGCTTTTTGTATTTATCGGTTTATTATCTTATTCACTCTATTTATGGCATTGGCCAATAATTACTTTCGTTAAGGTTTTGGGGATAGAATTTGATTTTCAAGTTCAATTATCATTACTACTGTTATCTTTTATTTGTGCGTATTTAAGCTGGCGTTTTGTAGAAAAAGTGGTTAGGTATGCTCAATGGTCAAGCAATAAAAGCATTGCAGCTGCTTTTTATGTGTTACCTTGTTTTGTGTTAGTTTCAGTATTTTTTTATAGTAAAAATAATGACTTTTACCCTAAGCGTTTTGAACATCAGATTGTAATAGCTGAAGCGGCTCTAAAAAGTAAGCCTGAATTAGGTAGAGAGACTTGTCATACAAATGATATTGCTATTGATGGTTCTGAGAGGTGTCAACTTGGTAGCTCTACTCTGAGTTCTAAGAAAGCCATTTTATGGGGAGATTCCCACGCAAGCCATTTTACAGGTTTGGTTGATGTTGTTGGTAAAGGTTTTAATATTCAGGCGCTTGCAGTTTCTAGGGGTAATTGCCCCCCTTTACCTAATTTATATATTAACGCTCAAGGTGCAAAGTCAGCCTGTATAGAAAGAAACAATGCCGTATTAGAGTACATATTAGAGAATCAGCCAGATTATGTTTTTTTAGGTGGTGCATGGGGGGGCTATTTACTAGGTCATTCATTGCAAGGTAGTCAAGCTGAAAGGCTCCAAAGTATAACTAGCACGCTAACTGAAACAATTAATATATTAATTGAGCATGATATTAAACCTGTTGTTTTAGAGATGCTGCCAAGACAATCGAGAGATGCTAGCGCATGTTATTTAAAAGCTAAATTAGGTTTAAATGGAGTGAAGTTAGAAAACTGTACTGTTTCGCCTTTAGCTAAGTCTTTCCCTGAGTTAGCTGTTGAATTCAAAAAATTGAAAGGTGAATTTGAAGGTTCCGTGACTTTTATTAATTCAGAAAGCTTATTTTGTGACGCTAATAAGTGTTATACCTATTTAGATGGTATTCCATTATATCGAGATTCTAATCATTTAAACTTACAAGGTTCAATTAAATTAGGACAACGTTATTTAGATTCTTTAACTTCTATCGAACAGTTGTAATAGAACATGGTTTATCTTCTCCTTAATAATTTACCGCTTTCTTTGATATAGGTGTTACAATAGTCTATCAACTTAAGTAGTATTAATTTGATAAAAAGAGAGCGTTTTATTACTACCAGTCGTTATTTTATCATCAGTGAACCCACTTGAGATGGAGTATATTCATTTAACTCTAATTTATTTCCATTAATTACATAATTATAGTTATAATCTGATTTTTAGGAACTATTATGTTTTAGAAGGAGCTGCTCACTTCAGTAAGCAAACCTTTAAAATTATGAGTGCTGGCGACGATTATAAGTATTAAACCGAAAAACACTAATTTTTAATCTAATATTTATAATAAAATAAGGTTATTAGTGGCTCAAGTATATCTCACATTATTGCATCGACTACTAACTATTGAAGCTCAGAAAGATTTCAATAAATTCCAAATAACAACGATCTTTATTGATTTCTGGGTATGCTTGTCTGTTCCTATT
>Ga0209396_1004637_pt1 | contig 13281 bp, 10 predicted proteins | sample GOMGulsemesocosm_6_FD_184638 | JGI IMG/M metagenome (GOLD analysis project Ga0209396, IMG submission 184638) | Methane-oxidizing microbial communities from mesocosms in the Gulf of Mexico - GOM8C Gulf of Mexico (SPAdes) (version 2) | ecosystem: Environmental > Aquatic > Marine > Cold seeps...
ACTCGACAAATTTTGGTACTTTATAATTTGTTAAATTTTTACGACAGTGTTTGATTATATCTTTTTCTGTTAATAAAGGGTCTTTTTTAACAACAAAAATTTTAACCTGCTCACCACTGACTTCATGCGGTACACCAACGGCAGCAACTTCAAGTATCCCTTCATGCATTGCTACTACTTCTTCAATTTCATTTGGATAAACATTAAAACCAGAAACAATAATCATATCTTTTTTACGATCTACAATAAAAAAGAATCCTTCATCATCACATTTGGCAACATCACCCGTAGCAAACCAACCATCAGTCATACACTTAGCTGTTTCATCATCTCGATTGTAATAGCCTTTCATGACTTGAGGACCTTTAACCCATAACTCCCCAGACTCTCCAAGTGGCATATCTTTACCATCATCACCCACAATTCTTAATAGTGTACTTGGTGCAGGTAAACCAATAGAACCATTATAACTTTCTAAGTCATAAGGACTGATTGTGACTAACGGAGCACACTCAGTTAAGCCATAGCCTTCCATTAACTTACTATTGGTTACTTTCTGCCAGCGTTCAGCGACAGGTCTTTGTACTGCCATACCGCCACCTAGCGAGAACTTTAAAGTACTAAAATCTAAATCACTAAAGCCTGGAGTATTCAGTAAACCGTTAAATAATGTATTTACACCTGTAATTGCAGTGAATTTATTATTAGATAAATCCTTAACAAAAGCCTTCATATCTCTTGGGTTAGTGATCAACAGATTTAGTCCACCATACTTCATGAAAGTAAGGCAATTAGCGGTCAAAGCAAATATATGATAAAGCGGTAAAGCAGTAACAACGACTTCTTTGCCTTTAACTAAAATTTTATCTAAACACCCTGAAACTTGTTCTAAGTTTGCGACCATATTACCATGAGTCAAAATAGCGCCTTTAGATACACCGGTTGTACCGCCCGTATATTGTAAAAAAGCATAATCATCATGAACTAAATGTGGTCTTTTATATTTAGTAATATCTCCTTGAGATAAAACATCATTAAAAGCGATTGTGTTAGGTAAATTAAAAGGCTTAACCATTTTTTTAACGTGTTTTACAACAAAATTTACTAAATGCTTTTTAACACCACCACATAAGTCACCAACTTGAGTCAAAACAATATTTTTGATCTTAGTTTGAGGTAAAGCTTGCTCTAGGGTATTGGCAAAATTTTGTAATAAAATGATTGTAGTTGTTTCTGAGTCATTTAACTGATGTGCTAACTCTCTCACTGTATAAAGCGGATTTACATTAACAACAACGCAACCAGCTCTTAGAGTGCCTAAGATCGCAATTGGAGTTTGTAATAAATTAGGCATCATAACGGCAACTTTGTCACCTTTAACTAAACCTAAATCATTTTGCAGATAAGAAGCAAATTGCTTAGTCGCTTCATCTATTTCTTTATAAGTTAAATGCTTACCCATATTAGAAAATGCAGGTAAGTCCGAAAAATCTTTAAAGCTTCGTTCAAAAACTTCAAGTAGTGAGTCATAGTGATTTGGATCTATTTCTTCAGGCATGCCTTCTGGATACCTATTTAGCCAGATTTTTTCCACTTGTTGCTCCCGTTTTTATAATTTATTTTTATATACCAATAGTTTAAATGAAATAATATCGGTATTTTATTGGCTCTTATCTTAACCTTAATTCAACTAAGGTCATTTCACAACTGAGTAAATACTCTAATTAAGCAGTTATCATCACATATTTAAAATAAAGTTACAAATGTAAGCTGAAAAACTTTAAATTTCACTTTATAAATTGATTGATTATTTTAGCGACAGCAATTGGACTTTGCATATGGCAATGATGACCGCCATCAACTTCACTTACAGATAACTTGTTGTAATATTTAGAATATAAATTTTTTGCATGGATGATTTGTTCATACCCCTTGTTGCCAAGAATCAACTTAGCGGGAACATTGACTCGCTGACATACCATGGCTGCTTGCACTTCATTAAATCTAAAACCAGAATGATGTTTTAATTTTGGATCAATTCGTAATTTTATCCCAAATTTTGTTTCTTCACTATTTCTGTGCATTAATAGTTCACAATGAGCATACTCTAAATCACTTACCGCCATTCTCGCTTTCGCTAGAGTATCTAAATTTTTATAATATCTTAATTTCGGTTTTCCATTATTAGAAGCATACTTTTTTCTATTCACAATAGCGCCTCTAAGCTGACTTACAAGGTCTTCATCTGGCGTTGTTACTAACCCAACACCTTCTATCAAGATAACCGAGCGGACAAGTTCAGGAAAACAAGCGGCAAATAATGTCGCAGCCATAGCACCCATTGAATGTCCCACAATACATACAGGATTATCAAAATTAGATGTAATTACCTGGTAAATATCATCAATATAGTCAACAAAATAATAATGCGCTTCCTTATTTCGCCATTGGGAATGACCGTGCCCAGGGAAGTCAAATGCCAACCAATTATACTGTGGTAATAAATCCATTAATGGATAAAAGCTTGCAAGATTATCCTGCCAGCCATGTAAGGCTACAATATCTAAGCTTTCAGGTTTATGGTTATTAACCACTCCCGAAATTATTGGGGACTCTTTACGTGCTGTTATATCTTTAAAATTGTACATGTATTCCTTTTGTAAACTTAACTCGCTATATATGTATTTGTCGCAAGTAAGTACCAATAGTCTCATTATTCTGGTATGAATATATGCATATAAAAAAACCATACACACTAAAATGAAGAAATCACTAATTATAGCTATATCCGCACTGACTATCACAGCATGTGCACAATTAGGTAGTACACCAGTAAAACAAACACCAAAAAACATTATTTATATGATAGGTGATGGTATGGGACCAGCCTATACAACCGCTTATAGATATTATAATGATGACATTAATACTAAAGAGATTGAAAAGTCAGTATTTGATACAATTTTAACTGGTACTGCTCGTACATATCCTGATGATGATACCTATGTTACTGACAGTGCTGCAAGTGCAACTGCGTTAAGTAGCGGAATAAAAAGTTATAATGGTGCAATTGCAGTTGATACTGACAAAAAACCAGTGAAAACCATGCTCGAATTAGCAAAAGAGAAAGATATGCTTACTGCGTTGGTCGTAACTTCACAAATAAATCACGCAACCCCAGCAAGTTTTACTGCCCACAATGAAAGTAGAAGAAACTACGATCAAATAGCCAATGACTACATAGATAATAAAATTAATGGCAAATTACCAGTCGATCTTATGTTTGGTGGCGGCACAGATTATTTTATTCGTAAAGACAGAAACCTGATAAATGAGTTTGTTGACAATAACTATCAATACATTGATAAATTAGACAAAATTAATACTATAACTCAAATTCCTGCTATTGGGTTATTTGATAATATAGGCTTACCTTATGCGATTGATTCAACCAAAAATCACTTAGAAATGATGACAAAAAAAGCATTAAATCTTATTGATAAACAATCAGACAATGGTTTTTTTATGATGATTGAAGGCAGTCAAATTGATTGGTGTGGCCATAATAATGATATTACTTGTGCCATGGCTGAAATGCACGATTTTGCAAATTCAATTAAAATTGCAAAAAAGTACGTTGATAACAACCCTGACACAATTCTCGTTGTAACCGCTGATCACTCTACAGGAGGATTAACAGTTGGTGCAAATCATGAATACAAATGGGATGCGCAAGTAGTAAAAGATTTTAAAGTGAGTGCTAGAAAATTAAGCCGAAAGCTGTTCAAAAATGATAAGTTAGCACTAGAATGGGATAAATATTCAAGCACCCCATTAACAGATAAAGAGTATCAATCTCTAAAAGTAGCTAAAGTAGTTGATGAGGCAAACTTGTTTATTGCCGTAAAACATATTATCAATACAAGAAGTTACACTGGCTGGACAACCAATGGCCATACAGCCATGGATGTTCAAGTATTTTCATATGGTAAAGGTGCAGAACACTTTACTGGTAATCTAAATAATACAGATATTGCAAAACAATTAATAAAATTCATTAAAAATTAGTAAGTATTATTTAAAAAGGCAGAATTAGCCCTCAATACTGCCTTTAATAACTACTTAATATTATCTCTTTGAACTCCTACACCCTTAACAACGGGTGCAAATTGTGGCCGAGCATGCCATTTCGGTTTGATCGGTGATAAAGGCGCGACTCTTTTTCGGGCCACTAGCATATAAACGCTACCCATAGGCTTTAGATATTGCTGACAAAAACTTTGCCAAGGACCGAATCTTGATAAACGGCTTCCCCTTGCCAGAGATGAATAAATAAATCGTTCATCTTTTATTACTTCAAAACCCAAAAGATTAAGCCAATCCTTAACTCTTGCAGGTGTAAAAAAACGACCACTCCAAGGTAATTTTTGTCTGCTAAAAGGCAGTAATCTGGCAATACCACATAAACTAAATGGATTAAACCCCGTTAAAATAATGTAACCACCCGGTAATAATACCCTTTGTGTTTCTCGTAATATATGATGAGGATCGCTATAATATTCTAGACAATGACTTAATAAACAAGCGTCAACTGAATGTTCCATAAATGGCAGTTCATCGATTTCTGCTAACACACCAGCACGGTAACACTCAGGGGCAACACAAATTTGATGTTTAATACAACAAGCCTGGGTATTTAACTGCCCACTTAAGTCACCTAGTTTTAATAAATGATAACCAAAAACCCGTGGTAACCATTGAGATATTTTGCTTTCTATTTCTTTTTGTAAATGATCTCCATGTGGAAAGTCTTGCCAACTATGTGGTTTTGGGGCGTCTTGAAAACTTAATGCCGGTTTCAATTATTGTTGCTCCCTAAAATGTATATAGAAATTAAACGCTAGATGAGCCTTTAACTTATCTGATATATTGTAATAATTAAAGCAGGTTAAACAGAAAGTTGAAACTTATGTTGAATATATTCCCAATCCACGCATTTTCAGATAATTATATTTGGGCTATTACAAAAAATGACTCAAAGTCCTTGTATGTTGTGGACCCCGGTCAGTCTGAGCCTGTACTAAATTACATTAAAGAAAATAATTTGCAGCTTAAGGGTATTTTAATTACCCATCATCATTGGGATCACACTGATGGTGTAAAAAAATTAAAACAACTTTATCCTAATATAACAATTTACGGCCCACAGAATAGTGTTTTCACCGGCTCTGATATTCAATTAAAGCAAGATGATACAATTAATATTTTAGATGTGACTTTAAAAGTGTTATCAACACCAGGTCATACCTTAGATCATATTTGTTATTTCAACAGTGACGTATTATTTTGTGGTGATACTTTATTTAGTGCAGGTTGTGGTAGATTATTTGAAGGCACTTCAAAGCAAATGTTTGATTCACTGAGTAAAATTTCCCAGTTAAATGAAAGCTGCAAGGTTTATTGTACTCATGAATACACACTTGCAAACATTGACTTCGCGCAAATAGTTGATCCTTTAAACACTGATCTGGAAGAATATAAAAAACTAATAACTTCAAAAAGAAGTAAAGAAATAGCAAGTTTGCCTTCAAGCGTAGCGCAAGAATTAAAAATCAATCCATATTTAAGAAGTTTATCCTCAAATAATCATTTTGAAATTCCAGAAAAATATAGAAAATGTATAAATAAAGCCGAGTCAAACCTTACTAACTTGCGGGCATATAAAGACAATTTTTAATATGCTATGAATAAAATTTTCCATAGCATAAAACAGTCAATCAGTCCCTATATCAATACTTGAGCAACACAGATAGAAAAGGTACTATCTGTGTAATTTTGTTTCAACAATATAAATTTAATAAAACTATAAAAATGAATAAACCACAAATAATTGGTTTTGCAGCGCTGATGTTAGCGGGCTGTCAAATCACAGAAACTGATAATGATCAGTTAAGTCAAGTACAGCAACCTGCCGGACATACAACTGCGCAACCAAACGATGTTGTAGATGCTTTAACAATATTAGCCCTTCAAGGTAATAATAACGAGCAACCAGAGCTTGAGCCAGTACCAATATTTGATGATGTTTGGGAGCGAATTAATTATCAACTCTCAATTCCAGTGCCTCAAAATCGCGCGGTTGTCACTGAAAGAAATTATTACGCTAAACATCAAAGATATTTAGATCGGATATCAACACGTGGGGCTCCTTATTTATACTATATAGTTGAAGAAGTTGAAAAACGAAAAATGCCAATTGAATTGGCACTTTTACCTATAGTAGAGAGTGCATTTGACCCTTTTGGATACTCTCATAGAAGTGCTTCAGGCATATGGCAGTTTATGCCTGTAACAGGTGAACGCTTCGATTTAAAACAAAACTGGTGGTACGACGGACGTAGAGACATAGTGCAATCCACACGCGCTGCTTTAGATTATTTATCATATCTTCATAAAACATTAGAAGGTGATTGGTTAAATGCGATTGCAGCTTATAACTCAGGCGAAGGCCGAGTATTAAGAGCAATAAAGAAAAATCGTAAAAAGCATTTACCAACAGATTTTTGGTCTTTAGATTTACCAGCAGAAACAACTGCGTACGTACCTAAATTATTAGCCCTTGCTGATTTACTTAAAAACCAAAAAGAATTTAATGTTACTTGGAAAAAAATAGTTAATGCACAGGTAATTGATAGTGTTGATATTGGTTCACAAATTGATTTAGCACTGGCAGCACAAATGGCCGATATTAATATTACTGAACTATATCGCCTAAATCCTGCATTTAATCGTTGGGCCACAGATCCTGATGGACCACACAGTTTGTTGCTCCCTATAGATAAGATAGATGGTTTTACCAAGAGTTTGGCAAAAACAAGTTTAAAAGATCGTATTAGATGGCAAAGATACCAAGTTCAAAAAGGTGATAGCTTATCTGTAATCGCCAATAAATTTAGTACCAGTACTGATTCGATCAAAACTTTAAACAAGTTAAATTCAAATATGATCAAGTTAGGACAACAATTGTTTGTTCCTTTAAGCAATGGTCAAATTGATAACAAAAATCTATCTAGGCAGATGAAGCTAGCTTCTAAAGGCTCAACAACTAAAAAGACACAGGCAAAAAGTACTTATATTGTACGTAAAGGCGATACGCTCTGGGATATCAGTCATTCTCAAGGCGTTACAATTCAACAGTTGAGTAAATGGAATAAATTAAAAACCAGCGCCATGATAAAGCCTGGGCAAAAATTATTAGTTTATAAAAATAAAATAACCAAAAGTGGCTTGAAAACAGTCAACAGAACAATCACTTACAAGGTACGAAGTGGTGATTCATTAGCTAGAATTGCTAATAAATTTAATGTTTCTGTTTCAGAAATTATTAAATGGAATAAAATCAGTAAAAATAAATACTTACAGCCTGGTCAAAAACTAAAGCTGCTAGTGGATGTTAAAAAGACATAGATAGAAAACGATGTTAATGCTTAAAGTTATAATACGAATGTTATAACTTTAAGCATATGTATCAATACCAATCAAACTTTGTACTTCATTTCGGCGTTCTTGATGGGCTAAAGCATTATAAGCGGCAATGGCATTGCTTGTTTTATGATCTGGTTGATCATAAATAGTGCTCGACTTCTCATTTTTAAAACTACTTTCAAATATTTTTAACGCTTCTTTACTATTGATATACGCTGTATTTGTTTCGTTTTTATTTTGTGTATTAACAAAACGCTGAGCAGACAATGCTTGCTCAGCTTGGCTTTGAGTCGCGTTATTATTTGGTTTTACTTTTAATGGCTTAGAGTATACTAAACTTTCTAAACCAGTATTAAATCCATTTATGACAGACATTTACACCTAGCTTTATATACATGAATCAGTTTTAGCTGCAATATTAATAGTATATACCTGATATAAAACAAACTCTAAGAAAACTATTCTTTTCCTGGAAGTTTCTTCCAAGTGACAGTATCACGAACATACATAGGTTGTGCTTGTGATGCACTCACACACTCCCCTTTATCATGCAATTGCTTTGCTATTTTTAACATGTATTTTGCATTTGGTAAGGTTATGTCAGACAAAAATTTAATATTATCAGTTTGATGTAAACTTGGGTAAGTTTCAAAACCGGTACCAACCGCAACAACCTCTGGGCAGTCTAAAGTTAGCAGTTCTGGTTTTATCACTATTTCTTTATCGATTAATTTTGCAATTCCGTTCTCATCAGCACAGTAATGCGCAAAATATACCTCAGACATGCGTGCGTCTATTGCCGCGTATACATTTTTGGCACCCGTATCATCAATTGCTTGTTGTGCCATCGTTTGCAACGTTGAAATACCAACAACAGGTAGGTTTGCTGAAAATGCTAAGCCTTGTGTTATAGCAACACTGATCCTTACCCCAGTGAAGCTACCAGGACCACGACCAAAAGCAATGACATCGAGATCTTTGAGCTTTATATTATCTTTTATTAATAGAGATTCCACTAATGGTAATATTTTCTGGCTATGTTCCTGTGGGCATACTTCAAAGTGACTCACACACTCTTTGCTATTATCTGCTGATATTGCAGCTGAAAGCGATTCAGTTGCTGCATCTAGAGCTAGTACTTTTAAACTCATTAATTTATTCTCACTTAAATCTTCATTCTGTATAAAAAATATATTTTAATCTGCTATTTGGGCCAGAAATTCTGCTGCTTTATTTAAATCCCTAGTTCGTGTCATATTAGGCAAACTTGAAATGAAAACTTCACCGTAGTGTTTAGTTACCAGCCTATTATCACAAATAACTAATACACCTTTATCGTTATGATCACGAATTAATCTGCCCACACCTTGCTTTAATGTGATCACGGCTTGAGGCAATTGAATTTTTGCAAAAGGGTCTTGCCCTAATTGCTTACATGCCTTCATTTTTGCCTGTAATAAAGGGTCATCTGGCGCAATAAATGGTAGTTTATCAATAATAACACAACTTAGTGTGCTACCTCTAACATCTACCCCCTCCCAAAAGGATGCTGTGCCAAGTAATACAGAGTTGCCATGATGTACAAACTTTTCGAGTAAAATGCGCTTTGACGTTTGCCCTTGTACTAAAATAGGGTAAGGCACAGTAGATGCAATTCCTTGAGCAACTAACTCCATCATTCTATAACTGGTAAATAAAATAAAACAACGCCCTCTTGCAGCTTCAATTAATTGTTTAGAAACTTTCACTAAAGCATGTGCCATATCTTGTGAATTAACTTCCGGTAAATATCTCGGTAAACATAATAATGCTTGTTTTTGATAATCAAATGGACTTTCTACAATTAAGCTCTGTTTTGGAGTTAAACCTAAAGATGCGTTAAAGTGTGATAGAGAGTCATCTACAGACAAAGTCGCTGATGTAAACACCCAAGATGAATCTAACTTATTCATTAAAGCATTAAATTTTTCAGCAACATCAAGCGGGGTAATATTAATACTGACATGCATTCTAGTTGTTTCAAACCAATAACTTAGCCCTTTATCACTGGTATCAAACATCAGCTCTAATAATGCTTTGAATGCAATACAACGCTCAAAACAATGTTCTATTTTTGTACTTCTTTCAAGAGCAAGTTTAATCACTTGATATAAAAAGGTAATATCATTAATAATACGATCAGCAGCAAACTTAATGCCTGAATGTTTTAATATTTGACACCAATCCCCTCTTCCCGAACCAACTGGAAATTCAAGCCTAAAGTCTCTTAAACTCGACTCTAGTTTATCTATTGCTTTGCCTAATTGGATCATATCAAACAATTCTGAACGGTAAATTAAACGTAAATCTTTAATAAGTGCTAATAAAGCCCGAGTACTGACACTTTGACCAAAATAGTTACTGGCAATTTCTGATAATTGATGTGCTTCATCAAAGATATAACCATCAGCTTGTGGCATCAATTCTGCGAAACCACTGTTTTTTACTGACATATCAGCAAAAAATAAATGATGGTTAACAACAATCACATCAGCTTCCATTGCATTCATTCGCGCTTTTTTTATATAACAATCATCATAATCAGGACAAGTTTGACCAAGACAATTATCTGAAGTTGAAGTGACATAAGGCAGTACTTTTGCACCTTCTTCGATACCAATACAATCAGCCATATCTCCTGATTTAGTATTGCTGGCAAATTTTGCAACCATAGCAAGTTGATGTAGTACATCAGGATCATCTGTTGGCACATGAGAAATATGTTGATTCAGCCTCAGAGGGCATAAATAGTTTGCCCTACCTTTTAATAAAGCGGTTTTTTTACCTATTTTTAATGCAGATAATACATTAGGTAAGTCTCTATGATAAAGCTGCTCTTGTAAGGCTTTAGTTCCTGTAGATATGATTATTTTTGTTATAGATTGTGGGTTTTCATGCATTAACGCAGGTACAAGATAAGCAAATGTTTTTCCGATGCCCGTTCCAGCCTCGATCACTAATTGCGTTTTATCTTTAAGTGCCGTTTCAATTGCACTGGCCATTTCAATTTGTGCTTCACGTGGTTTATAGCCATTAACCTTGGCTGATAAAGGACCATCTTTAGCAAAAAAGGATGATACTTTACTAATTTTTTTTGACATGAAACTATCCAAATTGATTTGAAAGCGTATTTTACATTTTTTCTGTTCAATATCAGATAAAAATTAATAATTTAGATAATAAAATAGCTGAAACATAAATCTCATTCAATTTGATCATGCCCATGTATCAAGTTGGTTTTCACTTGAGCCCCCATTAACCTCATCATTGTCTTGTTTTTCATCAGTATTATCTGAATCATATTCATCAACTGTTTTATTTTGTTGATTAATATATTTGATTTTTGCATCTTTAATTCCTGCAACATAAATCAAACGTTTATTTAACGGTTCAATATGTGCAACTCTGGGTAAAAATGGTAGTAGATTATCCATATACACCTCACAATTAATACTTTGTATATGCTTATTATCGGCTGGAATAACATATTCTTTAAATGTCATAAAAAAACACTTGTATACAATTACGTTCCATGTTTTTATATAAACACTTTTAAAAGGAAATATTTATTCAATATTATCCTTTACCTATATCAAATTGGAAAAATTATGCTTTTAATAAACCTGAACATTATTCACCATCATCATATGAACGAATAGCCTTTCAGGTTTTCGCTGGAAGGGTATTCCTAAAAGGAACCCGAGGCGAATAAAAAGTAAATATTCATTTTCGCCCCGAGGTCTCCTCGGGGTTTTTAGTTTTAAGCCCCCAAAATTTAACAAATAGCTTAACAAAGACTAAAAATTAACGGGAAATGAAAATGACAGATCAAACACGCTTACGTATCGCAATTCAAAAATCAGGTAGACTTTCTACTGACTGCCAAAACTTATTTAAACAACTCGGTATTAAGCTGAATCTAAGAGAGCAAAAGCTGATAGCGCACTCAACAAATATGCCTATTGATATTTTACGTGTACGTCACAACGATATCCCAGGATTAGTTATGGATGGAGTATGTGATTTAGGTATCGTTGGTGAAAATGAATTAGTTGAAATGCAAGCTGAACGTGAACAACAGTCTCTACCATTTCAAACAAAAAAATTGGCTCAATTGGATTTTGGATATTGCCGTCTTGCGCTAGCTTGGCCACAAGAACTTGGTACAGTAGATACTAATTGGTTTCAAAATAAAAAAATTGCCACAACTTACCCTGCAATTTTAAGCCAATATTTAAAAAGAGAAAACATCAATGCTAGCTTAGTTAATTTATCTGGTTCAGTTGAAGTTGCACCACGAGCAGGTCTTGCTGATGCAATTTGTGATCTTGTATCTACTGGTGCAACGCTAGAAGCAAACGGATTAAGACAAGGCGAAACCATTATGGAGTCATATGCCTGCTTAATACAAAACCCTGCATTAGATTGCCCTAATAAAACAGCATTAATCAAAAAGTTACTACCACGTTTAAAAGCTGTTAAACAAGCGAAAGAAAGCAAATATATAATGTTGCACGCACCTAAGACTCGCCTAAAAGAGATATGTGACCTATTGCCAGGAACGGGTCAACCAACAATGTTATCTCTTGCAGGTTCTGATGAATTGGTTGCTTTGCACATGGTCAGCCAAGAAACATTATTTTGGGAAACCATGGAATCTCTTAAAGCATTAGGCGCTAGCTCGATTTTAGTAATGCCTATTGAAAAAATGATGGAGTAAAGCACGTGTTTAACTGGAATGAGGAAACAAGTGCGGCGCAAGAATCTATTTTGCAACGCCCTGCTATTGCGATAAGCGCTGACATCAAATCAGCCACGCAAGTTATATTAGATCAAGTAAAGTCACAGGGCGATAATGCATTAATTAAACTGGCACAAAAGTTTGATAATGTATCTGAACTTGATTTATTAGTATCAGAGAATGATATTAATAAAGCTGAGTCTTTGATATCAATAGAGTTAAAACAAGCGATTGAAAGCGCATATAAAAATATTTTAGCCTTTCATACAATACAGCAACCAAAAGATATCATGCTAGAGACAATTCCTGGTGTTTTGTGTGAATTAAAGTATCAAGCAATTGAATCTGTCGGTATTTATGTACCAGGTGGCAGTGCACCATTACCTTCATCAGTACTAATGCAAGGTGTACTGGCACAATTAAGTGGTGCAAAAACAGTTGTACTAGCAACACCCGTAAAAAATGAAGATAAATTAAACCCTGCCATTTTATATGCTGCAAAATTATGTGGTATTAAAACAATTTTAAAATCAGGCGGTGCTGGTGCGATTGCAGCTATGGCATTTGGTACTCAAAGCATTCCTAAAGTAAATAAAATATTTGGTCCAGGTAATGCTTTTGTCACTATGGCAAAACAACTGGTATCACAACAAGTACCAGGATTAGCGATTGATATGCCTGCAGGTCCTTCTGAAGTATTAGTAATTGCAGATCAAAGAGCAAATCCAGATTTTGTGGCTGCAGATTTATTATCTCAAGCAGAGCACGGTTCTGACTCTCAAGTTGTTTTAGTGTCAAATTGCACACAAATAATTGAACAAACCAAAGTTGCTTTAAGCCAACAGCTCAAAACACTTTCTAGAGCCGAAACGGCAATGGCTGCACTTGAAAATTCAGCTTTTATATTAGTAGATTCCATTGAACAAGCTTTTGAAGTCTCCGCAACCTATGGACCAGAACACTTAATATTACAATTAGGTTGTTGTGATCCCTATTTACCACTTATAAAAAATGCA
>Ga0209396_1004643_pt1 | contig 13269 bp, 6 predicted proteins | sample GOMGulsemesocosm_6_FD_184638 | JGI IMG/M metagenome (GOLD analysis project Ga0209396, IMG submission 184638) | Methane-oxidizing microbial communities from mesocosms in the Gulf of Mexico - GOM8C Gulf of Mexico (SPAdes) (version 2) | ecosystem: Environmental > Aquatic > Marine > Cold seeps...
CTTGTTGTGAGTAGAAAAAAATAAATAACGTAACCACAAAGCATAATAAACACAGACTCGAAATACTATAAAACCATTTCGACTTTCGCTGTATTTGTGATTGAAGAAGCGCTTTATTTGATAATTCTTTATTAGGTTCTTCTCTTTGAGGCAATAATACGGTTGCTTGTTCATTGACTTCAGCTTCTATTAAAGCAATTTTTATATGCTTTAAACGATTCTCTATTGCGATTGCGGTTAACGTGCGCTGTTCAACAGGTTTAACTAACATTTCCATTAATAAGTCAGTTAGCTCGTTTGGTGCATTAAGCATTAGGTTTTTTGCATGTTCAGGCGTGTATTCACATATTCTATCTGCAATTTCAGAATCAGATCCATTATTCAGAAAAGGATGGCTACCTACAATGAGTTGATAAGCAATAATACCGAATGAAAATATGTCACTGCGATAATCGACCTTTTGTTGTTTAATTTGTTCAGGTGACATAAAAAACAAACAGCCGAAATGTTGTAATTCATCACGTTTAGTTGATTCATTTTCTAATTTTTTTATCGCTTGGTTATGATTTTCATTAGATGCTAAACACGCTATGCCAAAGTCTGTAATTTTCAGCTCGCCTTGGTCATTAACTAATATGTTACTCGGTTTTAAATCACAATGAATAACACCATTTTTATGGGCCGCAGCAAGCCCAGCTGACAATTGACTTAACAGCGCAATTTTTTGTATTAATGTGTTATGGTTTTCATTTTGAAATTGCGTAAGCGTTTTACTTTTGAAATACTCCATGACTAAAGATATTTTATTTTTTTCATCATGAATATTATAAATTTGAATGATATTTGAATGGTTAATACGCGCCAATAAACGTGCTTCTTGCAAAGCATGATTAACCATGTTGCCTTTAGCTTGGTTGCTTGTTTGGTAAGTTAATTCTTTAATCGCAACATGGCGTTGTAATTGGTTATCTTTAGCTAAGTAAACTTTACCCATGCCGCCTTCACCCAGTAGCTTTTCGCGGGTGTACTGAGGTAGTTTATTATCCATGTAATACCGTTAGTGCGACTTTATCTTGACCACGATTAACAATCAGCTCTCGGCCTTTATAAATTCGGTAACAAGTGCCAGAAAAACGTATGTTTTTACCTTTTCTTTCAATGAGTATATCGCCATCGCAAGCGCTTCCAAGCATTTCTCTAAACTGCTTTTTAGCACGGCAAACATGGGTATTAAAAAGTGTAATATCACAGCCCAATTCTTTTGCCAGCACTTCTGGCAATCGCCAGCCTTGGTTATATTCATCTATGCCTTTGTTCGCATCATCATCTCGGTGCCTAGCCAAACTTAACGTTAAATAATGGTGTACTTTATTAGATAAACATAAATTTTTATCAGCCGCTATAATGTTCAGTTCTGTATTTTCTTCATCTTGGCTTAGATTAAAACGATATTTTATTTGATGCGCTAACAATTTAGGTTTTACGAGTTGAATGGTATTTTCACTTAAATTATTTAGTTTTAGTTGCCAGTCACGGTTGGCAAAATGAACAGTATCTAGGTTTGCAACTGGATAAGCCCTACCCTCAACATCATTTATAAACTCTTTATACCATTGGTTTTTACTTTGAACATAAAACAAAGCTATTTCAGGTTGCTGCTCGCTAGGGAGTAAGTTGTTATCAGATAAAGTAATTGCGTTTTCACTCCGGCTCATGTCAGATTGTTCAACAGCAAGCAGCATATCTTGTGGCGGGCTGAGATCTTGCACAATTAAACTATGACTTCCCTGTTGCGCGAAGGATATTTCATCACCAATTCGAATTTGATGTTGTTGCTCTTTTATTAACTTATCACTGTTGACCCAAGTACCATTATTACTGATATCTCGAATAACCCAGTGTTCATCAGTCCATTGTATAACTGCATGCATTCGTGATATTTCAGGCGCACTGATCACACTATCTACATTTGTATCTGAACGTCCAATACAGTGATAGGCACTTAAATAGCTTAACTTTTGTTGATTATTAAGCTCTAGAATAGTTGCCACGTTAAAATCCTTACTAACACTCTATCGTCTTGAAGTGCAATGATATGTTAAAAAAGCTAATTGTATATAAATGCAAGTTACTCTACTAGTAAATACGACAAAGAGCATTAGGCTAGATTAATAAATTTTACGGTGTGTATTATCACTACCTAATTAAAATATTTCATTATTTTATCAAAAAGAAAAACGAGAGTTTAGTTAACATGATGTTTTAGGATGTTTACAGTGTGATTTTGATGGGAAGTTGGCATCGAAATTATTCGACCTTTTAACCATGTAGCGTATTAATTAAAAGGTCGAGTGATAATTAAAAGTTATTCAATGTGGCAAGTATTTGATTGAAGTTTTCGCCTTTTAATACATTTCTATGATTGTTTTTAGCGTCACTTAAAAATTCCCAAGCTAATTCTTCAGCTTCCATCATGCCATAATGATCGGTATCAAAAGATTTAGAGCCTTGACCAGGAAATGAAGCAATAACAAAACAGCCTTGTGGTGCCATTGGTGTATCATCAATCATTTCAACATCAGAATAATCCTCATAGCCTTCAAGTTCTGCGTAATCTGATAATGATGCTGTAATGTCATAATCATTATTGAAAGCAAAGTTATAACACCCATTTCCGAAATGGCGAACTCGACCAAGACTTGATACATAAGTATCTGTAGCGGCACCCAAACTACTTAAACTCGCAGCCAGTGATCTTGCTTGTGATTGTACATAACCGTATGTTAAATAGCCTTGTAGTTTTCTTTCGGTTAACACCGCTACAGACATTGAAGCAATAAGAGCATAACTAGAAGTGAGCGCGTAAGACTTTGGATTATAGTATGTTTTATAAGCACGGTGATTTTTTAAAGAGGTTGTATAGTTTAATAAAATTGGCACGATTGATACATCTATATTACCAGCCTCAGCCGAACTACGATAATATCCAAGTGTATCACCAAAAGATTCGAATTGACTTTTAGCATCTTCAACATCACTTGTCAGTACGATGCCAGATACGATACTTTCTATTTTATCTAAATCTTCTTGATGAATTCTCACTATTTGTGGACCTGAATTTCCATTACCAAATAATAAACCTGTGAGGAATGATTTAGCGCCACCTTTAACTGCACTTTTCGCACCATCTAACACCCAACCAGCGATCATTGCTGAAGTAATTAATGGACTTGCACTGACTTGTACTTGATTATCGATATCAATGTGTTGATCATTGATATCATTAGCAAAAGTTGATGCCGACATCGCAAGCGCTAAAGTACTGAGTAAAAAACTTCTCTTCGTAAACATTTCATTGTCCTTGTTTAATTCAATTGGATTTATGCCCTATTAATGTTTCATATATATAAAGTTAATATTTTTTATAACGTATTACATAAGAAAACACCGTACCCAATAAAGGTACGCAATTAAACTACACTTTTTTCCTTTCCCCTACAATCACTTTTTACTTTATAAATATTTGATGCTTTTTAGTCGGATCATTGTGAATATATAAGTGAAAATATTTATTATTCATAATTTAAACAGATCAGCATTCATTTAATGCTGCATAATTATTGTACTTTTATGCGAATTCATTGTTTATCATTTTTTAGGAGCGTTTTATTTCAAGAAGAGGGTTCAACATTTTTATTTTTCTTTATATACATAGCCTCAATATTTTAAACCCTAAGATTAAATGTAAGTTCAATATTTATAATGAATGCGAAAATATACAAATTAAAACGTATTGACTATGGGTACAAAGTGTAATAAATTTTATTTTATGGATTAAGTTTTAAATGGAATTAAAATGTCAAAGCCTTTATCAATCAATAATCTTCCTTATATTTTACCTAGTAATCGAAAAGAACAATTAAGAGTATTATCACAAATTGTAGGTATTCCGATTTCGTTTGTGGAAAATGGAGGAGAGAAAGAAGTCAATGCTTTGTGCGGTGCAATTCTTTATCGACATTTAGATAGGCATCAACGAATAGAGGCTTTATCTCTTATTAGAGATTTAAGTAACAAACCTTTACTGGGAAAACTAGTTACAGTTGCAATCGAACCTACCTATGTGAATATAAACTGGGGTATTTGGTCTTTTACAAGAGAAGAATTACTGTCAGATAAAATTTTCATAGCCAAGTTGATAACTTAGCCTCTTATATAGGTATAGGGTCTTCAATGATAAGCGGGAAAGATTTAATAACCAAAGTATGGAAAGAAAAAAAATTAACAAAGGGTGGAATTGTAACTTTGGTTATTTGGGGCTCTGTTCTTTTTAATAAATCAGAATTATCAAAAGTTAATGATGAAATACAGCGCCGAAGCTCCGTAAGAACGATCTCTATTCAATAATGAATAATCTAATTCTCCAATTACTTTTAATAATACTCATAACATTGGCGATGATTTTTGGTTGGTCTTATACAGATACACGAATAGAAGAAGATATTTTTTTTATGGTATCCGTATTGGTAACTATTGGATATTTAAATTTTTTATCATATAAAGTGACTAATATGAAAAAAGACATAAAAAATGAAAGTTAGGTTATTAATTTTTATTATCTGTAGCACATTGCCTATGCTTTTCCTTAATGTGCAAGCACATGAGAAGTGCTCCTTTAATTCAGATGGGTTGCAACCATACTCTGAAACAATAGAACTAGAAGGTTTTGCTTTTACGACTAATTTATGGCGATTAAAAACAGATGATTTTGATTTAACTGATATTGACCAATCTATTATACAACAATCGATTTATCACCGTGCTTTAACAACATATCAACAAAAAACGTTGGAAGATTATTTATTTTACAAAACGTCAATTATTAGTAAAGGGGGAACTAAAAAAGAGCAATGGAGATTGATAGAAGCTAAACCCTTACAGGGCGAAAGTATTGATCTATTTTTCGTCGAAGTTGGTAGATCTTTTGGCATTTTATATTTAAAAACTGCAATTTCAGCTAAGTTAGATAAAGCTGAAATAATTAAAGCTTCGAGGTTAATACGTGGTATTTCAATTCACACTTCAAAAATATGTGGTATTGAAAAGGGTCAAAATGAAAGCGATTAATTTTTTAATATACATTTTTATTTTTTGTATCATTGCTTTTACTTGGTCAGTGTCAAGCGATGAAACAAGAAATACAATGGTATATGCACTAATTACATTCTTTCCTATTTTATCGTTGAAAATGATACACCAGTTATGGAAAAAATAATCTCCTTCATTCTATTGTAATTAGTTTTATCAAGCTTCATTACTTTCTAAGGTTCTATTATTTAGAATTTAAAATAAATTTTGTGCTTAAGGGTATTCGTGGCATCAATAAGAAGCTGTAGATAGAAAAAAGCGATCCTTCCAATCAGTGTTATTCAGTGATGGTGCTTGGCCATATATGAATATAGCAAACAAATATTAATAACGGCTTACATGTGACAACTGTTTAATGGAACCAAGCCTTTTATCAACAGACCCTATCAGCTTCAATTTTCAAAAAAAGGCCATGAATGAATTCAGGGCCTTTTATGTGCAAACCAAAATACCATCAATGGCACGTTAAATATCTTAGCTAATTAACATTACTAAAAAGAAAGATTTTAAAAACGGTAAGTCAGTTTAAGACCTAAGCTATCTACATCATTCTGAGAGATGAAATAACGAGTATAAACTAAAGCTAACTGCCAATTTAGATTAAATTGATAGCCTGTATTAATACCTAAATAAATGTCAGTCCCCGATTCTTTATGCATGATAGTGTCATTTTCATAAGTACTTTTTAGTTCATTCTTCCAGTTGAAAACACCTACACTAGCACCAGACAACCAGTTGTCTTTTTTAAAAAATTGATAATTCACCTCTAAAGATAAGCCATTGCCCAGAACAGGCGTTGCTTTTGAAACTACTTGATGATATTCGCTTGGGTCTAAACTTTCAGTATTTAAAATGACACTCGATTCACCTAAATCAATATATTTTGCAGTAAGTTTCCAGTTTGAGCTAAATTGGTAACCAACTCCTAAAGACCAAGCTGAATCACTATCATCGATATATTTAATTTGTGATGAGGGTATTTTATTTAAGTTTTCATTATCTTTGACGGTTATGCTACTTAACTCAGCATCAACAGACCATTTTCTTAACCACACTTGTTCATTTGCTGCTACATTAGAACTGGCAATTGTTAGTGCAGCAAAAGCAGCGCTTCTGACAATAAGTTTCTTTTTTCTACGTAACATAATTATAGTAGTTAGCAATAATGTTATTGCTCCACCAGTTGAACCAGAGGAAGTGTTTTTTATTTCAGTAGGTACATATGCCTTAACAGTTATAATAACATTCGCTTTGGAAGTTGCTGATTTATCATCGGCAATCGTATAAAGAATATTATCAATGCCATCAAAACCTAATTTTGGAGTATAGGTTAGAGTTTGATCTGTATTAATAATCACATTACCAAACTCTACACTTGCTTGAGTAATCGTTAGAACATCGCCATCAGCATCAATATCATTCGTTAATACTGCAATATTAATAGGTGTTTTATCATTTGTTGATGCAATGTCATCATTTGCAATTGGTGCTATGTTGTTTACCACTGTAACTTCAACAATAGAATACGCCGAACCACCATTATTATCGCTAATGCCATATTGAATTGTTGCCATACCAATGAAATCATTTAAAGTTTGGTATACTAATTGGTTGTTTTCTATAGCTACGTCACCAAAATCAACATTAGCACCACTAATCTTTAAATCATCATTATCAGTGTCAGTATCATTTGCTAATACATCGATAATAACTTGATCATCCCAGTTCATAGTAATCATATCTGGGTTGGCAACAGGTAAATTATTATTATTTAATAATACAGCAACACCACCAGGGTCCACTATAGTCGCATTAGCTGCTTTATCATCATCGTTTGGACCACCATCTTCTATAGTAAGCTGAACACACCAGTGCCCTTCTGTTAATCCTGATGTCCATATATCTTGTCCTGGAGGTGGACAATACCCAGCTTCACCTTCTGTAGAACTTACTGCATTCTTTTCATTTTCTACAAAATCAACCCATACACCATTTTTAAATTTACGATAAACAGCCCCTTGCGGGATAGGTAATATTTGTGGAAATACAATCTTATAAGTTTGACCTTGCTGTGGTAAACCTGAAGCTATAAAGTCAAATAACCCACCTATATTTTGTGATTCTTCATCTGATGGTAACTCACTTTCGAGTAGTTGCACTCCTCCTGTTTCATTAGCTGAAACAGTAGAACCTTTACGTAAGCATATACCAGGTTCACCTTCAACCAAGTATTGATTTGAGCTTTGTAACTGTTCTTGCATCACATTACATTCATTAATTGCGTCTAAATAATCAGGAATGCCATCATTATCAGAATCACTATACCCTTCTTGATTATCTGGAATAAGATCACCATCAGAATCTCCACTACCTAGCTCAGTAAGCTGTGAGGTCACTTCAATATAAACAACCTTTTGAGTTTCAAGTGGTACATTTGCATCATCTTGCGCCTTTACACTGATTTGATAAATTGCAGGCGATAATCCTTGGGGGTTAAAAGTAAATTCATTTTCAATTAATGAATTATTAATAATCCCCTCATGTTCGGTTGTCCAACTAATACTATGATTATCATTTGGATTAGCATCCGTCACGTTCGCTTTAATACGAACAACATCCTCATTATTAACCACTAAAAATCGTATTTCATTCATTTGAGATACTTGAGTATTAATTAGTGGCGCTATATTTTCTTCAACAATTGTAAGTGTATGTGTAGAATTATTCCCTAGGTTTAAATTATTATCTAAGTTAATAACAATAGTTTCATTGCCTTCAGCGATATTATCTTCAAAAATAGTAAAATCAATAACACCTTCTAAACCTTCTTCTATTATAATTTCTCCATCAATTAAGTCATGGTCATTTAAATCAGCCGTGCCTGAAACAGAATAAGTTATAGTAATAGGATATTGAGGTGGTTGACCATTTAGGTAAACTGAAATACTACGTCTTGTACCTTCAGATGATTGTATATCTTTTTCAATTGAAATAAGTGGATAAATGGCTACTTTTTGACTTGAAATAGAAGCATTATCTTCACTATCTTTTGCTTGCCAGTAAACAAGATGTTCACCAGGCTCAAACAAGGTATTATTATCAATTAAAGATACAGCAATTGGTTCACCACTTTTATCAATAGCTGTTGCTACTCCTAATTCTACCTTGGTAAACAATCCAATTGCATTAACTTCAACATCAGATGGCACTATGATAGTTGGTAAATCAGCATCCGATGTTTGTTCTATTGTTAGAGATACATGCGCAGAATCAGTTTCTTTATTTTCATCTTGAATAACATATTCAAAATTGATTTCGTTGACTGTATCAATTGCTTGATATATGAGTTTATTATTTTCAACAAATACAGTCCCCACACTTGCCGAGGCTCCAATAATATTCAACTCATCGCCATCAATATCCGTATCATCAATTATAACATCAAGTATATATCGACCATCACTTGAAACAGGTAGAACATAAGCATTATCTTGAGCTATTGGCTTATCGTTTACAGGTAATATTGTAATGTTAACTGTGGCTATATTTGAGTCAATAGTACTATCGTTTACTTTAAAAGTGAAAACATCAGTGCCATTAAAATCTGCTTCAGGTGTATATAGCCAGCTATCGCCTTGGTTTACTAAAGATCCATCTTTAGGTAATGATTCGATATTATAAGTAAGCTCATTTTCATCAATATCTAAGGCAATTAGGTTTATAGAAAAACTTGTATCCTCATCTAATTCAACATGGCTATCTTCAGCAGTAGGAGCTGTATTGACTAAAGTAACTTCAACAATAAATGCAGGAAATAATACATTTTCAATACCGTCAGTAACTGAAATTTTAATATCATTATACATACCAACATGTTCACGTGAAGGTGTACCCGATAACCCACCGGTTGATGCATTAAAGCTTGCCCAGCTGGGTTTATTCTCAATAGAGAAAGTTAATGTATCTTTATCTGCATCTGAAGCTGTAGGCACAAAGCTATAAGACGTATCTTGATTTACTTTTGTGATAGGACTACCGCTAATTACAGGTGCATCATTAACATTTACCACCTCTATGCTAAACGGCGTTAATGATACTGTTTCAACACCATCGCTCACTGAAATTTTAATGGTATTGGTTGTACCAATATGACTATTCTCTGGTGTGCCAGTTAATCCGCCAGTTAAAGTATTAAAACTTGCCCAGCTGGGTTTATTCTCAATCGAGAAAGTTAATGTATCTTTATCTGCATCTGATGCTGTAGGCACAAAACTATAAGACGTATCTTGATTTATTTTTGTGATAGGACTACCGCTAATAACAGGTGCATCATTAACATTTACCACCTCTATGCTAAACGGCGTTAACGATACTGTTTCAACACCATCGCTCACTGAAATTTTAATCGCGTTAGTTGTGCCAATATGACTATTCTCTGGTGTGCCAGTTAATCCGCCAGTTAAAGAATTAAAACTTGTCCAGCTTGGTTTATTTTCAATAGAGAAAGTTAATGTATCTTTATCTGCATCTGAAGCTGTAGGCACAAAGCTATATGACGTATCTTGATTTACTTTTGTGATAGGACTACCGCTAATTACAGGTGCATCATTAACATTTACCACCTCTATGCTAAACGGAGTTAGCGATACTGTTTCAATAGCATCACTCACTGAAATTTTAATCGCGTTAGTTGTGCCAATATGACTATTATCTGGTGTGCCAGTTAATCCACCTGTTGAAGTATTAAAACTTGCCCAGCTAGGTTTATTTTCAATAGAGAAAATTAATGTATCTTTATCTACATCTGAAGCTGTTGGCACAAAGTTGTAAGATGCATCTTGGTTTACTTTTCCTATCGGTGTGCCACTAATAACGGGAGTATCATTAACATTTACCACCTCAATACTAAATGTTGTTAAAGAGACTGTTTCAATAGCATCACTCACTGAAATTTTAATCGCATTGGATGTGCCAATATGACTATTATCTGGTGTGCCAGTTAATCCACCTGTTGAAGTATTAAAACTTGCCCAGCTAGGTTTATTTTCAATAGAGAAAGTTAATGTATCTTTATCTGCATCTGAAGCTGTAGGCACAAAGTTATAAGACGTATCTTGATTTACTTTTGTGATAGGAGTTCCGCTAATAACAGGTGCATCATTAACATTTACCACCTCAATGCTAAACGGCGTTAACGATACTGTTTCAGCACCATCGCTCACTGAAATTTTAATCGCGTTAGTTGTGCCAATATGACTATTATCTGGTGTGCCTGTTAATCCACCGGTTGATGCATTAAAGCTTGCCCAGCTGGGTTTATTTTCAATAGAGAAAGTTAATGTATCTTTATCTGCATCTGATGCTGTAGGCACAAAGCTATAAGACGCATCTTGATTTACTTTTGTGGTAGGGCTACCGCTAATAACAGGTGCATCATTAACATTTATAATAGGACCAAAACTATTTGATGTAACACTTTCTACACTTCCTTTACCATCTACATAACTCGCTATAACTGAGATAAAGTTATCTATATCGTCACTAGTTAACGTATAAGTATTACCTGAAGATACCGTGGTATTGCTTCGTTTCCACGTATAACTAATTGTACCAAGTCCCTCTATATCAGCTAATGTATTACTTACAGTTAAAGTTGCTTTTTCTTTCGCATCACCCGTAATTAAAACGACACCTGTTGGTAAGTCATTTACAGCTAGAACAGTAACATTAACTGTGATGCTATCAGAGCCTCCATTTGAGTCACTTACTTGAACAGCAAAGCTATCTGTACCAGTAAAATTAGCCGTTGGCACATAACTAACATTACTACTTGCTCCAGCATCACTTACATTTGCAACTCCATTTGACGCTGTATTTGAAATAGACCAAGTTAAAGCATCACTATTACCATCACTTGCAGTTAAGGAAAGAGAAAATGCAGTAGGTGAATTATCTTCTGCCATACTAACTGTTACGCTTGAACCTTGTGCAATGACAGGTGCAACATTCGGAGGTATTATATTTTTAATAGCGGTATCAGAAGCTGCAATACCTATATTTGAGGCTAAATCAGTTAAAGTAACACTTAATGTCAATGTACCATCATTTAAGCTTGATACGTTTACATTTGAAATTTTATCTGTAACAGTTGAAATGGTGCCTGATCCAGTAATACTTCCGCCACCACCAGAACTCGTAAGAGTATAGTTATAAGTTGTTCCAACTTCAGCTCCAGAAAAAGTAAAGGTCAATGCAGATGCATTACTCGCAGTTATATTACTGTCAATTGTAGCGCTATAACCTGTCGGCCCCGTTGAGTCTTCTGTTATTGTAGGTACATTGATATGAGACGATTCATTTGCATTGCCAAAATCTGCAATCACGACATAATTAAATACTGTGTCATCAGATAATGATGCACTAATAGACCAGGTACCACCAGCAACATTATCAGTAGCAAGTGCACCTCCGCCATCGGAAATACCATCGTTATTAGCATCAAGGTATAAACCAACAATGATCCCATCTGTTGTATAAGTACCACCAATGGTTTGGTTTATAGCATCAATACTTATGGCATTATTAGGTGTAGATACTACGGGAGCAACTTTACTAACGACTATACTTGCAGTGCTATCACTGCTATCCCCTTGCGTAACAACTGTTATGAAATCATCTTCAGCCCCCAAATTGTATGTAGTTGCATCAGCTGAAGTAGTGCCATTTTTATTTAAAATAGCATTTACACCGACAATATCCGCAACACTTAAGGTAAGGCTAAACGTTGTTGCATTAGTGATATTAACATCACTGGTATCAGTTAAAGTATAAGTCGCATTAGCTTGGCCTGTAAAAGTTAATTTTGAGGCATCAATATCAAAGCCACCACCATTTACTGAAAAATTTGCCCCTGTTACAACTAATTGCCCTAATTTTTCATCATAAATAGATGACGTTATACTTGGCACTGGCCAGCCATTTACAGTGATGGCATTAGTAGTATCACTAATATTAATAGCAGGATCAGCACCTGTATTCCAGTCCTCAGCAGCCGCTAAATTATAACTCGTGTTGTCATCTGACTGTGTACCGTTTATATGCAATAACAAATCAACTTGCGTTTTATCTGCTCCAGCTAATGTTGTACTAAAACTTGTTGCATTAGTAAGTTCAACATCTGTGGTGGTTGTAAGTGTATATGTTCCTCCTGCTTCACCTGTTAAGGTCAAAGTTGACAAATCAATATCATTTGAAGTCCCAGACTTTTGTAATAGATTAGTACCGGTAACTGATATCACACCTGTATTGCTATTATATATAGCAGAAGTAATTGAAGGGCTAGCAATATTGCTCGCTATCATTGTGTTGAGGGCATCAACGACATTAACCGAAGCTGCTGCACCTTTAGCCCAGTCTTCTGCGGCAGCTATATTGTAAGTCGTGCCACTGGTTGAATTTGTTCCATTTTTATTTATTAATTGCTGTACCGCAGCTTTATCAGTTATGTCTAATGTCAGTGAAAAACCTGTAGCTGAGGTTCGCTCTACATCAGGTGTACCTATCAATGTATATGTTCCAGCCCCTTCACCTGTAAATGTAAATAAAGACGCATCAATATCATTGTTACTACCAGAGATATTTGGAATATTTGTGCCCGAAACGGCTAAAACACCTGTAGTTGCATCATAAGTTGTAGCTGTAATGGCAGGGACAAAAACATTACTGACAGTCATACCATTGCCAGAGGTATCTGATGTATCACCTATCGTGACCCCAGTCATAAAGTTATCGGCAAAAGAAATATTGTAATTTGCCCCGCCCGTTAAGCTGGTTCCATTATTGTTAAGTAATGCATTTACAGCTTCTCTATCTGTCGCACTGAGTGTAATGGTAAACTGAATTGCACTGTCTATATTAACATCTGATGTATCTGTTAAAGTATAAGTCGTGCCATCCTCTCCCGTGAAGGTAATCGATGATGCATCAACATCCAAACCACCACCATTGGCAGAAAAATCAATACCGGTGACAACTAAAACACCTGTAATAACATCATAGGTTGTTGACGTCACTGCAGGTTGCGGCCAGCCGCTTACATTTATCGCATTTGTAGTATCAGCT
>Ga0209396_1004646_pt1 | contig 13267 bp, 8 predicted proteins | sample GOMGulsemesocosm_6_FD_184638 | JGI IMG/M metagenome (GOLD analysis project Ga0209396, IMG submission 184638) | Methane-oxidizing microbial communities from mesocosms in the Gulf of Mexico - GOM8C Gulf of Mexico (SPAdes) (version 2) | ecosystem: Environmental > Aquatic > Marine > Cold seeps...
TAATATGTATTTTTTTCCTTTTATATCAACCACGTAAACCACAAAAGGAGTGACCCTTATGGGGTAATATACAGACCCCAAATAATCCACCAAAGCTTTTGGATAAAATGCGGAATGAAATCCGACGCCGGCATTACAGCCGAAACACTGAGAAAACGTACGTATACTGGGTTAAACAGTACATTTACTTTCACGACAAGCAGCACCCTAAAGATCTTAATAACTCTCATATCGAACAATTCCTAACCAATTTGGCTACGACTAAAAATGTAGCTGGAACCACCCAAGCTCAAGCTCTCAATTCAGTGGTATTTCTGTATAGGCATGTATTAAAACAAGATGTTGGTGATCTAGATTACTTACGAAATGTCCGTAGATTCAAGAACATTCCCACAGTGCTTAGCAAGGACGAAGTGATTCGTTTATTTCAACATCTGAATGGCACGACTAAAATCATGGCTGGCCTACTGTACGGAGCAGGACTTCGAGTAAATGAATGTGTCACCCTACGTGTTCAGGATATTGATGTATCCCTAAGGACCATCACTATCAGGAATGCTAAGGGCCAAAAGGCTCGAGTCATATTAATTCCGCAGCGACTCCTAAAAGCATTAGAGCGGCAATTACTGAAACGTAAACAATTACATGTAGAAGACATACACAAAGGGTGGGGGTATGTTGACCTTCCCAATGCACTTAATCGAAAGTACAAAAATGCAGCAACAAGTTTTCAATGGCAATATCTATTCCCCTCTAGCACAGCGAGAAAAGACATCAAATCGGGGGCCACTAAACGCTGGCACTGTTCAACATCTACATTGCAGAAAGCGGTAAGAAAAGCAGTACTCATAATTGAGTTAAACAAACGAGTGACTTGCCATACTTTACGCCATTCCTTTGCAACTCATCTCCTGGAGGCTGGGACAGATATCCGGACTATTCAAGAGTTGATGGGGCATAAAGATGTACGGACTACGATGATCTACACTCACGTCCTTAGAAAGGATATGCGCTCTGTCACGAGCCCGTTAGACCAACTATAGACTCATAAGGGGGCAAGGAAGCCTCCCAAATTCGCTATTATGGAGGGCGCTTCAAATTTGCAGGATTCCTTTACACCATATTCCAACCGATTAGGTAAAAACCGGCTGATAAATAAGCAAGATGTTCCCGGTTTCCTATGAACGGATCTTAGGAATAATTTACGTAAGGCAGCCACAGTCAGGCATGTGGCTATGTCCTGTGTCATCCCCCTATACTCATCCCAACTCGTGCGTCTTACAACTTACCTATTTTACTTTATACACTTTGATTGATGTCGATGATTATCAAAGGATTCCAGGCACCCCGTGGGGCGTAATTGAAGTTTTCCATAGCTGGGATTCAAGCGGCACATGTTCCTTTTAGAGCGCCCTCCCCCCAGAACCCAAATAAAAGGATCGTGTCAATATCGTTACCGGTCCGCCCTATTTTCGGGCCTTCATGGGAATGTTAGGGAATGGGATATGAGCTCAATTTTAGTGACCTACGATATTTGTTTTTCCACTTGAAATTGCCGGTTTAATGGATGGGTATAGCGTTCACCGCCACACCAATTTGTGAGGGTCATAATTAGCAGCTTCATGCCATAATCTATAGCCCTAACCCACCAATACCTCCACCAGTGGGCTTTTCCGTCACAACCATAGAATTAGCGTTTATACTTTATTATCACTACACACCTTTTAAGGCACTGAGACCAGCTGTCCAGCTAGCGGGTGTTCCTGGTAGCCTAATTTCCGCTTAGGCAGACCATATCCCCTACCATCTTTATACTGAACTCATTGGCGGCGAGCTGGCAAAGCTCATACTCGCCCATACCCTGGATTCTTTGGGTGAACTTCTCTTGCTCTAGCAGCGCTTGATTAAATGTACTGGCGCCATAGGCGGCCAATAGAACCAGGGGAAGGGAAATTGTGGCTTTTAGCCTGGGCTTAGATATTTTGGTGTGTTTGTCATACTCATCAATCCTTTGATTAAGTGACGTACATTAAGGCTCGTTCAAGACTGCCTGATGGCTGTCGTTTACCTGGTTTAAACCAGACAATATCAACCCTCCCATGTTTGTGCGTATCCCAGAAAGTTAGGTGAATATTGATTCTATATTATTTGCCCTACTGAACGCCTCAGTAGCCTCTACTTGCCTGCGTAGTGAGTCACACTGCCTATGCTTCTCAGAGCTGAACCGTACGAATGAATATCCAACCCTCATGAATCAAACCTAATTATTAACGATTTCAGAAGCTGGAACCTTGTAGACTTCTTCTGATTTAGATCCATCTGAATACACCTCATAAATAGTCAACTTTTTCCCATTGATACTATAGGTAATGTCTTCATCATACTCGCCGTTTCTTAAGCGACCATTGGTGTTATTCTTACCATCAGTCTTCCACATAATTCGATTATTATTCTGAACCCAGCAATGTGTTCCCCAATTCACTCCGTCACTAGGACGAGTCCAAGTTATCGTATATCTACTGCCATGTTGAACTGATCTCATCTTTTCCGGCTTATAACCAAAGACTTTTGCCATAACGCTTTTACAGATGAATGAATCTGATACATTCGCTTCTTGTTGATTTGGTTTATCTAAGAATAATTCCATCAATGTCGGTAGCAATGCGCATAGCAAAATAAATCCCCCCCCAAAAATAACAATTGGACTTGGGCCATTATTTATTTCATCAGATCCCTGTGCTTTTAGGTTCTCCCGAGGCAATTCCACTGTTTCCATTACTGGCTGTATAAAAGAGGGGGTTACATCTTTTTTACAGTGCTTGCATAATTTTGCCTTTGGTTTTATAGGCTCCGCGCACCACTCACAATCCACAGTTTCCTCGCTCTGCTTTTCTTTCTCTTCGTTTTGGGCATTGTAAGGCTTGAGGGTTTCTTTCTTGCAATTGGGACAGATACTAGGCTCCCCTCCTCTACGCCAAATAGAATAAATAACACCAGGGACAATATAGGCCAGCCACAGGACAAACTCTATCCAACCGCTCCCCTTCATTAGTGGCTCATTAGTATTATTGTTGCAGGTAGTACAAACTTGCTTTGTCATTCCGATCTACATTCCGTGTTTCTATTATTTATTCGAAAATTCGACAGCCAACGAATGGCTATCTAAAAGTCGGCCATATTAAGAGTTCAAAGAAGATATGTCACCAACGAATATTGGTACTAAACATTCAAAAATGCATGGGAACCTGATTGGATGGCTTGCAGTAGTTAATACCCATATCTTGCCAGCACTCTTTTTTGTTGGGTCATGTACTCTTTCGATGACATACGTTTCAATTGACGTACCTCGCAACAGGTCAATCGCTAAGCGATAAGGGCTTCTGGAGCAACAAAACCGCCATATCGAAATCTATTCATTGATAGACACTAAAATTTAGGTTTTTTTTGCCCTTGTTTCACCCATGCTATCATTACCAGGCTTCTCCACAAATAACTCGCAAACAATTACAATAAACATGAAAGTTACCCCAAAAAAACTCTCTAAAGCAATTGAGAAGTCGACCAAATCCAACGCCGTAAAATCCACCAGAAGACTATTCTTCGTGGCTTCTGACGACCCAGAGCCTTTATCATTTAAAGCCGATCACTTTGGAGGCATGGGTACTGCAACCCTAATCAAGACAGATGGAAAATATTTTTACTTAAAGCCAATCATGTAATTATTAAACCCCAGGTTCCAGGCTTTAAACTGGGTGATGAATTTCCAAACACCTCACCATTTTGGGTACTATCTAGAAATAAGTCGTCGAATTTTCTCCAATCTAGATTCATATTTGTTTTCCAAGAAAAGTATGGGATATAGGGCGTTAATAAATTTTGAAATAGGAGGTATAGATACTACTCACATTTGCCTAATTGAGTTGTGCACGCCAAATCTTAATGTACCACCAGATAACTTCATAAAAATAAATGCAGTAAACGACGTTGAGCCAAGGAAAGTTTCTTTCCCGGAAAATACCTCTATATTTCTGGTTACCCATATGCAAATAACGGATTTACCTATGAAGGAGCTAAACCTGGGAGCACTCATGAAACTACAATACACAGGAAACTATATTTAGGAATCTGCATGGATGCCGAAGGCTGTATAAACCATCACGAACAAGACAGACCCACAAGCCTCCCCAATATGGCCGGGATCAGCGGCGGCGCCGTAACCGGTATTCACGTTAAAGCAAACCAGGTAAAACTAAGTGGCGTGGTAGTATCCTCCTCTGGTGGTATTAGCCGCTTTATTCCAAGTTATGTTTTCATCAACGCATTATTAAACTATCGACAAGCGAAATCTTACATCGTCGATCCTTATGCAATTGATTTTATGGAAGCAATCGACAACCCCGAACTAGTGCAAGATTTAATGAGTAGGTGTACCTGTTCCAGTCCTATGCCGAGAACACGGCCTGAGTTCGGCGAACGTCTATAAGTAGTGCGCTAAATACGGTGGCATGGACGCTCCACTTATGAAGCTCTGGAATGGATTGAAGTACGTAAATCGCCGTCTGAAGAAAATATATATAGAAGAACAACCCATCGCTGAAGTCGCCAAGGATATCATCGAAAAAAAGTTGTAAAGCCAACTCGTCGGCGTGAACTGGCTAAACAGGCTCAATCTGACTATGGCATCAACGTTTGTATTGCCTGTAGTGCGCTTCGAACAATCAAATACTTTAATCGCTAACTAATTGTGAATTTAGGGGAGTGAAATTTTCAACAAACTAGCTTGAGTTCACTGTTACAGATTGCCCTATAAATAATGAAGCGTTTTCACCTATCAGAATAACCCACGATTTACTTTTTGGCTGAAATTGTCTGACCATACTGGTTTATATGCTAAAGCTGTGCGAATACAAACATATGCGAACACCGCGGGGAAATACACGGCAACACGAATAAACGAACAAGTCACACCTTCTTGAATTTACATCAGCATGATGAGCTACAGCCCTTTAAATACTTGAGCCTTAGCCATTTTATTTTTATTCATGGGAAACTCAAGAGCCTCCCATTTACTAGCTACGGTTCTGCGAGGAACCAACAGGCAAACCAAAAATGTACGATCTTTTGTTTCGGTTAAAATTGGGCTATTACATAGCAGGCAATAGCGATTCCCTTTACTTAGCATTGCAAAATAAAACCATTACTTATTACTACGAGGAACCCGAATAATATTTTGATTGTTACCGGATGAAACAAAGATAAGCGGCTCGTAATTCTCCAACAAAAGTCCCGGTTAGTTAAAGGCTCAATAACGTAAAACCATTGAGTAATACCGACAGCCAGATTATGGCGATCCACAAGAAAAATATGGCAGGTGTACCTATTTCATACTTATGCCGAGAACACGGCATGAGCTCCGCGAACTTCTATAAATGGAGCGCTAAATACGGTGGCATGGACGCTTCACTTATAAAGGGATTGAAGTACGACGATCGCCGCCTAAAGAAAATATATATTAAAGACAAACCCATCGTTGAAGTCGCCAAGGACTTCATCGAAATGAAGTTGTAAAGCCATCTCATCGGCGAGAACTGACCAACCAGGCTCAATCTAACTATGGCATCAATGTTCGTATTGCCTTTAGTGCGATTTGAACAACCAAATAATATAATCGCAACTAATTGTGCATTTAGGGGAGTGAAATCTTCAACAAATTAGCTTGAGTTCACTGTTACAGATTGCCCTTTATATAATGAAACGTTTGCACCTATCAGAATAACCCACGATTTACTTTTTGGCTGAAATTGTCTGAGCATACTGGTTTAAGTAACCAAGCTACGCGAATACAAACATATGCGAACACCGCGCAGAAATACTAGGCAACACGAAAAAACGAACAACTCACACCAACATGATTTTTCATCAGCATGATGAGCTACAGGCCTTTAAATACGTGAGTCTTAGCCATCTTGTATTTATTGAGTTGAAACTCAAATACCTCCTACTCACCACCTGTGGTTCTGCGAAGAACCAGAAAATCAAACAAAAAAGGATTTCTATTTTCATAGAATGCCATCTAACAATACTAAGGTGTCATGGTTATTTATTTTTGCCTTTGTGGTTTTCCAGCCGGTGTTAAATACCATTTAGTGAGCACTACAATAACTACTTTAAGATATAGTCACCTGGCCTCTTAATTAACTAGCCATTAAGGTTTACTCATTAACATTTCACTCACCCGGCCGAGAAGCTCGATATGAGGGACCTACTTATTATCAGCGGTGTATCCACTGGAGGTAAAACCTATATTGCTGAGGTTCTTCCAGAAATATTATTCGATATCGCCATCAGCCATACTACGCGCCCACGGAGATCTCATGAATTTAATGCCATGGACTATCACTTTGTTAACGATGAATCTTTCAGTAATACAGACTTTTTAGAAACAACTAATTTCGCTGGATACCAATACGGACTTAGTAAGGCTGAATCCACACAAACCGGCAATAGAATTCTTGCCCATGTGTGTGATTGGGAGGGGCTCAATTATATGTACCAGATGTTCCCTGATCGCTGCCTTAGGGTTTTTATTGATATAGAACCATTAGACATAGTGCGCCGAATGCTTGCCAGGTGGATGGACAATGCTTCAGCTGATTTGGCGTATTTGGCTAAGCGCATTCATCATGCATTAACAGTTGAATTATCCTGGAGCGGGGACGTTGATATTTACATAGCTAATAACGAACAGTTTTCAACTCAGCTACAGCATATCATCAATGCTTTTAAGTCTGACTGTGTCCCTCACCCTATTCCACTAATCAGAAAGAGTCCTTTCACTGATCTGTCTGAAACTTCTATTCATGAATTCCTGCTGGGTAGTCAACGACCTAAAAGAGGCGATAGCCATAGACGTTTAACCGAGCAGTTATTTACGTTAATAAATTCCTCCCGCCTACTTCCTGCATAAATCCTTGGTGTAACACATGTGTTACACCATTCCTGGACTTTACTTGTCTATCCGAATCTTCGTGTTGGTTTGTAACTTCTCTATCTGGCAGCACCATTCTTAACAACGAAATATTTAACACTATATATGCGAAGGCTAAATTTGATCAAACTCTAAAGCTGGTCCTTAAACTACTAGTGAAGGCCCAGAAGTATGAAGCTAAGTTGAGTAATGGTCATAGTGCCATTAAGACCAGATCGCCGAAGTTTGGTATTGGTTTTAATGGTGATAAGTTTTTCACGTTAAAGAAGTTGACCCTCAAGGATCAAATACTCTAGCCTGGACCAATGTTGTCGAATCCAGCTCTGCAGTACTGATCCTAAACCAAGCTGCTTACTGCTCCCTTCAATCTGATATAGCTAAAGGTAACCGCCCCGATTTTGATTCGTCTAATGTAGAGTCCTCGTTGAGCGCCCTTTATGACACCAAATAAAAGCTGTTCATAGATGGCTTGGTGTCGGTTTTCGTAATACGTCAACATGTGACTTGAAACCCCAGTCTTTCTTCAAGCAAAAATCATCAACCCAACTAAACATATTGATGTTTACCGGTTCTGTGGAATATTAACTTTCGAGAAAAGTGCCAAGCTATATAAAGGTGATGTCGAATGCACTGCTCTTTTGTAATGGTAATTCGTGGACATCATAAATAATCTTTCTGGCTTGCTTGGTGCAGGTGTTGAGCTTGGCAGTTCTTATTGCCCTGTCATTTCAAATCCCCAGTATCAATGGACAGACTTGATTGGGGTTATTGCTCATTACTACTTCGGAGCTAAACTAAGTTAATCCAGATTTAGGTCCAGAGTATTACAAATCTCCCTCAAACTGATTTAGGCTCCAGATGTATCACTTGTACTACAAGTCCCTATCAAGTTGATTTAGGCATAGGGTGTATCACATGTATTACAAGTCTCACTCAATCTGATTTAAGCTCCGGATATATCACATGTATTACAAACCTCCCTCAAACCGATTTAGGCTTCAGATGTATCGCATGTGTTACAAGTCACTCTCACGCTGATTGAACATCCGGATGTATCACATGTGTTACAAGTAACTATCACGCTGATTGAGCCTCCGGGTGTATCACATGTGTTACAAGTTACTCTCACGCTGATTGAGCCTCCGGATGTATCACATGTGTTACAAGTAACTATCACGCTGACTGAACCTCCAGATGTATCACACGTATTACAAATCTCCCTCAAGCCGATTTAGACACTAGATGAATCACATGTGTTACAAGTTACTCTCAGGCTGATTGAACCTCCGGTTGTATCACATGTATTACAAAACTCCCTCAAGCCAATTAGGATCCAGATGTATCACATGTATTACAAGTCCCTATCAAGTTGATTTAGGCTCCGGGTGTATGACACGTATTACAAGCCCCGTTGTTCCTGAAGTTGCTGTCCATAACTCTGCTTAATGCAACTATTAAACTTATAGAATAAAACCTCTCTATCAAAGAACCACCAAAACTATAGTTTAAACACACTATTGTTCGAACAAAGTGATGTGTCGCCTAAATCCATAATTGATCAAACTTCGGCAGTTTTTGGTCAAACTTCGATAAATATTCAAATATTACTGATTCTTTTCGGTTTCGGTATTGTTAAAAAAACTTGAATCAATAGAATAGATTTATACATAAAAATTAGAAAATTGACGAATTCGGAACAAAAACACATGATGAAACAAGTTTTAGGGCAAGTATTAGTTATTGTAAATCAGAAAGGTGGAGTGGGTAAAACAACGACTAGTGCCAACTTAGGCAAAAATTTAGCAGCCATAGGCCGTAAGGTAGTAGTCGTCGATATAGACCCACAGTGTGATTTAACAGACCTACTATACGCTGCTGAAGAAACACCGGATGAGCTGACTTTTCAAATGCCAGGAGGTTCCATTGAGCCTGGGCTTGTGAATTCGTACATGTTGTTTCAACAGAACTCAACACTTAAAACAGCAAAAATTGAAGTCGGAAAGGGTAAAGTATTAGAGGTTATACCAACGACATCACACCTTGCTCGTATCGATAAAGAAGACCTATCAGCCATAACCATCTTTAGGGATAAGGTACGTGGACTGGCAAAAGATGTAGATTACGTGATATTGGACTGTCCTCCGGGGATGGGAAATATTCAAACCGCAGCACTAGCAGCTGCACATAAAGTAATCATCCCAACAGAGCTTGAAAGCCTATCGGTTAAAAACATTGAGAAATTGATGATAATCATCGGTAACTTAAAGAAGCATATGAACCCAGAAATAGAGATGCTGGGCATACTGAAGACACGTACTAAAACAGATAAGACCAAAACAAAGATCATGAAACACTACAATCAAGAATTGAAGGACGACTATCCAGGCCTGATATTTGAAACCGAAATTACATCAGGCACCGATGTATCAACCGCGACGGCTATGGGTATGTCTATCCATGAGTATAAGCCTAAGTCCAAACAGGCCATACAATACATGGACCTGACCAAAGAAATTGATGGCCGTATAGCGGAAAGATTAAACAGTCAAACGTCTGCGTCTAACGTGGAGATTGCGTAATGGTTAAAGCATTGAATATACCAAAGAAGAAAAAACCGAATGCTAGTGCGGGCTTTGATCTAGACGTACTAACCGGCAATAAAGCAGCGCCGACTGAGGTAGTATCCAGTCAGGAAGCTATAAAGGATGTAGCGGCACAACACGATATGCCGGAAGGGTCCTACATGGTGGTAAGGGTTACTGCTGAAAATATTGCTCCAGATCCTAATCAACCAAGAAAGACGAATCGTCTCGATGAAGAATATATTGAAGGGTTAGGTCGAAGCATATTCCGTAAGCAAGAAGCGCCCATCCGTGTAAGAAAACACCCAAATCCTGAGGCCGATGCTGACTTTATGATCATCGACGGTGAATGTCGTTGGTTAGGCGTAATGGGCCACCCTGACGCTATTTACATAGACTGCATCATATCTACCGATGAGATGAAACCAGTTGAGATACTTCAGTCCCAAGTTTCAGCAAACAACGAAAGAGCTGAAATGACCGTGGCTGAGAACGCATTGGCTTATACGCGCCTATATGAATTATACCAGGCGATGGGTATGACACAGGATCAAGTAGCATCACTTCAGGGCATGAGCCGGGTAAAACTATCAAGGTACCTGCGGTTAGCCAAGGATACTCATAAGAGCATCTTAGACCTATCTTCAGAAGACCATTGCCAGGATTTAACAGTTCTATATACCTTGGCTGGCATTAAAGACAAAGATGAAGAAGCTGCTCAAAAAATAACCAATCAGATTATTGATAATAAGATACCTGGTGATGTTCGTAAATATGTCAGTGATATATTAAAAGACCTAACTAATGGTGTGGTAAATAATGCACAGCCAAAGCCAGCTAAAGTTAAGCTGTACAAGCCTAAATCTGTTCAGTTGGGACGTTCTGGTGATATTGAGGTACTGACACTAGATATTGGTAAAAAGACAATTCAGATCGACCTGACGGATATTAAGGCCGAATTATTGAATACTTTAAATATAGAACTTACAGACAACTAGCATTGTGTGACGTTAGGTATACGGAAAATATCTTAATCACACAAAAAGTAGATATATAGCATTTGAATGGAGATCCTTTAGTTGGCCAACACGAGATTGAACAATTAATAATCAATCTGAAAAAGGTCCAAATCGTGAATAGGCTAGATGGTAATGTTTACTAGTCAATTCGTAAGATGGACGCTCATTTCAAAATCAAGTATATGAAAATTAGAGTGCGGGTATTACTAGACTATAAGACTGATTGTTTAAGTCTTATATCGACAATGCTTAACTAAAATAATCAACGTCATGTTGGTGTTCCGGAAATGGCTAGTGTTGAAACCTGGGGGGTGGAGCTAGCCATTTTTTTATGCCTGTCTTTTTATTATTTCTGAACTATATTTACTTAAACTTTTGATCTGTGGATTTCGTGGTCAACTTGTTGTCCACATATCCTCAGATGTATTTAGTAATAATATATTAATGAATTATTATGAATTAAATAGAATATATAAAGATATAGTGATCCCCCAACTCCTCTACAACCCTCGTGTTCATTGACCTCCCAAGTATCCTGTACATCCTAAATAACAAAAAAGCTGATCTTTAAGTCGAATCAAGAAATTTTAGAAACTCATCAAACATATCTAATACCATAAAGAACAATATCGTTCACATTAGAAGCATTTTGAATCCCACATGTAAGCCAAAAAAAATGTACTTATCCACAGTAATTTTGATGAAAGAAGTTAAACCTGGAAAAAGGTAGCTGAGTTAGGGGTTTTCAAAAGAAAAGAGTGGTTTAAGTGTGTGTATTTTGATCAATCAGAGAAGGCAGGCGAAATAGTGCCTTAAAAAACTAACTTAGATAGGGGAGTTGGAAGAGTTTGGTAGCGGAAATGGTGTTTTAGCAAATAGAGTCGCCCGATTGACTTGATCACAGGCCCAAAGCTTTACTTCGTCATCAGAATTGAATCTCAACACACGAATTAGCCTTTGAGAGCATGCGATAAGCGGACTTGTACCTCTTTTACTTGAATTCAGGTTGGCCTTTGTTGAGCGCAACACGTTAGATGCAGTGGCCGATATTGTATGAAATATCTTCAATTTAGAAAGCGATTTAATAATACGACAGAAATGGTAGATTTTTTCACGAAGGCACTTTGCAAAATAGCTTTGCTGAGCTCGTCGATCAAAGTGCCCATCAGTTGCTTGTTCTAGGTATTTTTGGGTCCTGACCTTTAAATCAAATTCAACCCCACTTCTCTTGAGCAGTGTCTCGATTTTAATATCAAACACCAGGTTACCATCACCACCGTGTGTGGCGTAAAAGCAGTAAACCCAAGATTGCAGAGATGAACGACCTATATCACACAGTATTTTAGGCTGTACTCTGGCCAGCGGGGCATAATTTAGCAGTAGCTGAAGAAGTGGACCTACCTGGAACCTGTATTTGCCAAATCTATTGGAATCATGATTTCGAGTATGTGCTACGCCTTCGAAATTTTTGATCTCAATACGGCCTGTATCTAATTGCTCAATCAGGGGTAAAGAGCTTATACCACCGTTCGGATTATCGACCAGAAAATGTGTTTCGGTTAATTTAACCAATTCATGTTCAATGGCCTCATAAGATGTCCCCCCACTTTTTGACAACCCAAGGTTTGTAAATGCTAACTTCGGGCTGAAATAGAGGTCCTCAGAAATTTTGGATCGCTTAGCAAGTTCGATTATCTCAAGCAAAACGCGAAAGGTTCTCATGGATAGGGGACCAGTGTAGTTACCTTCGCGTACGCTAAGGTCTCGGCGTACTGACCTTTGCTCGTTGTCTTTAGTAAGCTTCAGTAAACTTGGACTGGGTACTGTTTGAACATTACCCGTTGTTTGGTCAACTAAGTGATCTGATTCACGTTGAGCTCCAAATACACCTGACTGTATTAAAAACGCAGGAAAGCCCCGCATGGCATTAGGCCAACGGCTATTTGCTCCAGATTCTGGCATCAAGTCTTCGAGATGCACCTCTGGATAAATGATTTGGGCTTTTATTTCAGTATTCAAGGTCAGTATAAATCGTTGTACATGAGGTTAAATTCGTAATTCCTGTTGTTTCATGGGGGTTCCATGAAATTAAGTATCAAAAACCGTTTATTTGGATGAATACATGATAAATGCTTGAAAATAGGCAAGGCAATGCAGGTTATAGTGCAGAAGGGCTATTTAGCTGAATTATTGAGATCTTATTGTGGACTAATCAACAATCCCCATGGACTAATCAACAATGCAAAGTCAAATATCCATGGACTAATCAACATCTAAAAATTAGATACCTCCTTAAAGTTGCAACTAGTCTAGAGCGCCAGCAATACAGGGGCCTGTAGAATATTTAAAGCTTCCTATTAAACCCCGGTGGACTAATCAACAACAGGGCATGATTAGAACCTGCGTGGACTAATCAACAAAAGGGCATGATTAGAACCTGCGTGGACTAATCAACAAAAGAGCAAGATAAGCGCCTCCGTGGACTAATCAACAACAGGGATGATTAGAACCTCCGTGGACTAATCAACAAAAGAGCATGATTAGCGCCTGCGTGGACTAATCAACAAAAGGGCATGATTAGAACCTGCGTGGACTAATCAACAAAAGGACATGATTAGAACCTACGTGGACTAATCAACAAAAGAGCAAGATAAGCGCCTCCGTGGACTAATCAACAA
>Ga0209396_1004651_pt1 | contig 13250 bp, 12 predicted proteins | sample GOMGulsemesocosm_6_FD_184638 | JGI IMG/M metagenome (GOLD analysis project Ga0209396, IMG submission 184638) | Methane-oxidizing microbial communities from mesocosms in the Gulf of Mexico - GOM8C Gulf of Mexico (SPAdes) (version 2) | ecosystem: Environmental > Aquatic > Marine > Cold seeps...
GAGAACAGCGGAAAAAAAAGTCAGAGGGAGCTGCTAACGCTGGCGATGGCAGGTGAAATAGCGCAGACCTCCTATTTACTGCCTAATAGCACCATTGACTGTAACAGTAATAAAGTGATGACCAATCTAACGGCTCAATTCGAAAGCCAAGAGGATAATAATGATGAAGGAGTATTTACCTTCACCGATAACCAAGGCGGTATTCGCACAGCATCGATGACTCTAGTATCCACTTTTTCTGATGTTGACAGCCTAGTTTATCAGCTAAGCGAACTCAGCTCGCCTGCAGTTATTGGCTTAACCTTCATTGGAGCTGCAACGCCCCCCCTCTACAAAGATAGCTATGTATTGCAGGTATTTATTGAAAAACCAGACTATCAACCAGCGAGCACTCAGCTCCACGGTATTGCCACTAGCCTCTTGTTATTCAAAGTCATCGACAATACAACCACCCCAGCCAAGCTCGAGCTCATCAGTGTTGGTCACAGCGGTACGATTGAATTGTCAAAAGCAGGTAGCGGAGATAGCAATAGTCCTATCGAAGGAAGAATCAACGCCGAAATGGCTCCAGTTCGAGTGCCTAATTACATCATTACAGAATACTAGGAGGGTGAAAATGATTACTCAGCTTGAACGGCCATTATTATTACAGCCCAAACAGTATGAAGCAGCGCACTTGAAGCTCATTGCCGAGACACAAGATAATAAAACTGACGTGCTTAACCGTTTTCCCCCGCACTCATTAGCACAACAAAATTCGGCCGCCTTGATGAATCGAATGGACAGTAAATATTTACTGCCTATTTCACTTTTCAATTCTTTAATGATATCCCTAGCCCATGATTACAGCATATTAACCAGTCAAGACCGCCGAATATTTAACTATCAGACGACCTATTTTGATGACAAGAATAAGCAATTCTATCTCGACCATCATAATGGCAAGCTAAACCGTTATAAAATTCGCTTTCGTCGCTATGTGGAAACCGATCGCGGTTTTATGGAGGTAAAGTTTAAGAATAATAAAAAACGTACAATCAAGCAGCGTATTCCAATGGATTGCACGCTCCCTAATCAAGCGAGAGTGAACGACTTCGTGAAGCAAACTTTAGGTTATACAACGAAACTGGAGACATCCCTATTTGTTAATTACCATCGAATCACCTTGCTTAACATGGGTAATTTAGAGCGTATTACCATTGACCTGAACCTTAGCTTTCGTAATGCCCTTGATCAGACACAATCCATACAGGACAAAGTATTTATTGTAGAAATAAAACAAGAAAGCACACAACAGCCCTCTGTTTGCCGACAGTTACTTAAAAAACAAGGTTTCCATGATATCAACTTTAGTAAATATTGTATGGGAACCCTATTAACAACATCCTCGCCTGCTACCGCTCATAAAGTAAAAAGCAATCGTTTTAAACCGATCTTACGGCAATTAAATAAGCTTAATGCTCTTCACTAGTCGTGCATAAAGAAAGAAACGTCACAAAACATTTATCTATTTTTATTCTGGAGATTCATATGGAATTCACTCTTGGCATCGATTTTATTATTCGCTTAATCATTAGCACATTGAGTATTGTTATCTTAATTCGATTTTGCTACTACAAGTTTTCCCAACACAGAGCAAATGCATCCTCATTTATGCTTTTTGGTATGGGGGTTTTTTTAGTCACGTCACTACTGCATTCTGCAGAGGTCTCAATGGGTTTTGCGTTTGGCTTATTCGCCGTTTTTTCAATGCTACGCTACCGGACAGAATCTATTAGCATTAAAGAAATGACCTACTTATTTTTAGTGATTGCCATTGCGCTACTCTCTGCAGTCGGTACGATGAAAACAATTGAATTATTGTGTATCTCGTTATCTATTTGCTGCATTACCTATTTATTAGAAACAAGCCTTGTACTGCCCTCGTTGGATGAACTAGAAATTGACTACGAGAAAATTGAATTAGTAAATGCCCTGCGCCGAGTCGAACTTATCAACGACCTACAACTACGCACAGGATTAGATATACAGCAAGTTGAAATTTTGAGCATTGATTTTTTGCGCGACTGTACCCGTTTAAAAATACATTTCAAACCGTCGATAAAAGAGAATATAAAGATAACAGCAGTAAAAATGACCGAGTCTCACGGGTGAGACCCATGGATTACTTTTGCTACAAGCCTTTAACCTTATTATTAATGGTCTTAGTCAGCGCACCAGCCTGCAGCTTTGCGTTCGACGAGAATAAAGCACTCGATATAAACGGCTATCTCATGCTAGACCATGATTATTACGGTCCATTTTATAATAAAGATAAGGCTATTTACCGACATAACACAGAGATTCGGCGCTCAAAACTAGGAGTTTCATTTTCACCAACTAATTACTTTCAATCAAAGTTACAATTAAAATACGCCAGACTTATCTCTGAAGATGGGGAGTTTTCTCTAGGAGATAGCTATGTTCGCCTTATAACCCCATATGGTTGGGGATTACAGTTTGGACGAATGAAAGAACCTTTTGGCTTGGAGCAGCAGACCAGTTCATCAAACTTATTAACAATAGAACGCTCCAGTATTAGCTCTAGCTTTGCTCCTGGTAGAAGCTTTGGTTTACAGTTTGACCATAAAAAAAAGGCCCATACTTTTGCTTTTGGTTATTTCATAGAGAGAAAAAGCGATCATAAATTTAGCATCGCCAATTTCAATATCTTTGATCCGGCTGCCGAACAGGACATCCCTGCGGCAACCTTTCGCATCACCTACGCTCCCCTATTACGATCAGATCAAAGCATACATCTAGGTGCTTCAATATCTAAACGATGGCTTGGTGGAAATAAGACCCAGATTAAAATAAATGGCGAAGTTCATACTGCCGATAAGGTTATCCGCAGTGCTCGTTTCTACGGCGATAGCAGTAACCTGTATCAAATCGATGCTGCTTGGCACAATAATAATCTGTTGCTGCAATCTGAGCTAATCGCTAATTCAATAACACAAGAGAATGGAACAAACTGGGATTATTTAGCAGTTTATGTACAGGCTAGCTATCGCCTTTCAGGCCGCTATCGATATCGTCATGGTCGTTATAAACCACGCAATAAAACTGATAATAGCAGTACAGAATTTGTCATTCGACAATCTATGATTGATTTGCGTGACCATAACATTGGTAGTGAAGCTGCGTTCACCCTATTAGGCATCAATTATTACCCAACCGCTAAGGTTAAGTTAATGGCTAATCTAATCATCCCCACTATGTCGGGGGATAGTATTAATAATGATCAATCCGGCCAAGCCTATTCATTGCGTATTCAATATAAGTTTTAGTCACGTTAATGACCTAGTGACGTAGTTAATGATAGTCTAAGCGATATGTGTATAAAGGGAATTAAGCCTCAACATGATTACCATAGAAGCCATCGCACCACCGACTAATGAAGATGCAATCACTCGAATTGCCAAACAAAATGAAGCAGCAGACTTTTGGGTCAGCAGTGCAAGCGATAAACAGATCGCCATAAAGATATTGATTGAAAAATCAAAATCACAGAAGGTTCTCGATCAGCTACAGACCTTAATGGAGGGGAAAAGTAATTTTCGAGTACTCGCTTATCCTTTGGAGATCGCCCTACCTTACGAAAAAAAACAATCCAATAGCCCTGCAACAATTTCTCGAGAAGCCCTACTTAGTCAGCTTAAAACCCAAGGGAAGCTCGATGGACATTATTTGATGCTGGTTTTTCTCAGCACTATCGTTGCCGCCATTGGCTTAATTGAAAACAACGTTGCAGTGATTATCGGCGCTATGGTAATCGCGCCACTATTAGGCCCAAATTTAGCATTATCTCTATCGACTATTCTCGGTCAGGTGAGAGGGGTCTTTAACGCGTTACAAACTCTAGTGGTTGGCATTTCATTTGCGCTGGGGTTATCCATTATTCTTTCGTTATTTTACCCTGGCATTAGCCTCACCCCAGAGTTGTTGTCTCGCACTTTCGTTGGGATGGATGGCTTAGCACTAGCATTAGCTTCTGGTGCGGCGGCGGCCCTTTCAATTACCACCGGTGTTTCTTCGGTCTTGGTCGGGGTGATGGTTGCGGTGGCATTATTGCCGCCGACAGTAACCTTAGGAATTTGCTTAGGTTTGGGCGCTTACCCAGAAGCCAAAGGCGCGGCATTATTATTAATTGCCAACATTGCCTCAGTTAATCTTACTGCTCAACTTACGATGCGCTTAAAAGGCATTAAGCCGAGAGAGAAAGAAAAACAAAGAACAGCTTTAATCGTCTTTATAGTCGGCATTCTCTTTTGGTGTGCACTAATTGGTTATCTGATTTATCGCCTTAAACACTAGAAGGCAATATATAAGCCGAGAATAATTAACATTAGACCAATAATTTTGCTCAAAATCTCGGCTTTTGGCAGTATTTTTTCCGCCATGACTAATAAAGTCAAAATCAAAATCCATTTTAAATTCATCACACCAGTGACAAATAAAAGTGCCATCAAAAACCAACAGCAGGCTAAACAGTATTGTCCATGCTTAATGCCCATTAATACTGCACCAAAAACCCCTTCACGCCATTCAGTGGTAATAATAGATAATGGCGAACGACAGACTTCTAAACAACGTTGTTTCAATGAGCTCCATTGGTATAGCCCCGCCATGATTAATAAGGCACTACTAAACAGGGTATTGGCACTGACCATCATGGGCGACAACATGGCAAGATGATGCAACCACCACTGCAATAGTGTTATCACAAAACTATAGACAGCCCAGATCAATAAATAACCAAGAATAAAATATAACGTATGGGTATAAGGGCTATGCTTTTGTTTACGTTGCTGGTTTACACGATCAACTAATAAGACCACAGGCACTACTGTGGGTAGCATCATGCCAGCCATCATTACAGACCACATAATAAATAGCATTGCGATATCCGCTGAATTCCAATCAGCCACAGGTTCCATATTCATAGTCATCGCAAAAACCATGTAGTACCAACTGGCCACTATAAGAACTAAAACCGTGATAAATATCATCCATGAGTTAATATCACGATTTTTAAGCACTTTTATTTCCAAAAGTTAATTACTCCAGTTAGCGACAGCTTTTGCAGCGAAATGACCCGCATGTTCGAATGCAAAACCACCATGACTAATAGACATAGCTTTTGATTCACCAATAATGCCGTCATCCCACATAAACCCTCCATCAGGAAAACTGATATGTACATTTTTCTCTTCACCAGTAACCGGGTCGATCAAGGGTGTTTGCTCAACTTCTAATACTCCTTCGATAGAAAAAGAAGAGTGTTTTTCATCTACGTTCATTTTTATTTCTTTTAGAATAGGCCCTTCAAATTCACTAAAGGTACCTGCGATGGCCTCTACAGGCATCCCGCCAGCTTGACCTGACATGATAGTCACTAGAGCTGTGACCTGTTCTTCCGAGGCGGCAGAATCAATAAATAATACCCCTTTACCATTACCCTCATGAATCGCTTTTGGCCACATAGCACCAAAGACCATTTTCAAACCGGATAAGTCCAGTTGGTTAAAATTACCTTTAATAATTGAGAAGCCTAATAAAGCTGAACAATTACCCTCCGGACTGTCTGGAAAACCACCAAACTGGCAGCCACAACCATGGCTACAGTTACAGCATTCGACCTGATGCATCGATAATGCCCACTTTTTTTCATCTGACATAGTTCCACCACTTAATTAAGAAATGGTATTAAAGTATAGTCTTATGAATTAGCCACTGAGTAAAAACAGCCTATTAGACAGCTGTTCATTTAAACGTAATAACTGGGAATTATTAAAATTTCAATACGAGTCGATTTACAATATTATAAATTGATCACTAATTATATATTCGCCTATCCCGTTATATATAGCCTACCCAAGATGAAAGCTATTAAAGTATAAATCCTACCTAATTTTTCAAAATTGACACTTTTCATTCGTTAAGAAAAACCCTATCCTTCGAATATATTACATGTAAAAACAAATGCTTATATTGGATTCATTATGTCTAAATTTGACGATCTGCTTTCTCAAGCAAAAGATAGCGCCATCAGCATCGATGCAAGCTGGGGGCAAGGACGCACTTTATTTGGTGGTTTATCGGCCGCACTGGCTTTTAAAAAACTTCGTAGTAATACTGATAGCACACGTCCATTACGCTCTTTAGCAGTTAATTTCTGTGGCCAAACATTAGTAAACACTCCTTTTAGCATCAATGAACAATTGTTATCTGCAGGAAAATCAATCAGTCAAATCAATGGTCAAGTTCTGCAAAATAATCGCATAGTCACGCAGGTCTGCGCCTGTTTTGGCGATGAAAGAGCATCTGATATTGAAATTTCAAGCCCTAAAATTGAACTACCTGAATTGGGCAACAACCCTCGACTTAACTATGCGAAGGGTTTAACCCCAGAATTTGTACAGCATTTTGAATTTGAATACTGCAAAGGGCAATTTCCTTTTAGCAATAGCCCCAAAAATGAACTAGCCGGCTGGGTACATTTTAAAGAAAGTGGCGAAACGTTCACTGAAGCTCACTTAATTGCCTTAATTGATGCTTGGCCGCCGACGGTGCTGCAAAAATTAAAAACACCAGCACCCTGTGCTAGCATCAGCTGGAACCTTGAAATAGTTCAGCCACTCTCTTTATTAAAATCTCCTTTACAAGCAGATACTTGGTTATACTATGACGCTGAAATCAAACAAGCACACCATGGTTATGCCCATACAGAAGCTAAAATATATACCCCTGATGGTACATTGCTCGCTTTAAGCCGTCAGCTTATAGCGGTTTACGCCTAATGATAATATTTAAAATAAAGCAATAATTAATCGAGGAACCCGTTTGAATTTTCTTATAACATTATTGATATCCTGCTCGCTTCTATTATCTGCTTTATCTTATGCTGATGAAAAAACCATTCACTTAACGTCCTTAGAATGGCCTCCCTACGCAGGTGCATCCCTACCACAGCAAGGGATATCTATTGCGATTGCAAGAGCTGCCTTTACTGCGATGGGCTACGACCTTAAAGTGACATTTTTTCCATGGAGCCGCGCAGTTGCTCTTGCTAAACGTAAAGAGAGTCAGTTCATTGGTTATTTTCCTGAGTATTTTTCGCCGCAAACCCGTAAGCATTTTATTTATTCTGATCAAATGGGGTCTAGTCCATTAGGCTTTGCTGAGCGTAAAGATCAAAGCATTAGTTGGACTAAGCTGGAACAGCTCAAGCCATACCGTATTGGCGTAGTGCAAGATTATATAAATACCGAAGAACTTGATGCGATGATCGACAACCACACTCTCAAAATATCTAGCACTATTAGTGATGCAGCCAACCTTAAAAAATTGATGAGTAAACGAATTGATCTTGCTGTTATTGATAAAAATGTAATGCAATATTTACTCAAAACAGACCCTAGTTTGTCTAACAAATCCAATCTGGCCCAATTCAACAGTATAATTTTAGAAGATAAAAACCTGTACATTTGCTTCAAAAGAAACAACCAAGGGCAGGATACTGCCAACATTTTCAATCAGGGCTTGAAAAAAATAAACATTCTCGCAATAGCTAAGTCCGTAATTAACGAGATCCTATACCCTGTATCAATATAGATACCCATGCTATTGAAAATACTCAGTTTAAAGGCTGAAAAATGCTGAATTTGTTCTAGGCTTAGGTATAAGCCTATAAACGACGGTTCAGATATGACACAAGTAAGCCTACTAATTAAAACTATCAGTCAAATAACCTTAGGGATCACTGTCTTATTAGTTCTATTAGCGACTATTGGATATAACAATACAAAAAGTGATTTAGAGGCTGCGGCTATCGCCGATTCTCAATATGTCATCGACCGTCTCAGTGCGAGCCTACCTATTTCAATTTGGAACTTTGATGCCAGCATTGCCAGCAAAGCCCTGGATTCTGAAATCAGCGCTGACTTTATCAATTCAATTACTGTAATAAGTAACGGCGAGGTTTTTGTTTCTAGAGCAAAAGCGTTGGATGGCAGCATCACCGAAAGCAAACACTCCCCTAGAGAAAATGCATTCACATTAAAGAAAAATCTTGAATTTGAAGAAGATGGCACTCTCAACCCTGTCGGTGAATTAGTGATCGTTTACAATCAAGCCCGTACTAAGAAGGCTCTAAATGATGCCTTTAACTTAGAGATTCTGCGCATTATTCTGTTAGATATCGCTGCCGCAATCTTAGTTACCCTCATTATTCGATCAAGTGTTATCCGCCCTATTACCAGTGTTCGTAACGCTATCCAAGATATTGCCCAAGGTAATGGTGACTTAACTAAGCGCTTACCAGTGAAAGGGGTCCGTGAACTTGCTGAATTAAGCGTGGCTTTCAATAGTTTTGTTGAGCGACTCGATGATCTAGTAAAAAATGTCAATATCACATCATTGCAGATGGCAGATAAATCCAAAGATGGCCAAATTCACGTTGAAGATATACGGACGGAATTAAACAAACAGAAATCAGAAATCGACCTGGTCGCCTCTGCTAGTACAGAGCTATCTAGCTCCACTGAAATGGTGGCTAATAATGCTCAACAAGCAGCCGAATCTGCAAGGGTAGCCAATACTTCTGCACAAGAAAGCCATACCATTGTTGAAGATGCAGTCTCGACCATCCGCAATTTATCCAGTGAAATAAATCAAATCTCTGACATTATTGAAACCCTGGTAAAAGAGGGTGAAAACATTGGTACTGTGAGTGGAGTTATCCAAGGCATTGCAGAACAAACCAACCTTCTCGCCCTAAATGCTGCGATCGAAGCCGCCAGAGCTGGTGAACAGGGTCGAGGGTTCGCCGTAGTGGCTGATGAGGTTAGAACCTTAGCCCAACGCACCCAGCAATCTACCGAAGAAATCAATCAGATGATTGATCGCTTACAAAAATCCACCGAAGTTGCCGATCAGGCTATTCGCAAAGGTAATGAAAATGCGGAGAGCAGCGTTGAAAAAATCGAACGCGCTGGACAATCCATTACTGATGTCGCCAATAATGTTAATGCTATTCATGAAATGAACAGCCAAATTTCTCAAGCGGCTTCGGAGCAAAGCTCGGTTATTAGCGAGCTTAATCAAAATATTGTCAATATTTCCCATAATGCTGATAGTACCTCAGAACTTGCGGATCAGACATCACTGTCCAGTACCAGTTCAATGGAAATTGCTCTGGAATTAAAAGAAAAAATGAACAGCTTTAAAACGTCATAATAGGAAAAAATAATGATTAAAAAGATTCTACTTTCGATTAGCTTAATTGTATTTACCAGTATTAGTTATTCCGCTGATAAAGTCGTTCACCTAACGTCTTTAGACTGGCCTCCATACTCTGGTAAAACTTTATCTGAACAAGGGGCTTCCGTGGCAGTTGCCAAAGCGGCATTCAAATCAATGGGCTATGAATTAAAGGTTGCTTTTTACCCATGGAGCCGAGCCGTTGCATTAGCGAAAGACAGCTCAAGTAAATTTGCCGGTTACTTCCCTGAATATTTTTCTGACGATACCGCCAACGATTTTATTTATTCCGAGGCCATGGGCTCAGGACCATTAGGTTTTGCTGAGCGCAAAGATAAAAGCATTGATTGGACTAATCTTTCTGAGCTTAAATCACATAAAATTGGTATTGTTCAAGACTATATAAATACAACCGAGTTCGATGCAATGGTTGCCAGCAAAACATTAAAAACATCTACCACGACAAGTGATACAAAAAATTTAATGAAACTGGTAAATGGCCGCTTAGATTTAGCCGTCGTTGATCAGAACGTGATGAATTACCTATTTAAAACGGATAAAGCACTGGCAAAAAAAGCTTCAAACGCTCAATTTAATAAGACATTACTAGAAGATAAGAAACTATTTATATGCTTTAAAAAAGGCGGCCAAGGAGAGAACCTCGCGAAGATATACAATGAGGGGTTAAAGAAAATTGATATCGTTGCCATTATGAATCAACATCTTTAACTAGACAGAAAATCATATCGGAAACAAAAATAGCCCACTCGTTCGGGCTATTTTCATTTATGCAAACCATTAATATTGTTTAAACTGTGAACGTAAGTCTTCAATACTAGCAATATCAATACCCAAGTCATTGATAAGCCCGTTATGAAGGCCGTAAACAAATCCATGCAAAGTCAATTCTTGCCCTTTTTTCCAAGCATCACGAACAACTGTTGTTCTCGCTAGATTTCGAACCTGCTCCATAACATTCAATTCACATAAGCGATCCTTAGCTTCGTCAGGCTCTAACTTAGACAATTCATCCATATGTTTATAGTGAACATCTTTAACATGGCTTAACCAGTTATCCACTAGTCCATGTCGAGAGTTATCATAAGCAGCGTGAACACCACCACAGCCGTAGTGCCCGGTAACAATAATATGTTTCACGTTTAATACTTCAACCGCAAACTGCACGACAGATAAGCAATTAAGATCAGAATGAATTACTTGGTTTGCGACATTTCGATGAACAAATACTTCACCCGGCATAAGGCCAACAATCTGGTTGGCGGGGACACGACTATCGGAGCAACCTATCCATAAATACTCAGGATTTTGCTGTTTGCTTAGACTGCTAAAAAAATCAGGGTTTTCTTTATTTATCTTTTCAGCCCATTCTTTATTACTTTCGATCAATCGATCTAATGTCGACATAACTGGCTCCTAGTTATAATTAATGGTCGCAGAACCTGCGTCAAGACTGGCATACTTAATTTTTCTAACTTCATCATTTTCACCAAACAATGTTCGCCATAACCAGCCACTATCAAGCGTACTGCGGCACTGTACCAACTGTCGGTTATACATTTTTGCACGACGATCCACTTTCCGGCTTACGTCCATTAGCCATTGTTTCTTTTTATAAGTCCCTCTTAGATAGCCACCCGCCCCATCATGATAAGCGAGGTACAATCGATAAGCGTCGTACTTTTTAATGCCCGTTCGCTTAATCGTTTTAGTATTGTACCAACCGATAAAATCAACCGCATCGGTAAAGTCATCACGGTCGGCGCTCCATTGCCCGGTATTTTTCTGATATTCTTTCCACGTGCCATTCAGCGCTTGAGTATAGCCATAAGCCGTTGATGGGTAAGCACCTGGGAATATCCATAAAAACCATTCCCTAGGTGGACGAGCATCTTCAACAAACTTAGATTCTTGATGGATAAATGCCATCGTTACACCAATGGGCACACCATATTTTTTTTCAACTTCTTTGGATGCGTTATACCAATCATAATATTCATCAAAAATATCGCACACATTGTCTAGATTCTGCGGCGGCGTTGTTGTGCAACCGAGCAATAAATTAAACAAAAATAATACCAATACTGCTTTAAACACCGTCTACTCCATGGTGACGCAAAAGTTCAATAAACCCTGCCTCATCCAAAATATCAATGCCCAATCCTTGCGCTTTGGTTAATTTAGATCCTGCTTTCTCTCCGGCAACTAAACAATCTGTTTTCGCTGAAACACTGCCAGTTACCTTACCACCGAGCGCTTGTATATATTGCTTAGCGTCATCACGCCCCATTTCCGCTAACGTGCCGGTAATTACATATACATTACCTGCCAGTGGTAATTCAGCATTTTCTTCTGCCGAGGCAGGTTCAGTTTCTGACCAACTTAACCCTGCTTTTTGTAGTTGCTCAATAATGCCTTGGTTATGGGGTTCTGCAAAGAAAGATAAAAGATGCTTTGCAACGATTTCACCTACATCGGGTACAGCTAACAGCGTCGCCTCATCAGCAGCTTGAATTCTTTGTAAAAAACCAAAATGGTCGGCTAAATTCTGCGCAGTGGTAACCCCTACTTCGCGAATCCCCAGGGCATATAAAAAACGCCCTAACGTTGTTTGCTTGGCCGCTTCCAATGCATCCAATAAATTCTGTGCCGATTTTTCCGCCATCCGGTCAAGCTTCGCGACATCATCTAACTGCAGATGGAACAAGTCATCGAATGAATCGATCAAATCAGCATCCACGAGTAATTCAACTAATTTATCGCCCAGCCCATCAACATCTAGGGCTTTACGTGAAGCAAAATGTTTAATCGCCTCTTTACGTTGTGCTCCGCAATACAAGCCACCTGAGCAACGCGCTACCGCTTCGCTAGCGATACGTTCGACCTTAGAATCACACACAGGACAATTGCTTGGCATTTCAATTTCAGTCGCAGTTACTGGGCGATGTTCGAGTACAACGGAAACAACCTGAGGTATCACATCACCTGCGCGACGAATCACCACGGTATCACCAATCTTCACCCCTAAGCGGGCAATTTCATCCATATTATGCAAGGTTGCATTACTAACCATAACTCCAGCAACATGAACCGGCTTAAGACGAGCGACAGGAGTTAGTGCTCCCGTGCGCCCTACTTGAAAATCAACGTCCTCTAATACAGTCATTTCTTCTTGCGCAGGAAACTTTGCCGCAATTGCCCAACGAGGTGCGCGAGCAACAAAACCCAGCTGCTGCTGGATATCAAGATCGTTAATTTTAAAAACGATGCCATCAATATCATAATCCAACGCATCGCGTTTTTGACCAAGATCAGCAAAGTAATCTACGCACGCTTGAATACCTTCCACGACCGCCATGTCACTATTGATTTTAAGGCCCCAGCGCTTAATGTTCTGTAAGATTTCGCTATGTTTTGTCGGCAAGGCGAATTCATCAGATACCACACCAATACTGTATGCACATAACTCCAAAGGGCGCTTCGCGGTTATCCGCGAGTCTAGCTGACGCAATGAGCCGGCTGCTGCATTGCGCGGATTAGCAAATACTTTTCCATCATTATCACGGGCGGCTAGGTTGAGTTTTTCAAAACCCGCTTTCGGTATATAAATTTCGCCTCGCACTTCTAAACGCTTAGGGAAATCATTGCCTTGCAATGACAATGGAACGTTTTTTATAGTGCGTACATTTAAAGTGATATTTTCACCGGTAGCACCATCACCCCGAGTTGCAGCTTGTACCAGTTGACCATCCTCATAAAGAATACTAACGGCAAGACCATCCAGTTTTGGCTCGCAAGCAAATTCTAATTCTTGCCCTACAGACAACTGCCCTTTTAATCTATCCCGAACCTTACGATTAAAATCAATAAGCTCGTCTTCATTCATGGCATTATCAAGAGATAACATGGGGCGTTCATGAGTAATTTGC
>Ga0209396_1004652_pt1 | contig 13249 bp, 10 predicted proteins | sample GOMGulsemesocosm_6_FD_184638 | JGI IMG/M metagenome (GOLD analysis project Ga0209396, IMG submission 184638) | Methane-oxidizing microbial communities from mesocosms in the Gulf of Mexico - GOM8C Gulf of Mexico (SPAdes) (version 2) | ecosystem: Environmental > Aquatic > Marine > Cold seeps...
ATTTAACAAAACATTCACATCTAACGTGACAAGTGCATAAATATAAGTAAACTAATTACTCAATTTTTCATTTAAGTAGATGGACCTTATGATTAGTGAAATAATTCGTTGTTATTACCTCAGTAAAAAACGTCCAGGAAACTTAGATTTTCTAGACACAGCTAGACGCTCATTCCGTGTTGGTTTACGCCATATTGATTTCAATTTGCACATCAACAACGCTAAGTACCTGATGTTTTTAGAGAAAGCACGTTGGGATCATTCAATTAAAACCAATACTTTCAATTTGATGCTGAAAAACAAAATTAACTTCATCATTGCCGGTGTCGAAGTTGGCTATATTCGTGAAGTACGTTTATTCAGTAAGTTTGAAGTGGAAACTCGCTACTTAGGCTGGGATGAGAAATATTTCTATATTGAGCAGAAGATCTTCTCGAAAGGTAAGTTATGTAACTCAAGCTTAGTCAAAGCGGTATTCGTACAAAAAGGTAAAGTAGTTGCTCCAGATAAAGCCATCGACTTATTACCTATTTCTAAACGTCCAAGTCAATTACCTGAACACTTAAAACTATGGAAAGATTTGGCTGCAGCAAAGCGCAATTACTCAGACAAAGCAGAACTTGCACAAGTAGCATAATGACTCATTCTCGTTAAAGAATTCAACACCGTCCTATAAAGCAGTAAACGTTACTGCTTTAGCTTTTCTTACTATTTTCTTGTTGCCCTCATGCTAGTTTACGTTTAGATAATTTAAGTGAGCCTGTTAACAAGTCTGCTTATTTCAACCTACATAAATAAGTCCTGTTGCTAAACTTTCTACACTGTAATTATTCAGACAACTAATAACCAATCTAAATACCAAATTCCCTATACGTTAAGGAAAACAAGTATGACTAACAGAAAAGTCACATCATCACTTAAACGATCCTCTCAATTAACTAATATTTGCTTAGCTAGCTTATTATTCACAGCGAGCTTAAGTAGTGTCATTGCAGCCCCGCAAACGGCTACAAAAGCAAATAACGCGGCAATTTATAGCCAACTGTCCACTCAGCACCCTATTTGGGCTGAAAAAGGCATGGTTGCAACTCAAGAAGCACTTGCAACCCAAATCGGCGTGAACATACTGAAACAAGGTGGTAATGCTGTTGATGCGGCCGTTGCAGTTGGTTACGCCCTAGCCGTGACATTACCTCGTGCCGGTAATTTAGGCGGTGGTGGTTTTATGATGGTCTACCTAGCTAAAGAGAAGAAAGCGGTAGCTATCGATTATCGTGAAGTCGCGCCACTAAAATCTAGCAAAAATATGTTTCTCGATGCAGCAGGTAATGCCGATAGCCAGTTGTCACGCTTCCACGGTTTAGCGATTGGAGTTCCCGGTACTGTCATGGGCTTTGAATTAGCCTTGCAAAAGTACGGTAGTATGAGTTTAAAACAGGTCATGGCACCAGCGATAAAACTAGCTAAACAAGGTATTATAGTCACTCCCGATCTAGCGAATTCTCTGCAATCGACTAAAAAGCGTTTAAGCAGTCACACTAGCAGTTATGATATTTTCTACAAGGCTGATGGCAGTAATTACCAGCCCGGCGATACTCTAGTACAAACTGATTTGGCAAACACACTGACTGCCATTGCCAATAATGGTAGTAAAGCGTTTTACCAAGGACCCATTGCTAAAGCGATTAGTCAAACCGTTAAAAATGCCGGCGGCATCATGACGGAAGCTGACTTACAACAATACCAAGCTATCGAACGTCAACCAGTCATGGGCGATTATCACGGTTACAAAGTACTTTCTATGCCACCGCCCTCTTCCGGTGGTGTCCATGTGATCCAAATGCTAAATATGTTGGAAAATTATCCGATTGCTCAATTAGGCCACAATACTTCTGCGACAATTCACTTAATGGCCGAATCAATGCGTCGCGCTTATGCCGATCGTAGCCTCTATTTAGGTGATCCTGATTTTGTTAATGTACCAGTGGACGCTTTAACTAATAAGCAATATGCCAAATCACTAACTCAACAAATCAATCCTTTTAAAGCGACACCGAGTAGCGATGTTACTCCGGGAAAAGTAGCTCCTTATGAGAGTAACCAAACCACCCACTACAGCATTGTCGATAAAGATGGCAACGCAGTCAGTAATACTTACACCCTTAACTTTAGTTATGGTTCGGGCATGGTAGCAACTGGCACTGGCATATTGCTCAATAATGAAATGGATGACTTCTCAGCGAAACCTGGTACACCCAACGGTTATGGTTTAATCGGCGGCGAAGCTAATGCTGTGCAACCTAAAAAACGCCCATTAAGCTCGATGACACCGACCATAGTACTGAAAGGCGATAAACCTTACTTAGTTACTGGCAGCCCAGGTGGTTCACGTATTATCACTACAACTCTGCAAGTGATCATGAATGTTATCGACCACAAGATGAATATTGCCGAAGCGACTGCTGCCAAGCGTTTCCATCATCAATGGTTACCTGATTACATTCGTATTGAACAAGGTTTAAATCAAGACACTGTGAGTTTATTGCAGCAAAAAGGCCACGATATCAAAGTCAAGAATGCTATGGGTAGCACTCAAACCATCATGGTAAATGATGCCGGAGTTTATGGTTCATCCGATCCAAGACGTCCTGGAGCACTTAGCTTAGGGTATTAATAAACAGCAAAGCACTTGTCATCGCCATGGATCTCGATAAACTAAAACAGCTTGGCATAAATAGCTCAGCAGTTTAGGCCATCGATTAAGGAGTTTGGGGCATCAATGCAGAAAATATTAGTTCTATTCGCTCACCCAGCATTACAGAAGTCCCTTGCCCATAAAACCTTATTTAATGCTATCCAAGGTCTTGAAGGCATTACTTGCCATGACCTTTATGAACACTATCCAGACTCTTTTATTAATATAAAAAAAGAACAACGCTTGCTGCTTGAACATGACATTATCGTATTTCAGTTTCCGTTATATTGGTATTCTAGCCCTGCGATATTGAAAGAGTGGCAGGATCTAGTATTAGAACACGGTTTTGCATACGGTGAAAAAGGCAATAAACTGGCAGGTAAGCGATTAATGTTAGCCGTCTCAACCGGTGGCAGTGAGAATTCTTATTCTAAGTCCGGTTACAACCAAAATTCCTTAGAGGAGTTTTTATTACCCTTTAGTAAGATGAGTTACATCTGCGGTATGAGCTATTTATCTCCTTTTGTCGTACATGACATTCATAAACGACACGATAGCCAAAGATTACTCAAAAAAGCCCAAGAGTACCGTGTACGTTTATTAACGTTACAAAGTAACTCAGAATTCGATGTAGATACTAAAGACAGCGAAAATAGCACAGAGCAAACAGATAACGCTGAGCAAGCGTAAAGATTAAGGAAGTTTTTGCTTATGGAACACGGCGTATTATTCGGCGTATTATTTAACATTTTCATTTATTTAGCCGCTGGGGTTGTGGCAGTGCCGATCGCCAAGAAAAGTGGTTTAGGCTCAGTGCTTGGTTACCTTATTGCTGGCGCGATTGTTGGCCCTTATGCGTTAGGATTAATATCCAATCAACAAGACGTCATGCATGTCGCAGAGTTTGGCGTGGTGATGATGCTGTTTTTAGTCGGCTTAGAGTTACGCCCAGCGCTATTATGGCAACTGCGAATCCCGATCCTAGGAACTGGTGGATTACAACTTGTCGCTACTTCATTATGTATTTTTATTTTATTATTGTTTACCAATTTAGCTTGGCAAACCGCGCTGGCTATCGGTTTAATTGTTGCTCTTTCCTCAACTGCCATCGTGATCCAAAACTTGCAAGAACGCGAGTTAATGAAAACTGAGGCCGGTAAAAATGCCTTCGCTGTTCTGCTATTTCAAGATATTGCCGTCATTCCAATTTTGTCGATATTACCACTACTGGCGATTAGTGATGCTGGCATCGTAGAAAGTGCCACATCGAGTTGGCAAAGTGCCCTACTCATTGTCGGTGTTATCGCTGGTATTATCATTGGCGGGCACTTTTTGGTGGTGCCTTTATTGCGCATTATTGCAGGTTCGCGCTCTCGTGAAATTTTCATTGCTGCGGCTCTTTCTTTGGTTGTTGGTATTGCCTTGGCCATGGAAGCGGTCGGATTATCTGCCGCATTAGGCACATTCTTAGCGGGTGTTGTATTAGCAGAAAGTGAATATAGACATGAACTAGAAAGCGATATTGAACCATTTAAAAGTTTATTACTGGGAATTTTCTTTATCTCTGTAGGGGCGAATTTAGATTTCGCTTTACTACTAGAAAAACCAGTGCTTGTCAGCTTATTAGTGGCTGGTTTGATCATGACTAAATTCACCGTGTTATTTGCTACAGGTGCTATTTTTAAGATCCAACGTAATCAAAATTGGCTGTTTGCTTGCGCCCTATCACAAGGCGGTGAATTCGCCTTCGTATTAACATCTTTTTCTTTACAGCGCCAAGTTTTCGCTCCAGAAATCGCCAGTTTGTTAGTTTTGGTTGTCACCCTATCCATGGTATTCACACCATTATTATTGATTCTGCACGATAAATTTGTGATGCCAGAAAGCCCCCACAAACCCAAATATCATAAGAACGCGGCGCCAGAACATAAGATCCCAGAAAATCACAGTCCCGTGATCATCGCTGGTTTTGGCAATTTTGGTCAAGTCGTAGGTCGCCTACTGCATGGTTATCATATCGATACAACCATCCTAGAAAATGACAGTGAACAAATTTCCTTACTGCGCCAATTTAACTACAAGGTATTTTATGGCGATGCCGAACAGTTAGATTTACTGCATGCAGCCGGCGCTGATAGCGCAAAGTTATTTGTCATTGCAGTGCAAAGTGCCAGTAAAACTAAGCGCATATTAATAAAAGCTAAAAAACATTTTCCGCACCTAACCGTCTTAGCCCGTGCAGTCGATCGTAATCACGCCCAGCAACTGTTACGCCTTGGTGCCGATCATGTATTTCGCGAATCGTTAGACTCCGGGATCAGCTTAGGCGTTGAAACCTTAAAAGCACTTGGCATGCGCGCCAATCAAGCCCATCGCGCAGGGCAAGTTTTCCGCCGTCATGATGAAGCTGTATTACATGATGAAGCGAAACACATTCATGAACATGAACCGCAATATGTAAATTCAAGTTTAACTGAGCGCCGTATTCTGAAGAAATTATTGGGCATGGATGCGTTAACTTATTATGACAATCTCAATGATGCATGGTCAACTGAAGCACACAGTAATGATGATAAAAATACCGTGTCCGGTTTAGCAGCTGCACATAAGCATAATAAGTCTAACAACTAATTTTGATTTATTTTCAGAGTTTAAGCCACTTCTTTACTAAGTCGAACAATATTCATTATATTTCAACTTAATTAATAGACGACCGGTCAACTATAAGCTATTATGCCCTCACTGACACAGCAGATGATCATAATTACTCCCTGCCAATGTCATGCCAGCGTTACGACTGCAAAGTGTGTAACTTTTTTATAAGTCTTTTTAAGACGACCGGTCACATCACTGTGGCGCTGGCAAACCAATTAACAATAAAGGAATAAATAATGTCTCAATCAGCAACTGAAAACCGCCGTATAGTTTTAGCATCTCGCCCAAATGGCGCACCAACTGAAGAAAACTTCCGTTTAGAGAGTATTGCTATCCCAACACCGAAAGCTGGTGAAATGCTACTGCGCAGTGCCTATTTATCTCTTGACCCTTACATGCGCGGCCGTATGAACGATGGCGCATCATATGCAGAACCAGTAGCCGTTGATGAAACAATGGTTGGCGCAACCGTATGTGAAATCACACAATCAAACCACGCAGACTATGAAGTTGGCGAATGGGTATTGGCTTACACAGGTTGGCAGGATTACGGCATCTCAGATGGTGAAGGTTTAATTAAACTCGGTAAAACGCCAAGTCATCCATCATACGCGCTTGGTATTCTAGGTATGCCTGGTTTCACTGCTTACATGGGTTTATTAGATATAGGTCAACCAAAATCAGGTGATACTTTAGTGGTTGCTGCAGCAACAGGTCCTGTTGGCGCAACCGTTGGCCAAATTGGTAAAATCAAAGGCTGTAAAGTTGTTGGCGTTGCCGGTGGCGCAGAAAAATGTCGTTACGCTGTTGAAGAATTAGGTTTTGACGTGTGCGTTGATCATTACGCTGACAACTTCGCCGAGCAACTTACTGCGGCATGCGATAAAGGCATCGACGTATATTATGAAAACGTAGGTGGCAAAGTATTTGACGCAGTAATGCCATTACTTAATACCGGCGCTCGCGTTCCTGTTTGTGGTCTTGTTTCACAATACAACGCGACGGCACTACCTGAAGGTCCTGATCGCATGAGTATGCTAATGGGTACATTATTAGTTAAGCGCATTAAGATGCAAGGCTTCATTATCTTTGACGATTACGCCCATCGTTATGATGAATTCTTCAACGACATGTCTAAATGGTTAGCTGAAGGTAAAGTGAAATATCGCGAACATCAAGTGACAGGTTTAGAGAATGCCTCATCTGCTTTCACAGGTATGTTAAAAGGTGAAAACTTCGGCAAACTGTTAGTTAAAATTGCAGACTAAAAACAATACCCATTTTAAGGATAAACAATGATTACTTTACATCACTTAAATAAGTCACGTTCAAAGCGTATTATCTGGTTACTGGAAGAGCTTGGTATTGATTACAAAATTGCAGCATACCAACGTGATAGTGAAACATTTTTAGCACCACCAGAACTGCTTGCAATTCATCCTTTGGGCAAGTCCCCAGTTATTGAAGATGATGGTATTGTGATCGCGGAATCAGGTGCAATCACCGAATACTTAATCAATAAATTTGCTGCGGATAAATTAGCACCACAAATCGGCACTAAAGAGCACCTTGAGTATTCTCAATGGCTACATTTTGCAGAGAGCTCTGCGATTTTACCTATCTTATTACGTATTTTTGTAGATATGGACGGTTGCAAAACCAACTTTATGTCTGATTATGCAGATACTGAAATCGGTAAAGTGATCAGCTATTTTGATGCGCAGTTAGTGGGTAAACGCTACTTAGTGGCTGACAAGTTAACGGGTGCTGACATCATGATGTCATTTATTGTTGAGCAACTTTCAAGCCGTGGTGCGCTAGCTAGTTTCCCAAATATAGCGCGCTACGCAGAACAGTTAAATAGTCATGCAAGTTTAGAAAAAGCGCAAAAAATTGAAGCAGAACATGACGCTAGTGTCATAGCTTAATCTCTTTTTATAAGTGAAAAAGCAACATTTACATTAATGTATTTGTAATATTAAGCCAGCGTATTAATTCCTGTTTATTTATATTTAAGCAGGAGCAAATACGCTGGCTTTTTCGACTAACGGACCTAGCTCCTCTGACTAACTAAACATAACGTCGGTGCATTCTTACTGCTGCACTCCAGCTATTTTTAGCTGGTGCCACCGACACTGGTTCCAATGGCTCAAAGATATTACTTTCCGCCTGACTTTCGGCATTAACCTGATAATAGTGTGCTACATTTTCTTTGTTAATATCATACATTTCATGGATATGATTAAGCTCTTCTTCGCCTAATTGAATACCGTAGTAACGGTGGATCGCAAATACCAATTGCTCTGAGGCCTTGGCCATGTTCTTTTGAATTTCTTTCGCCAATGCCGCACCCCAACCAATTTTAGTCGTGGTACTTATTCCTGGTTCAAAACCACCTAGGTCGATGGCGTTCGCTGTATCAATCGCCCGTTGTACCCCCGGTATGCTCAAGTTAATATGTGGCTCTAATGCCAAAGCAATATCAATAGCAAGCTGCTTTGAAGCGCGCACCAATCTATCACTACTCTTGGCTCTGGCATCGTACTGTGTTTGTAAGCCTTTCATCATAGTGCCAGCATGAGAAAAGTGTTTAGCAATCGAATTAATGACATCCAATTTCGCTTCATCTCTCAGATGAATAGCGCGTTCCTTAATCGTCAAACCGCGCTTACCAGTCACCGATACATTGGTATTGGAACGCGCATAGCGCATATTAATTAATTGCCATTTACGAATATCACATAAGAAGTCGGCATGTTCTTCTTTTACCTTGATACTTTCTTGAAAGGCAACGGTATACAGCTCAATGGCTTTCTTAAGGGTATCGTTATTACGTTTTAAGACGCGAATATCAACTTGGTCACGGCGGTTTACAGCTTGCACTTGCTTCGTAATGTCTTCCGCCAACGTATCGATAATGTCGATACAAATGGCCAGTAGTTCGCTACTTGGCAAACGCTCAACAACTGTTGAATAATCCAGTAAATCACTCTCACTCAAGAAGTTCGCCAACGCTAATAACTGGCTATAGGCTCTTGCTCGTACAACACGATAATGGGAACGCTCCATTTCCAGCACTTCGGTGGCTTTTTCTAATTGTTGCGAGCCAACACAAATAACGTAAAGCATCGGAATTCGGCGGCCAGATAATAACTCAAACAACAGCACCATCATTTCTTCTACGTCAGCCAGAGAAATCAGGTCATCGTTATCTTCCTCAATGGCAGAAAAAATTCGTTCGATAAAATATGGTTCGCGCGCAACACCGCTACGGTGGCTGTTTTTACTGCCATCTAAACGCTGCTTAACCAGTTCCGCCAGCTTGGGTTTTTCATTACTTAATTCTGCTAACGCGGCATCAATTTCATCCGCCCGTTCAAAGTTTATATCTTGAATCCGGCTGTGCATGCCCGCACGCCAATAGATCTCGATCTCTTCGATGGTCTTAGCAACGACCGGCGCTTCAACAATGCTGCTAACCGCAACTGATAACCACTCAGGACCAAGATCGGATTTTTGCAATAATAACCGCGCTGACTCGAACCGCCGTGATTCAGCATCCATGCGATTTAAATACAGATCGCGAGTGGATAACACCAAATTAGGCAAGGTCCCCAACACCAAAACCAACATCTCTTTGGCATCATCAATATCCTGACCTTTGGTGGCTTTATAAATGAACTTCACCATCACCGCGATCAAGCCCATCAAAATGGTATAGACGATAAAGAAGATCATATTTTCTTTCGGTAGCCAGGTACCAAAACCAATATAATAACCGCCCTGCGCTGCCACAAAGGTCACCGGACCCGCAGTCCAAGCTAATTCAGTCAAACTCCAAATAGATGACTTACCGACGCCAGATTCAGCAATGCGATCGATTCTTCGCACCGCTTTTTGCTCAATATAAAGCTGATCATTCATCGACTTATGAGACTTGATCTTATTTAATGTGGCGTCGATTATATTCATCTAAGAACAGCATCCATTAACGTGAAACCGGAGAATTCGCCAGTATCACACTAGAGCTAAAGTAAATCAAATGTTAGATTATCACATTACTTTAACATGATAATCTTAGATAAAATTTAACGAGTAAATAGCGTCGTCATAGCAACCGGTTCAGAAGCCAATAGAATCAATCCAATTGCCACCAGCAGTAGCCCGCCGAAAAGAGCCAATAATTTTGAATAAAGATCGGATAATAATTTACTATTTTGTGAATTATATTTGCCGTGAGTATGGCTCTGGCTATAAAAACTTAATAGTTTTTTACCTGAAATAGTCATCAGTGCAATCAACGATGTTGTCAATGCAGTGCCTAGCCCCATGGCAATCGCGCTGATAATACCTAACCAATAAATATCCAAGACAGAGGAAAATAGCAATACCATAATCGCCCCAGAGCAAGGACGTAAACCTATGCTTAAAATCACACCTATATATTCTCGCAGCGATGATGCGCGATTAACTTGCGCGGCATCCGCACTGTGCGAATGTCCACATGAACAAGTTGAAGTAGTGGTAGGAGTAGCAATAGAAGCTTTCGCTTTAAAACTCTGTCTTATAGCCAAAACATTGCGCCAAACAATAATACCGCCGAGGATTACCACGGCATAAAAGCTGAGTTCAATCATCTGCGCAGCAGTATGATTAACCACTTTCATGGACGCAGAGAAAACCATTAACAACACTGAAACCAAAACAATAGCCACTAAAGCCTGCAGCAAAGCCGAAACAAGCGTCAATATCAGACTCAATTTCACCTTGGTCGTATGAGTCGCAACATAGGTGCTCATAATGACCTTGCCATGTCCCGGTCCTAATGAATGTAATAACCCATATAAAAAACTCATACCAACTAACATAATACCAGCAAGTAGATCATGCTCTTTAGCCGCTTGGAGTAATTCAGTAAATTGAGTGTAGAGATATTTTTGAGCTTGAATACTCGCGATTAAAACAGTTGGCCAATACTGCCATAGATAATAACTACACACAGCCAACAGTAAGCTAAAGACGAATAAGCTTAATCGGGTTTTATTTATCGCAGTCGTCAGAGCATTACTCATTGCAGATAAGTTAATCATTGGCACTGCACCTCTGCTTTTTGAGTAAACAGTGCACCTAAATTATTATCCGCTTCGCTATCAGCAGGCAGTGCCATCGCATAAGCCATTTGTTGAGCATTGGCTTGAGGAGCAACAATATCCACCTTGCAGCGCGCAGAAAGAGCAGAACTGAGCTGCACATCACCAGCGTCCAACCAGCTCATATCGGTATAATAACTCGGGTCGAAGACGCGTAATGAGACACGACTATTCACTATTATCGGGGTAATTAACTCCAAGCGAAAATGTAAAATCAGTCGTAAGCCATCTTGCTGCAAATTAGCCGTTCTCGTCGCTTTCAGTTCATAATGTTGCTGATCATCAAAACCAATATAAGTCATGAAGTGCACACGTTGCATAGTCGCCAACATATCGTTGGCTAAACGCTGTAGCGTTGCTTGTTTATTGGCTTTGGATACGTCCTCATCACCCAAGATATACATCGAAGTTATATCATCAAAAGACCAATTCATCACAAGTCCAGTAATCTGATTGTCCATACCTAGTACTTTGGTTTTAATATCTATCCAAGAATGTGGATGAGCATTAATTAACGCACTATAAGCACCGCTTATTAAGGTTAACAACACCAGTATTAACCGTCGGAATACAACCTGTTTATTCATAGAGGGAACCTATCAAACTACTAATAAAGGAACATTAAACAGTAAGGGATATGTTATAACATAACACAACAAAACCAAACAAGTAAAATAAATTTAATTAGGGGGTTGGCCAATTGCAAGAAAATCCGAGAACTGATCGATCTGCATTCCTGACAGCCGGGCAGCAAATACAACTGAGTAAACGCCTCGGATCTTTCAATAAAAATCATAAATCGCTATTTTTCATGGATAACATCACATTGTATTCCAGAAAAAATAACCAGATATCACAATCAATGAAAAAGCTCGCCACGCCGTTGTCGTGCGGGATACTGCCGGTTGGCATACTGGGTATATAACTGATAACTTTAGTAATGTCAGTATTATTAAGTTACCAGCCTATTCTCCAGAGTTAAACCCTATCAAACAAGTATAGCGTTGTATGAGACAACACAGTTTAGCGTATCAAAACTTAACTCACTACCGCAGTATTGCTCATAATTTCGCATGAAAAAACTGAAATCAACATACTTATCAAAAGGATAGCGTGATGCGATACACTTCAAGGTAAATTAAGTGACTTAGTTCAAGAATGTAAAGCATTAACCGTGCAACTCGATAAATCATAGTGAACGGTGTAAAAAATACAATAGAAACGTCAACTAATCGAATATGTTAATTGTCATAACATATTGGTAAGTGAGGAAAATATGCTACATCAAATAGTGATAAGAATACGTGGGCAAATAAACAAATTAGTGCCGATTCCACTGCCTAAGCTCGTCGAAGGCGAAGGAACCATTACAAAAACAGCAAAAATATTAACACAAATGGAGGGAACAAAACCATTAATTGTGACCGATGCCGTGCTGGTAAAACTCGGTATAGCTAAGCATTTAACTGAGGCATTAGATGCTGAAAATATTCCCTATATCCTGTTTGATAAAGTAACGCCTGACCCAACATTACCGTTGATTGCTACTGGTTTACAGCAATATAAACAGCATGGTTGTGATAGTGTCATTGCATTAGGGGGTGGTTCATCAATGGATTGCGCCAAAAGCATTGCCGCAGCAGCAGTTAAAAATGTTGATGCAAAAAAACTCGTTGGTTTATTACGTGTCCGTAAAGCATTACCACCGTTTATTGCTATCCCAACCACCGCAGGTACTGGCTCTGAAGCAACCATTGTTGCGGTTGTGACTGACCCAGAGAAAAAACAAAAGTTCACCATTATTGATCCAAATTTAGCGCCTGCGATCGCGATCCTCGACCCACTATTAATGAAAGGCTTGCCTGCCAAAATCACTGCAGAAACGGGTATTGATGCACTGACGCATGCGATCGAATCGTACATAGGATTTTATGCAACGGAACAGACCAAAGCTTATAGTTATGATGCCGTAAAGCGTATCTTTACTTATTTACCTAAAGCCTATGCTGATGGCTCTGATTTAGAAGCCAGACGGCAAATGTCTGTGGCCAGTTTTAATGCGGGTGTTGCATTTACCCGTGCATCGATTGGTTATGTACATGCAATTGCACATCAGATGGGGGGTTATTACCATGTTCCTCACGGACTGGCGAATGCTATTATTTTACCGCATATATTATCCTTCTCGTTTGAAAATGCCTTGTGCCGTTATGCTGAATTGGCGATTGCAGCGGGACTTGCTACCAGTGATGATAGCCAAATAGAAGCGGCGCATAAATTTGTGGCTGGCGTTAAAGCACTAAACAACACATTGAATATTCAAGCTGATATACCGGAATTGAAAGAACAGGATATTCCCGCACTGGCTAAACGCGCAATAAGGGAAGCGTATTGTGAATACCCAGTACCGAAGTTGATGAATAAAGCACAATGCGAAGCTTTGCTGCATACGTTATTACCAACCACTTAACTGTACAGCCAGAGATACCGTTATAGTTAACAATACTAAGCTGCCTGTTCGGCAGTGAGGTAGAGTCATAGTTAGCTACTTGTTGCGAGTTATTGCGATAAAAATTACATTCACCTAGCTTTTGAAGCATTCCAAATTTGTCTATAAATATTATTTCCTTTAGCTCGTATAATGTTTTTAAAAGCAGCTACCTTATGATGAAACCACTGTTATTTAGCTTATCATATGACATTATAACTTTCGGTTCATCCCCGTGCTTACGGGGAACAGCTCATGAAG
>Ga0209396_1004653_pt1 | contig 13247 bp, 11 predicted proteins | sample GOMGulsemesocosm_6_FD_184638 | JGI IMG/M metagenome (GOLD analysis project Ga0209396, IMG submission 184638) | Methane-oxidizing microbial communities from mesocosms in the Gulf of Mexico - GOM8C Gulf of Mexico (SPAdes) (version 2) | ecosystem: Environmental > Aquatic > Marine > Cold seeps...
TAAGCAGTTTTTAGCATCATTAAAATCATCCGTTGATAATGCAGTTGAAAAACTGCCTAACCATCAAGAGTTTATTGATAAATATTGTCCTGCAAGCTATTAATTTAAAAATAAAGGAGTTAGTTACTATAAGAAACTAACTCCTTTATAGTGCCATATTAGTAGTTATAAAATAATTCCTACTTGCTGTACCTCCGGTGAGGCAATGGGTCTTATAGTCTTTAAAACTGCTTTTTTAATGGCTTTCTTTTTTCGGATAATATCCGATATTGCAACATTAGAATGATTATTATCAACCACAATAGCTTCACTATACTTTGGGTGAGTTTCTGTAATTTTAATAACCCCTACTTTTATTTGCTTAGTGCCTAAAGACTCTCCTGTGTAAGGGTCGACAATCTCCTCACCTATTGCAAATACATCATATAGATCACCTGATTTTAAAGTATCACCACCCGTGGCAATTATCACATCCTTACCTGTTACTTTGGCGATACGTAGCGGATAGATATGGTCATGTATGGCAGTGAATAACTTATCAACCGTTAGATTTCTCAAGTAAGTTAAGTTATTGCGGCTTGAAGTGGTTTTTATCGTATCTTGGGCAACAACCTGACCGGTGGCAACTTTAGTGACTTTATAAACGACTTTAATGTGAGAATGATATGTCACTTGAATATCTTCTATATATTCACCTGTTAATGCAACCGTTCTTGAATTGTCATGACGTTTTTTATCTGTTTTTGAAGATGTGACATTTAAAGTTAAAATATAATCTAAACCCTCTAAAGCCTTATTTTCAACAACAGCAAACTTACGTGCTTGAACAAATTTTTGCTGTAAACCCAATGAAATATCATCATGATATAGACCCTCAAGGCTCTCAATTGCAATTGATTTTCTATTTTTAAAATCACCTTTAACATCTTCAATGTTAAATTTTACATTTAATGTTACACGACAGTTTTTATCATCAATACAGTTTTGCGAGATAATATCATAACTCTTTACTTTACCCTTAAATGTTTGGTTTGAACCCGATTGCACACCATCACTCAATTCAATCGCATCATTAGTTTCTACAATCTTTAAGCTTGATGTGCTATTTGAATCCAGAGACAGTCCAAATTGCTGCCTAACAGCTTCTTTAAGTGCATCATCAATTGCCATTGCACGTGTTGCTCCTACGCCTTCTACTTCTTTGTTTATTTCTGTCGCAGATAAGCTAAACACAAACAAGCTTGTTAAAATCATAAAGTACTTTTTCATAATATTTCCTTAGAACTCTGCATTGGTAAGGTTGCTTGAAACGACGCGTTTAATTTTGACACCATTAGAGTCTGCTTTAGGTGATTTAACTTCTGCTTGCTTACGCTTAAATGCCCCAGTTGTTGTTTCAAAAGCTGATTGTTTGGCTTCAAGCGCTGGAGACCACATTGCATAGCTATAATAAGCAACTTGAGAAGGGTTGTATGGATTCGTGTAATTAAAAGTGCCGCGTTTTACCCCTTTTAATTTTGTTTGCGTAACACGGCTCTGCATTGTCATATTCGTACCTGTTTTAGCTTCTGTTGTCATTTCCATATTAACAACATCTTGCAAATCACAATCTAAATATTCGCCAATTAAATATTCAGTATTAGAGATAGAATCAGTCACTTTAATTTGATACTTTGCTTGCAAATTGACTAAACGGTAAAGCTCTTCCATTGCAAATGTGCTGGCATTAATTTTTGCCTTTTTACGTAGCGCACGTTGTTTTTTACTATTACTCGACATTCTATCTACTGATTCATAAGACAGCCCAATTATTGTAGGTTGACCATTTTTATCATATACAACACTTGTACCCATCTGTAGCTTTTTGATACTTTCAGGACTTGCGCCTTCATATTGTGTAACCATGTAGCGTATATATTCGTTCATATTATTAAATTCAACATACTCCTCTACCCCAGCATCACTTATTGTCATAAATTGTTCATTAAAATTCCTAAAACTTTTTGGCATCTCCCATGCTGAAGGGTTAAATTGTCCTTTTGATTTAACTGCTTGTGAAATCATCTCTGAAACATTAGTCGTCTTCATTAAAACAACACCAATTGAAATTTCTTGCTCCTTACCTACCGCCATAAATACCTGTTGAACAAAATATCCTGAGGTATCTTGCCACTTTGTATTTATTTCTATACTTTTTTTCATTGCATCTTGAAGCGCTACTTTTTTTACACTTACCGGGGTGTTTTTAATTGCATCATCAATTTTTTTCTCAGATAAAGATGTTGTTGCTTCCAACTTTTCTCTAACTAACAAAGATCCTAATGCAATTGCCTTTTTTTCAATTAACTGTTCATAGGCACTTTCTGAACTTGGGCAAATATAATCATCGAAATTAGGCAACTGACCGGCTAAAGTCGTGATGCGATCAGCCGTTACTTCTGCATTTGCTTTTAGTACTGCTTCTGTTAAAGCTAACTCAAATGCAGATTCATAGGTGCGACGAAATGATTTCATGCTTAGATTATTACTGCGCGATGTTGCGAGTCCAAATTCCAATGCCGCATACTGAATACCATCATCATTCTCAGCCATATTCTGCAAAGCATTGCCCATATCACTATCAAGCCATGCTTCATACTGCTTTTCTACATCAAACTCTGGATCTGGAACCGGGCTATAATTTAATTCTTGTTCACCATATGCATTAATGCTGCTTATTAATACAAGGGCTGTGAATAGTATTTTACGTAAATTCATGACTTAAGCTCTTTAATATTCTTAGACTTAGATATAAGAAAGGACCTTAAAAGGCCCTTTAATGTGTTTATTTACCAACTAACCGTGTCGGCACCTGATACTTTACCGATAACCTCTTCTCCTTCCCAATACGCTAAACCATTCTCTAAATTCGTTAAGCTAAGTTGAAAGTAGTATTCTATACGTGTATCACCATTATCAAGCGTGGCATTACGTTGCATAATTTTACCGCTCAAAGAATAATCTGGCGCTAATACTGTGCCTGCTTTTTTAACAGATGCTTGTTTTACCATCGTTGAATCTTTTAGCTGGCGCACATCTTTGGTCATTGTATCTTCACCATTAAATGCGGTTGTGACCAAGAATTTACCTGAATTCAACATACGCACGCGTATTGATTTAATAAGCTGATCGGTATCGACACGCTGCATCGTATCATTGGTAATATTTGAAATGTGTAATATGAATCGCCCACCTTGTGCTGCTTGTGGGTGAACCAATAAAGGTGACTTGATAATATCATCAGACATTGCATGTGCCGCAGTTTTAAAATCTGCATAGGATAAGCCAGTTGTGATATGTGTTTTTGCATCACTTGCATCAATATAAGATGTTGATGTTTTACAGCCAGATAAGATCAGAGTCGCTGCTATTACTGAAAATGCGATTTGTTTCATTATATTTCCTTTAATTAAATATTGATTACGCTGATGCTAGGAGTCAGTGTTTTATTGATTGCTTTTACGTAGATAACATGATTTTTGAAGTTTTCATCAAGCAATACAGGATATGATTTTTCACCAAACTTCAAATTGATGGTGCTTTCTTTCTTTTCAAAGCGTGTTAATTGGAATTCAGACGGTAATGCAGTAAAGCTGCGTACATCGGCACCCGTGGTCAATACTTGCGCCATTGTTGCAATTAGCCCTGCATAACCTGTTGTATCATTTTTAATGATATTGGCTTGTGCAATTGTTTTTAAAGTTGCACGTGTTACTTCTCTTGCAAGGATTGCAGGGAATTGGTCTTTAAATTCGGCACCAATAATTTTATCTATATCCGCAAGCTGTACTGTTGTAAAACCTTCAACGCTGATTTCATCAAATGCTTTACCACGATTTTTTAATTTAGGTAATGCCATCCCCGCATAATGTACGTTTGAGTTTGCTAAAACGCCTAAAGGTAAGTCAATTCGCTTTTCTTCTTTAACGACAGATAAGCCATTTTCAAAAATTATCCACACAGCTGACTTAAAGTCAGTTGCACTACTACTGCCTTTAGCAAGCGCTTGTGCCATTTGTAGATCTATTTTTACCGCTGCTGACTGCGTTACACCGTAGACACGCTCAAAGCTCTGAGCAGCCTTTTGGTAATCAGACTGTGATTTTGCTGTCAAAAGAGAAAATAGCCCTGATGCATAACTGGTAAAAGGATTAATGTAACCTTTGTAGGCTTGCCATTGAGATAAATCTAGACCAGCGTTTTTTAATTTTAACTTTGTTTCTTGTGATTCTAGTGTACTTGCAACAGCAGCATCACTCTCTGATTTCTCCTCAGAATCTTCACTATCAGATCCTTGTTGTTTTTTCTTTTTGGCTGCTAGCGCTTCTTTTTCTTTTCTTATTTTTTTAGCAAAGTATTCAGCTGCACGCCTTTGTCTATCATCTGCGCGATTAAACTCAACACGGGCATTATTAATATCGCCTGATTGCCAAAAGTTAAATGCTTTATATGTATTTGTCATGATCCCATCATAATGGGTTTGTTCGTAATCCAACATTGCATCATTGCCGAGTAATGAGCCTGAAGATTCCGAACCTTTTTCTAATAAACTTTCAGTATCTTCAGACTTCATCATTTGTTCGGCTAAATCAAAATACTTAGTTGATTCTTGATGTTCATTATTAAAACGTAACGCAGCACCTGTTTGCATTGTCCATAACAAGTTGGTTGGTTTCCCTGTTTTTTTATCAATATCAGCATTGCCTTTAGAACTGTTGATAGCGTGAGATAGATCTGGTTTTGCCAAATCTTTTTCAAATTGATTTAACTGATTTTGTTGTGACATACTGGTACAGCCTGATACGGCAATAACTAAAGGTATTACAAGAGATATTTTCATTGGTGCTCTTTTAGGAAGGGTATGAATTAATTTCAGGTTTATTATCTGTTACGCATGAATTTATTACCGAAACCATTTGTATGAGAAGTGTTATAAACTTAAAAACTTTGTAATCATTCCTTTCATAAAGTGATTGAATGAATAATTTATATTCACTCAGCTGATTTCAAATTTCTTCATTGCATACGTTTGCATAGTGCAGTCTTGTTTACTTAATTTGTTTATAGTGGTGTTAATTCACTGACACCTTAGGGTTAAAACGAGTCAATAATGAAAAAAAACATATATAAAAATAAAAAAATCCTCGCTTTAAGTTTATCAATTGCATTATTTGGTTGCACTGCGCAAGACATTTCAGAAAGTAATCCCGCCACTTCTGCAGTCCAAAAAAGTGAAGCTCAATACAATACAGACTATTTAACACGAGATGTACGTGATGATATATTTTATTTTGTAATGCCAGATAGGTTTCATAATGGCGATACCACTAATGATATGGGCGATATCACTAAGCCAGAATCATATGGTGGTTTTAACCCTGAACGTAAAGGGTTCTTTCATGGTGGTGATATAAAAGGCCTAGAAGATAAACTAGATTATCTTGAAAACTTGGGCATTACTGCAATTTGGATGACACCTATATTACGTAATCAAGCAGTACAAGGTGATATGGCAGGTTACCATGGTTATTGGGTGCTCGACTTTACTGAAATAGACCCACACTTAGGTAGCAACAAAGATTTAAAACAACTTATCAATGCAGCTCATAAACGCGGTATGAAAGTCTTTTTTGATATTATTACCAACCATACTGCTGACGTTATTAAATTCAAAGAATGCCATGGTGAAGATGGCAGTAAATGGTCTCTAGATTCTGGGTTATGTGAATACAAAAGCCAAAAACAAGTTAAAAATGGCGATAAATACACAGTGATAGTACCAGAGCATTCTAAAAATATAAAAGTCCCACAGTGGTTAAATGATCCTAAGTTTTACCACAATCAGGGCGATTCTACTTGGCAAGGTGAAAGCGCCGTTTATGGTGATTTTTCTGGCTTAGATGATGTTGATACCGATAACCCTGAAGTTGTATCTGGCATGATAGATATCTTCAAAAATATTGTCACCGAATTCAAACCAGATGGTTTTAGAGTCGACACCGTAAAACACGTAAATACCGAATTTTGGGCTGACTTTTCCCCAGCTGTTATTGACCATGCCAAATCTTTAAACATACCAAACTTCCATATATTTGGTGAGGTTTATAGTGGCGATGTAAACGTTTTAAGCCACTATACAACAAAAGGAAAAATGCCTGCCATTTTAGACTTTGGTTTTCAGGGTGCTACCTATGATGTATTTGTAAATGAAACTGGCACAGATAAGCTAAAAACCTTATTTGATAATGACGACCATTATAATGATGGTGACAGCCGTGCAGATATGAATCCTACCTTTATTGGTAATCATGATATGGGTCGATTCGCACATTTTTTATCACAATCTAAAACGCCTTTAAACGAGCAAGAAAAACTGGCTAAAGTAAAACTTGCCCATGCACTAATGTATTTTTCTCGTGGTATTCCTGTAGTGTATTATGGTGCAGAGCAAGGTTTTGTAGGCAAAGGCGGAGACATGGATTCTCGCCAAGATATGATGCCATCAAAAGTTAAAACCTATACCGAAGATAAACTATTGGGCACTGAGCTTACAGCAGCGAATGAGAACTTTGATCAGTCGCATCCTTTGTTTACTGAACTATCACAATTGGCCAATACATTTAAATCACATAAGGCGTTAAGACAAGGCATACATCACAATAGAGCAGTTACAACTGATGGCCCAGGTTTGTATGCATTTTCAAAAGTTGAATTAGATAATCCAGTAGAGTATTTAGTTTTATTTAATACGGCTAATGAAATGATTACAACCCAGCTTGATGCGACTAGTGACATGTATACTGATATCGAATCCAATATGAGTGTAAAAGCAAATTCAAATAACAATATCGTTATTAATTTAGCACCTTTAAGTTATCGTATTCTAAAAGCAAACTCACAAATTAAACCAACTAACTTAGGCCAACTAAATTTATTAAACTTCAACGATGGTGATAAAATTCAAGGCGCTGTTAACTTAAGCTATCAACTTGATAAAGCGCATAGCTCTGCTGTGCCAGTTATAGAGATGACAACAAAAATTAGCATTGATGGCAGTGACTTTACTAAGGTATCTTTTGATAATACCCTACCATTAACCGCACAATTTGATGTAAATGATTATGCTAATGGCAGTACTGTGAAAGTAAAATCTGTAGTGACTAATTTTGCAGGTGAAACAACACAACTGATTTCAGAGTTTACTGTTAAGTAATCGCTTATATATACAGTTTAAAGCCCATCTTAAATTTTAAGTTGGGCTTTTTATTTTTACAAAAACAATTTATTACTTTTTATTTGAAACAAATGTTTTATTAATTATTTTCCAGTTATCTTCACGTTTATACATGACTAAATAGTCAATATAATGGGTTTTAGGCGTTTCAAAATTAAGCTTTACCATCGCCATTTTATTATCAACAATATCAACTGATAGCACTTTTGCTTCCCATGTATCTTTGGTCGCTTTCTTAAAGAAACCTGCAAATTCTTCAAGCCCAACTGTTCTAATTGTTTCTTTGCCAGTTTCTTTATCTTTGGTGATCATTTTTACATGACCAAACTCTAAATCGAATGCTTTTGCCAACATGGCCTGATCGCCTTTTGCTGCACCATTAAAGTAAGTATAAGCTGTTGCAACAACCGCTTCATATTCAGAACCCGTTACTGGTTTAGCTGAACTTGCCATTGAGCAGAAAAAGAGAACACCTATTGTATACAAAGATACCGTTTTGATTATGCGTTTCATGTTATTCATTTCCTTTTGACTATCAAATTTATTGTTATATTTTCAAACCACTATTTGATATTAATAACCTTAAAAATAAAATGATTAAACTGTAAGAAAATATGAAAGTGCATACGTATTTTTGATTACAATTTTGTTTCTAAGAATTCTCGCACTTTTTATGATCTCTTCTAAACTGAAATTAAGCGTTGTTACACATATAGAAACATATAAAAATAAGAGAGCGTGTATGCCAAATCCAATGCAACAAAATCACATTACAACTTACATGTTCAACTTCGGTTATATTAGAATTGTTTCCAATAATATTGCTGAAGTAACAGTTAACGACAATATTGAAATAGATTTAGAAATGGTTGAAGAGTTTGATAATTTCCTAATGGCACAGTTTAAGGAAGATTTTGGCTTAGTAATTAATAAAATAAATAGTTATACGTTTTCATATGAAGCCCAATTATGCATATTATCTTTATGTAAACTAAAAGCCATTGCTTTAGTTTATTACTGTGACAGCAAAAAACAATTAGCCCCGCATGTAGAAGCCCGCCGAGAAAGCGATAAACTCAATGTTAAAGCATTTTCAGGATTTGAAATGGGTCATCACCAAGCGCAACAATGGCTCAATGAAGAGCTAAAAAAATAAAGTTAATCAGTGATGAAAAACTTAGAAGAAGAAACTCCTATGACGTACCTCATCCAATAAAGCCTGAGGTTTAAATCACCCTTGCCAAAACTTACCAATTCAATCATCTTCTTTATTGGCTTTTCTGGCGATGAACTCATTAATGTTTCGCATAAACCAGCTGGCATAAATATCTTTGTGTAAGCAATGTGCCACGTTAAAATTTTAAGTGCACCACATGACAAACAAAGTAGAATATATTTTAAATTAATAAAAAATGACTGCCGATGCAGTCAAATAAAACTGAGTTATCTATTTGCTATGAACCGGCTCATATGAGTTAAATGTGCCTAATTCATATGCTAAGTAATTATAACTTTGACCTTAGACCTTCAATAATCTGTGCATCTACCCAATAGCTTTTTCCGACCCAATTAGTACTTCCATCTTCTATAACTTTCCACTCGCCCCTCGAAAAAAATAGATATTTCCCATCGTGCGTTACTCTTGGGCTACTTTCATTTAATGATGTATTTATCTTGTTACCCATGCTCATTGCTGGTAACCAAGAACCATCTTTGGCTCTAAAACTAATATAGATTTCAGAACCACCAAGTCCTCCTTCTCTCTCACCATCCCACATTAAATAGGATTCATCTGGTGCAATGAAGGGATGAGCTATCCATCTTCCGGTGTTAATCTCCTTGCTCATCTTTACTGGATTTTCGCGTTTTCCGTCGATAAGACGTGAATAGCGAATAGATCCATATCCCCTGCCTTCCTTTTCATTAAAACCAAAATAATAGGTTCCTTTGGATGAAAGCGAGATACCATGTGCTTGCTCTTTTAAGAATTCCCCTTGGCTTTTGGGTTGAGACCAACCAGTGTCGGTTCGTTCCCTGTATTCCTTACCACCATATATCATATTGCCATCTCCAGAGAATTGTGGCCATTTGATATCGGTCTCAGATTCTTGACCCCAACGGTTATTTTCATTTCGAATAACAAAAAATGTGCGTTTTTCATATTTCCCATTTTTCCTAGAGAAATAGAACTCTTTCATATCTGGCGAAAAACCACCTCCTTCAAAAAGCCCTTGGGGAGAAACTATCTCAGGATCAAAAAGTTTAGGTATTAAACCCGGTGGCTTTTCTCCAAAATAATGACTTTCTAAGACTGGAAGTTTATCTTCACTATAGCTACTCATAGGTAGAGTAGAAAACAGCAGAACAATTAAAATACAAATACGATTCATAACTTATCCTTAGTTTAAAATTCACGAATTATTTAACTTTTATATTAAGGTCACTTTAAGCAAAGCTGCTTTAAAATACATGACGTCCTTATGACTTTTAGATGATTTATCATCGACGGCGATAAACCATTTATTAAGTGCTTATAACGTATTAACCAAGCATTCTTTTTCATCGGTTAAATTATATTATTTGTTATTTGGGCCTGAGGGTTTCGATAATTTGTGCATCTACCCAGTATATATCTCCCCTATCACCGCCAAAACCTCTATGAAAGAAAAAGTACTTTCCATCAGGCGACACACTACCATACGCCTCCGCGAACTCTGTATTTATCTTATCTCCTAAGTTAATAGCAGCACCCCATGAACCATCTTTTTGACGAAAACTAATATAAAGATCAGCGCCACCAAAACCGCTTACTCTTTGGTCATCCCATATCAAATAGGATTCATCCGGAGCAATGAAGGGATGGGCGTTCCACTTTCCCATATCAATGTTCAATGTTCTCGGATTTTCATATTTACCGTCTATCAATCGTGAATAACGAATAGGTGTTTCAGATGCCTCATCAAAATAATAAGTCCCTTTTGATGAAACCGTAAGGCGCATGATAGGCAAGTCTTTGAATGGCACACCAAGGCTTTTCACCCCTGACCAGCCAGAGCTAGTTCGTTCCCTATATTTTTTCCCCAAGTACAAAGTATTACCGTCAAGAGAAATAAATGGTTCCCCCGCTCTAGGTGGCACCACTGACTCGATCCATTTATTATCTTTGTACTGCATAACAACCAATGTATTATTTTTATATTCACCTCCCCTTCTACGGAAGTAGAACTCCTTCAAATCTGGTGTAAAAGCGGCTTCAGCTTCCCTATGTTCTGTTTTAATGAGATTTGGTGCAAATAATTCAGGTATTAAACCTGGCGGATTTTGACCCAGATAGGGGCTTTTAAAACCTGAAAAATCATCTTGACTATAACTTTTACTACTCATTGTCAGAGCAGTAAATAGCAGGGAAATTGAAATACAAATACGCTTCATAATTTATCTCGATTTTGAAATCAACTAACTATCTAACTTCCACATTGAAGTAGCTTTGTGTTGATACAAGGTTTGAATGTGATTACACAAGCAGTAAATTTAAGCGAATCAGTTTTAAAATACCTGACGTCTTAATGATTTTTAGATGATTTTGATCTGACTGCGATAAAAAACATTTTATAGACAGGCAAAAATATCTTATTGATTATTAGTTCACCTAAATGATACTTAGTCCTCTGGGATAATCACAAATACATTTAATTTATACGTAAGTGTTTGGCTATTCAGGTGGTATAGCTTAAATTCTTTGATTTTATAATTTTCACACACAGCATATTGAATCACTTAACAGCAACATAATGAGATATTTTAACTAAATAGTTTTATTTACTAAGCTGAGCCTTTATACCAGCTTTGATTGTGGCTGTGTGCACACTTCATAAGCGATGATTTTGAACCTGCAAAATTAGCATATTGTCGTCTAAAGTGTTGAATTGTAGTTAACCATGAGTCTATTTCTATATTTAATTCGTCCAATATTTTAAGGCTTGATTTTACTACTGAGCCACGTTTATTTGGCACAATTAATCGACTACTAAAATCAGCTAATTCTAAATAATCATCAAGGGTAAAAGGAATTGTATTTTTATCTGTCGAACTCCCAAAGTTTAATAATAAATGAGGTTGCTGTAATACCGTAAATTCAGATTTTTTGTTAGCTTTTGAAGTCTGACTATTGCTTTGTTTTTTAAAGGATTGATATTGTTTTATTCGCTCTTGAATTGAGGTGAAATCACTATCTAAAAGAGAGTTTGCCTCTTTCGCTCTAATTGGATTTAAGTCTACGTACATCATGCAACTAAGAATAGCCGACTCATCTAACAAAGCCTGAGACTGGAATCGCCCCTCCCAAAACTTACCAGTGCAATCATCTTCTTTATTAGCTTTTCTGGCTATGAACTCATTAAGGTTTCGCATAAACCAGCTTATATCATACAAACGTGACCGCCATTCTTCTACAATTTCTTTAATTCTAAACATATGTGCTGAATCGAGTTTTTCGCCAGCTCTATAGCGGTCAACTAATACACAGCCATGATATAACTGATACCAACGCCCTATTACTTCGTCATTTGTTAATACTAGAGCTTCATCTCTATTTACTTTTAAAACAAGGTGATAGTGATTAGACATGATGGCATAAGCTGCAATATCAATAGAAAACACAGTTGAAAGGAATTTTATTCTATCTACAAGCCAAGTACGCCTATGGTCAAAATTATTACCTGAATACTTATCATCTCCACATAGATAACTTCTACGAATACATCTATTTATACAATGATAATAAGGGGTTGCATCTAAATCGATTAACGACTCTCTCGCCCTAGCCATAATAATCACATATAACATTTAATACGTGATTAAAGTTTAGACTAGAAAGCTAAATTAAACCTCATTGAATGAGATATCAATAAGAAAAGTTTGACTGTCTAATTTTTTTCCTTAAACAAAATATTAGAAAATACCACCTCATGACTTTGACTTATTGGTGACTGAGCAATTAGCCCTACTTTGATTTTCTTTGAAGATATCATGCTAAAAGACCTTAGATAGGACCAATGTTCACCATTATTAGAATAAAAGAAAGTAAATACATTGTTTTTTCTGACTATTTTAAGATGCACTTCATTATTGACAACTGAATTATGGTAAGCATCATCACCCGTTAAGTGAGTCACTGTCGAGGCTATTCCGTTATTCCCTGATTTAAACCTTTCAAATAACAATTTTCCCCAATTATTTGCATCAGCGTAAAAAAATAATGCACCACCATCGTATGCATTAGAAAAATTTGCAGTTATTTTTGCAGAGAAAGTAAAATCTGACTTTGGCTCAAATAATAACCGAGGCGCATTATCTTTTGAATTTGAACCATCGGAATTCGTATATAAATCACTCCCTTTATTAGCTAAGATAGTGACATTACTCTTATTCATAAAAACTTTAGAATCATAGCGCTCAATTGCTAAGTCATAAGGTATCCCAAATACAGTCTCATTTTTTATCACTTCATCAGCAAGTGCCCCAAAGCTAAGAAAAAACAATCCTGACGCTATAAATTTACTTATTATTTTTATCATACTATTTCCTTTATCGAGTTATAAATTAATGTCGTATTTCGGGATTAATTAATGCCTTTTGTTTCAATATTTAAAAAATGTCAAAAGGCAATATCTAACTTACACCCTATAATTGCGCATAACTAAAACTCTCTACCAATCTAATATCATCTACCGCTGCACCCAGCATTACTTGAAATTCGCCAGATTCAGCTAACCAATCATTAGTTTTAATATCCCAAAATGATAAGTCTCTTTTTGTCAGTTTGATATTCACTGTTTTTGATTCACCTGGTTCTAAAAATACTTTATCAAAGCCTTTAAGTTCTTTTATAGGTCGCTCTACACTTGATTGTTTATCGTTTATATAGAGTTGGACAATTTCAGCACCGGCGACTTTACTGGTATTAGTCACTTTT
>Ga0209396_1004655_pt1 | contig 13243 bp, 7 predicted proteins | sample GOMGulsemesocosm_6_FD_184638 | JGI IMG/M metagenome (GOLD analysis project Ga0209396, IMG submission 184638) | Methane-oxidizing microbial communities from mesocosms in the Gulf of Mexico - GOM8C Gulf of Mexico (SPAdes) (version 2) | ecosystem: Environmental > Aquatic > Marine > Cold seeps...
CAGAACAAGAATACCAGTTAAGAGAGCAAGCTGAAGCGGACGCTGGTCTATCTTCTTTAAGAGCTGGGCGTTTTCAGCAAACAGAAAATGGTAAAGCGGTTGTTTTTATTCATGATATTAATCAAGGGGGGAGTGAGTTAAACCGTGTTTTTGTTGCACAACTACCAGAATCACAAGAAGAGCAAGAATTAACAGCTACTGATATTAGCAAAGCCCAAATTGTTTATGCACAAAAAGGCACTGTTGTTGAAGATATATCTGGAGAGCAAAAGTTAATATTATCAGATGGTAAAAGATACGAAGTTCAAAATAAGAGCCAAGAATTAACTTATACAGAATTTGAAGGCTATCAAGTACAAATTCAAGAACAAGCAATAGAACACAAAAGACGAAAGCTTAAAGCGGTACCAAGCCACGAACTTGCTGTTATGGATAATAACGAAGCCAGGGCTGAGTTCCAGTGGCGCATAGCAATCCCTCTATCTATTCCTATTTTAACATTATTAGCAGTACCTTTAAGTGTTGTTAATCCACGCCAAGGTAAGTTTGCTAAATTAGTGCCTGCACTTGGTTTATATCTAGGTTATTTTATATTTTTAAATGCAGCAAAGTTTGCGTTAGCCGACGGTAAAATACCACAGTCTCTTGGTTTGTGGTGGATCCATCTATCAGCGTTATTTATTGGCTCCTTATTGATTTTAAAAGGCAGACCCATAGGTTCTTTTATTTTCGCTAAGTTTAGAAAAAAACAGCTAATTAATTGAATAATTAGTTAATATTATAAATTAAAATCGTTTATTTTAAGCATTATTAAAAAGGCATGATGAGTTGAAAACACTTGATTGGTATTTAGGTCGTAGCATTATTCAAACCACAGGGTTTGCATTAATGGTTTTAGTTGGTCTCAATACCTTAATTAAATTTATTGATCAGATACGTTCGGTTGGTCGTGGTACCTATGACCTCGCAACTGCAGGGCTTTATACCTTGTATAGCATGCCTGGTGATTTAGTATTGTTTTTCCCGATGGCGGCACTTATCGGCGGCTTGACTGGTTTAGGCGCATTAGCGTCAAATAGTGAGCTAGTTGTAATGCAATCAGCTGGCATGTCGCGTTTACAAATAATAATTTCTGTAATGAAAACTGCTTTATTTTTAGCTCTGTGCATGATGGCATTGGGAGAGTGGGGCGTTCCTGAGGCGCAAAAAAAAGCAAAAGAGTTACGTGCATCAGCAATATCTGGTGGCAGTGTATTTAATGCTAAAAAAGGCATTTGGGCAAAAGATGGTGATGTATTCATTAATATAGAGAATGTTGATTCATCTGGACGTTTAAATGGACTTAACATGTATAACTTTGATAAAGAAACATTAGAGCTAAAACAAGTTACTCAAGCTAAGACGGCAACCGCTCATGCCCAAGGTTGGATGTTAAATGATGTAAACCGTATTAACCTAGGTAAAGACAAGGTAACTTCAGAAACACTTAAACAGGAGTTATATCATTCTGATTTAACGCCTGAAAAATTAGGAGTCGTATCGGTAAAACCGGAGTCTTTAGCGTTTACAGGTTTAGTATCTTATTTAAATTACTTAAAACAAAATGACCAAGATACCAGTAATTATGAATTAGCGCTTTGGCGTAAAGTTATGCAACCGGTATCAATTGCAGTAATGTTACTTGTTGCTTTATCTTTTATTTTTGGGCCTTTACGTACGGTGACTATGGGTGCAAGAATTATAATGGGTGTTGTCACTGGGATTGTATTTAATTTAGCAGATAAAATTTTTGGACCGATTGTATTAGTGTATGAAATTCCTCCTTTCATTGGTGCAATAGTACCGAGCCTAATTTTTATTGCTTTAGCTACTTATTTATTAAATAAAAGAACTTAGCAAATGTATATTCACCCTCACTATATCGAGAGTAGGGGGTGAATAATAGGTTTAAAAATAAGATTAAATTTAAGAACTCGTTAAATTAATATTTATCTATTTTATTGTGTTTTTTCTGCACTCGCATCAGACATCAAGTTAATTAACTCATCTTGAAATTCAAAAAGCTCCGGCTCGATATCTTGTATTGAAGCGCCTTTTTTAAGGGAGAGCTCCATTGTTTCAGCTAATGATTTTAATTTAGGTACGCCTGTATAACAGCAAGCACCATGAAACTTATGTATGATTTGAAGGATGTGTTCTCTCTCTCTGTCTATATAAGCTTGTTCTAACTTCTTTTGCGTTTCTGGTATGCTCATCATTAGCATATTAAGCATTTCATGAGCGAGTTCACTTTTACCGCCAGCACGCTCTAATGCAAGAGACCAATCCACTATATTACTTTCAAATGGCGCATTGGGTGAGTTGGTTTTATGTTTGTTTGTTTTAGGTTTTGAAATATTTAACTTACTTTTAGGCATATTATGTTCACCATATTCATGGATCGCTTGGCGCAACATATCTTCATCTAATGGCTTAGTTAAATACCCTCTAAAGCCTATTTTTAATAAGTGTTCTTTTTCGCTAGCGAGTGCATGAGCCGTTACAGCTATGATTGGGGTATCTTCATTTAGCGACGAATCTAAAATCATTTTACAAGCGGTTATGCCATCCATAATCGGCATTTGAATGTCTAAAAAGATTAAATCATATTTACGACTTTTAGCTAAACTGAGTGCCTGAGCGCCATTATGTGCGGTATCTAAGCTCTCTATTTGCTCATCTAATAAAGTACAAAGCAGTTTGAGATTTGCGGCGTTATCATCAACAACTAATGCTTTTAAAGGTAAAATTTTCTCATTAGTACTCGGTGTATGAATTGATGGGTGATCTAATCTATAAGGCGCGGCTAAAGTTTCGCATAATTTTTTATGATTTACAGGTTTACTTAAGCAGGCGTCAGCTCCGATAGCGACAAGCGCTTCACGCATATTATGAGAAATTGTATTAACCATTAAATAAAGGTAATCAGTATGCTCGCGTGTCATGCTGATTAAAGTACGGATATCTTTCATCGTATCAGGTGATGCGCTATGGCCGATAATAGAGATATCAAAATTGAATTCTTGATTCAGTGCCGTTTCTAACTCTCCTATAGTTTTACAAGCCTCAACTTTAACTCCCCAATTTTCTAATATCGTTAAAGTTGAATCATGAGAATGTTCATGGGGTTCAAAATATAAAACGCGTTTTTGTTTGAGACTGTTAATTGGCAATATTTCTATATAGTCATGTTCAGGTAGTTCAAACATTGCATTAAATGTAAAACAACTCCCTTTGCCCAAAGCTGAATTTAATGAAATCCCCCCTTTCATTGCTTCAACAAGATGTTTGGTGATGATTAAACCTAAACCTGTACCACCAAATTTTCGGGTAATACTTGAATCAGCTTGGCCAAAAGCCATAAACAATGAATCTTGTTTATCTGCACTTATACCATGCCCTGTATCTTTAATTGCCACTAACAAAGAAGTATGTTTTATATCAAAAATACGACATTCAATATCGATAGTTATGCTGCCGGATTCGGTAAACTTAATCGCATTGCTGATCAGGTTAATCAAGATTTGTTTGAATCGAGTTGGGTCGCCAATTAAATTTTCAGGCACTTTATCTTGAATATAAATTGATAACTCTAATGACTTTTCATGAGCACTTGGTGCTAATAAAGTCAAAACTTCATTTACCGTATCTCTTAATTGGAAATGTATTTTTTCAAGCTCCATTGCACCAGCTTCAAGCTTAGAAAAATCAAGAATATCACTGATAATACTTAATAAACTGTTAGCTGATAATTCAATGGTATCTAAATAGTCAATTTGGTTTTTATTTAAAGGCGTCTTATACAATTGCCTAGTAAACCCGATCACCCCATTTAATGGTGTTCTCAGTTCATGGCTCATTTTAGCTAAAAAGTCAGATTTTACTCTGTTAGCATCTTGCGCTTCTTGTTTGGCAATATTTAATTGGATATTTTGAGTTTCATATTGCTCAAGTGTTTCTCTATAATCACTTATGGCTTGATCTATATGCTTTTGCATTTCATCTTTTTGCATGTTCATATTATGAGATATATTATTTAAGCCTTGTCTGATCAGTTCAAATTCACCTCCCATCGGTTTATCTATCTCAATATCTTGCTTACCTTCTTTTAATTTATCAATTGCTAATACAATTTTACCGAGTGGTTTAGATAATCGTTGGCTTAATCTTAATGCAAGTATTAAAGCTAAAATTAAAGTAGATAAAAGAACAAAAATACTAAAAATAACAGACTGCTGTTTTGCCATAATGGCTTGTTCTTTATTAACTTGTATCGCAATAAAACCAATGGTTGGCAGAGCTTGAGTTAAGGTTAAACTATTCTTGGAGGCAGTATGATCAAAAATAGGCGTATGGAAAACGATATAATTATCGTAAAATGTGACAATAGTACTTTTATTTAAAATTGTGTTTGATTTTTGTTCTAATTGTGAAAAGTGGCGATGATAATTACTTGTAACAATCAGTTGATTTTCATTATCAAATACGGCAATGCTTTTAATTAAAGGAGATTGTTTATTATGGCTATGACTAATTAAACGGTTTAGCGTATTTTTGTCTTTATTGAGTAAAGCATCTTCAGCAGAAATAGCTAAAGGTTCAATGATATTAGTACCCTGTTTAATTAAAAAATCATTCAATTCAAAATAACGATTTATAGTAAAATAAGATCCAAGTACTAAACCTATGATCATTGCGGGCACTAAAGTGAGTATTAAAACCCATTCTTTTAAACCTAATTTAGTCATATAAAGTAATTTTTTAATATTTTTAATTTAATTACTAAGAGTAAAGCTTAAGTTTTGCTTAATCAATCATTGTGCTTTTATTTATTGAATTTAAAGTGCAATTTAGTTAACAGAATACAAAATCAAGGCACTATTAATGGCACAATTTTTCAAGCCACAAAAAAAAGCGGTTGTAAAAGGTAAACAACAACTGACTATCGATACCTTAAATCATGAAGGGGTCGGTATTACGAGAGTAAATAAAAAAGTGGGCTTTGTTGAAGGTGCTCTACCTGGAGAAACTGTATTAGCTACCTCGACTCAAAGTAAAGCTAAATTTGAACGTTTCACTGTAAATAAAGTGATCACACCAAGTGAATCAAGGGTAGAGCCATTTTGTGTTCATTATAACGTCTGTGGTGGATGTCAGTTACAGCATTTAGCTGCGGAACAACAATTAGTTGAAAAGCAAAAAGCGGTTAATTCTTTATTTCAAAAATTTTTAGGTGATTCAAAAACAGATTTTAATTGGCAATCTGCGATAGATAGCCAGCCTTTAACGTATCGCCGTACTGCCCGGATTGCAGTATTTTATGATAAAAACAAAAAAGAGTATTTATTTGGTTACCGTCAAAAGGGCTCAAAAAAGATAATAAACATAAATAGTTGTCAAGTTTTAGAATCTTGTTTCAGTCGTATTTTTGAAGTCTTCCATCCCGTTTTAGCTAAGCTAAAGACTGGTCAATCTATTACACATTTACAATTATATAAGACTGAAGATCAGGCTTTAATTATAATTCGTCATATCAGACCTTTGAGTGAAAAAGATATTAATTTAATTGCTTTAGAGGCGAGTAAAAATGGATGGGAAATTGTATTCGAAGGTGAAACAGGACAATATGAATTTCATGATGAAAATGTAACAACGCAAGCAGTTATTAATCATAAAAATACGGATCTTTTACATTATTATATAAATGAATTTAATCTTAAATTTAATTTTTCTTTCGATAATTTTATTCAAGTTAATCATAAAGTTAATGGATTGATGTTAAAACAAGCAATTGACTGGTTAAATTTAAAAAGTGATGAAAAAATACTGGACTTATTTTGTGGTATTGGTAATTTTAGTTTGCCTATGGCACAAAGAGTAAGCAAAGTGGTGGGTATAGAAGGCGTCGCTTCATCTGTTGAAATGGCAAAGTTTAACGCTCAGAATAACCAGATAGAAAATGCTCAGTTTTTTTGTCAGGACTTAAATGATTCAATGGCAAAAGCAAAATGGTTTAATGAAGAGTATGACGTACTAGTTCTTGATCCTTCAAGAGCAGGTGCATATGATATTTTATCTCAACTAAAACTAAAGCGTTTTTCTCGAATCCTATATGTATCATGTGATCCCGTAACGTTAGCAAGAGATAGTAAATTAATTGTAGATGCCGGTTTTAATATTAATAAAACAGGTTTAATGAACATGTTTCCACATACTGGACATGTTGAAACTATGGCTTTGTTTACAAAGCTTTAGTAGGTATTAGTCGCAAAAAGGAAGTGTTTTATGGTTTCAATTCGTCAATCACATATAAATGATGATTCAGGGACTCATTGGCTAGAATTAATTGATTTAAATGATGAACAACTAGATGCCATGCGTTTAGCAATTGAGTTTTGTCAGGATTTAGATGAAAATTTACCATTTGAGCAATCAAGAGAAATGGTTGAAATATTAGCTGAACTCAATATGGATCCAGAAACACTTGCGACAGCCTATTTAACGCCTTTTTATTTACGAAAAGTTATTTCAATTGAAGATGTTGAAACCAAGTTAGGAAAATCTTTGGCAGCCTTGCTCAAAGGCGTTTTCCAAATGGCGACAATCAGTACCTTAGCTCATCAAAATAAAGGCACTATACAGATAGATAATATCAGGCGTATGCTTTTAGCTATGGTTGAAGATGTACGTGCAGTTGTTATAAAGCTTGCAGAGCAAGTTTGTCACTTACGCAGTGTTAAAAATGCCAGTGAAGAAGAGCGTGTTATAGCAGCGAAAGAAACAAGCAGTATTTTTGCACCTTTAGCAAACCGCTTAGGAATAGGGCAAATTAAATGGGAATTAGAAGACCTTTCTTTTCGTTATTTACATCCTGAATATTATAAAAAAATAGCCAAATTATTGGATGATAAACGTCTAGATCGTGAATCATATATGACCAATATGGTTGATTCTATTCAAACAAAACTAAATGAAGCAAATGTTGCAGCGCAAGTAGATGGTCGTCCTAAACATATTTTTAGCATTTACAAAAAAATGTATAAAAAGAATTACGATTTTGAACAGCTATTTGATATTCGCGCAATAAGAGTTGTTGTTGATCACATTCAAGACTGTTATGCCGCTTTAGGTATTGTACATACAAATTGGCAACACTTGCATAAAGAATTCGATGACTATGTAGCTACGCCTAAACCAAATGGTTATCAGTCTATTCATACCGTTGTGCTAGGACCTGAAGGTAAAACAGTTGAAGTACAAATTAGAACTCAAGGTATGCATGAAGATGCAGAACTCGGTGTTGCTGCGCATTGGAAGTATAAAGAAGGATCATTACCAAGTAAGAAATCAGGTTATGATCAAAAAATAAATTGGCTACGTTCTTTATTACAATGGCAAGAAGAAGTTGTTGATGATTCAAGCTTAGCTGACGATCAGGAGCTTGCAGAAGAATTAAAAAATCAAGTGGTTGAAGATCGAGCTTATGTTTTTACGCCTTCAGGAGATATAGTCGATTTACCTTTAGGGTCAACGCCGCTTGATTTTGCTTATTATATTCATTCCAATGTGGGACATAGATGCATTGGGGCCAAAATATTTGGAAAAATAGTACCTTTCACCCATCAGTTAGTGACAGGTGATCAAATTGAAATATTAACAAAAAAAGAACCGAACCCAAGTCGTGATTGGTTAAATCCTGCTCTTGGTTATATTAAATCATCAAGAGCTCGCGCGAAAATACATCACTGGTTTAAGCAACAAGACAGAGATAAAAATTTAGCTGCAGGTAAAGAAATTGCAGACGCAGAGTTAGTTAAACATGATCTCACTAGTAAGGAACTAGAAGGTGCTGTAAAGCGTTTTAACTTTAATCAGGTAGATGAGTTGTTAGTTGCTATTGGTGCCGGTGATGTGCGCTTAGCGCAATTTATAAATTACTTACAAAGTAAACAAGTAAAAGATGATATACCAAAATTTAAACATCATCATAAAGCAGTAACATCTAAGGGCGATAAAAATGGCATTGTTGTTGATGGTGTGGGTAGCTTAATGAGTCATGTTGCGGGTTGTTGTCAACCTGTTCCCGGAGATATGATTTCTGGATACATTACTTTGGGCCGAGGAATTGCAGTGCACCGAAGTGATTGTGACCAATTTGTTCAATTAAGTATTACAACTCCCGAGCGTTTAACTGATGTAAGTTGGGCTGAGGATGTACAAACAAATTACGCCTTAACAATACGTATTGAGGCAAATGATCGACCTGCATTAATGCGTGATATCAGTTCAGTATTAGCCAATGAAAAAATAAATGTACTAAACATGAGCTTAAATACGCAACCACAAAAGCAATTAGCTATTTTTGATATGAAGCTTGAAGTCACTGATTTATCAGCAATGCATCGTGTTCTTACAAAAATTCAGCAAATTGAAGGGGTGTATGAAGCTAATCGTCACCATTAATAAATCTGCTATGTAAATTTATTAAAAGCCACGGCGTGGCGATTTAAATCCATTAAAAGAATGCAATTATAAGGTTGTGTTCTTTTATGCCGAGAATTGAAAAGAGTAATCATGTCACAACACGTTATAGAAGACTTAATAAAAATCATGCAGCAATTACGTACACCAGTAACTGGTTGCCCATGGGACTTAAAACAAACTTATAAATCTATTGTACCGCATACTATAGAAGAAGCTTATGAAGTTGCTGATGCAATAGAGCAAGGTGATATGGATGAACTTAAAAAAGAGCTAGGGGACTTGCTATTTCAAGTGATTTTTTATGCGCAGTTAGCGACAGAAGATAAAAGTTTTGACTTTAATGATATTGTCGAAGCTGTCTGTGAAAAGCTTACGCGTCGTCATCCACATGTTTTTGGAGAGCAAAAATTTGAGAATGACAAGAAAATCAAACAAAACTGGGAAAATGAAAAAGCCAAAGAAAGAGAGATTAAAGCAGGGAAAACACTCTCAGTACTTGCTGATATACCTAAAAACTTACCCGCTTTAAGCCAAGCAAATAAAATACAAAAACGCGTAGCTCATGTTGGATTTGATTGGCCTGAAATTTCTGGAGCATGGGAAAAAGTAAAAGAAGAGGTAATTGAAGTAGAGGAAGAGCTTGAGTTAGACCCTTATTCTGATAAAACAGCAGAAGAAATAGGAGACTTAATGTTTGCTTTAGTGAATGTTGCCAGACATGCAAAAAAAGATCCTGAACAATTATTGCGCCAAGCAAATCAAAAGTTTACCAATAGGTTTATGCAAGTAGAAACACATTTAAATACTCAAAAAATTAAATTTGAAGATGCAACATTGATGCAAATGGAAAATGCATGGGATCAAGTGAAGATAAATGAGAAAAAGAAATGATCACATTTTTTATATTTCTCATTGAGAAAAGAGCTGTTTTTTAGTATAATTTTTTCCCGTCTTGGTATATACCCAAACCACCTAAAGATACAAAACTTAAAGTGCTTGCGCAATTCTAATTTTAGTTGCATTTATATGAATATAATTATTTGTTATTTTCTATATGTGTCAGATCAAAGTAGAATTCCTCAAGCATTTCTTCAGTGAATGTAAAAATTTTTTACGTTATTGATTTTGACAAGGTAATGAGCCTTTCCTAAAATCAATGGTTGTTTTTAATTATTTTTATATCAATTGAATTCAGTGTCTTTAGGTAGTTTGGGTATACTGTTTTTCTCACATTTTAGGGTTCTCATGAGTACAAAATTTATCTTCGTTACGGGTGGCGTTGTTTCATCTTTGGGTAAAGGTATTGCTGCTGCATCATTAGCTGCAATTTTAGAAGCGCGCGGCTTAAAAGTGACAATTCTAAAACTAGACCCATATATCAATGTTGATCCGGGTACTATGAGTCCAATTCAGCATGGTGAAGTTTTTGTTACTGAAGATGGTGCAGAAACAGATTTAGATTTAGGTCACTACGAACGTTTTATTCGCACCAAAATGACTAAGAAAAACAACTTTACACAAGGCCGTGTTTTTGAAGATGTTTTACGTCGTGAGCGTAAAGGTGAGTACTTAGGTGCTACCATTCAAGTGATCCCACATATTACAAATGACATCAAACGTCGTGTAATTGAAGGTGCTGAAGGTTATGATGTTGCTATGGTTGAAATTGGCGGCACTGTAGGTGATATTGAATCATTACCTTTCCTAGAAGCAATTCGTCAATTAGGTACTGAGCTTGGTCGTGAGTCTGCACTTTACATGCACTTAACGTTACTACCATATCTAGGTGCTGCGGGTGAGCTTAAAACTAAGCCAACGCAACACTCTGTAAAAGAGCTTCGTTCAATTGGTATTCAACCTGATGTATTAATTTGTCGTTCAAATAGATCAATTCCAGCAAATGAACGCGCTAAGATTTCATTATTTACAAATGTTGAAGAAAAAGCGGTTATCTCATTAAAAGATGTACCGAGCATATATCAGATCCCAGCTTTATTAAAATCTCAAGGTTTAGATGATTTAGTATGTCGTCGTTTCCATTTAGATTGCCCTGAAGCAAACCTAGAAGAGTGGGAACAGGTTCTTTATCAAGAGTCTAACCCAACAACAGAATTAACGATTGGTATGGTTGGTAAATACATAGAATTACCAGATGCATATAAATCAGTAAATGAAGCATTAAAACACGCAGGTCTTAAAAATCGCGTAACAGTTAACATTCAATATGTTGATTCTCAAGACGTAGAAAGCAAAGGCGTTGAAGTATTAGCTGGTTTAGACGCGATACTTGTACCAGGTGGTTTTGGCGGTCGTGGTGTCGAAGGTAAAATTCGTACAGCACAATACGCACGTGAAAACAAAGTTCCTTACTTAGGCATATGTTTAGGTATGCAAGTCGCTTTAATTGAATATGCACGTAATGTTGCAGGTCTTGAAGATGCAAACTCAACTGAGTTTGATTCAAACTCTAGCGCGCCAGTTGTTGGTCTTATCACTGAATGGTTAGATTCAGAAGGTAAAGTTGAACAACGTGATGAAGCATCAGATTTAGGTGGCACAATGCGTTTAGGTTCACAAAAATGTCATTTAACGCCTGGTTCTAAAGTATCTGAAGTATACGGGTCAAATGAAATATTTGAACGTCATCGTCATCGTTATGAAGTTAACAATAACTTTGTTGAGAAGTTAGAAGCTGCGGGTCTTTCATTTACAGGTTTATCTGAAGATAAAAAATTAGTAGAAATCATTGAAAATAAAGACCATCCTTGGTTTATAGCTGCTCAGTTCCACCCTGAGTTCACATCAACGCCTCGTGATGGACACCCATTATTTACTGGCTTTGTTGCAGCAGCCAAAGAATATCAAAAATCATCATTACCATCGTAATGACATAATAGAAGCCGTGCATTGACACGGCTTTTTTATTGCTAAAAATTGATACCGGTTCTATTGAATTGGTATTATATCCACGTATTACTAAAACTATCATTGGGAAGAGGAACTAAAATGTCAAAAATAGTAAAAATCATTGGTCGTGAAATAATGGATTCACGCGGTAATCCAACTGTTGAAGCAGATGTACATTTAGATAATGGTCTTTGGGGCCGTGCATGTGCACCATCTGGCGCATCAACAGGTAGCCGTGAAGCATTAGAGTTACGCGATGGTGATAAATCACGTTATTTAGGCAAAGGTGTTCTAACAGCAGTAAACTTTATTAATGGCGAACTTGGCCAAGCTTTAATTGGTCAAAACCCAGTTGAGCAAGCTCAAATAGATGCCATTATGATTGAACTTGATGGTACAGAAAATAAAGAAAAATTTGGCGCAAACTCTATTCTAGCTGTGTCACTAGCAGTAGCTAAAGCGGCTGCACTTGATAAAGGTGTTGAGCTTTACGAACATATTGCTGATTTAAATGGCACTTCAGGTCAATACTCTATGCCAGTACCTATGATGAATATCATCAACGGTGGTGAGCATGCTGATAACAACGTTGATATTCAAGAATTCATGATCCAGCCTGTAGGCGCATCATCTTTCACTGAAGCTTTACGTATGGGTGCTGAAATCTTCCATACACTTAAAAAAGTATTAAGTGATCGTGGTTTAAGCACTGCTGTTGGTGATGAAGGTGGTTTTGCACCAGATTTAGCATCAAATGAAGAAGCACTTGCTATCATTACTGAAGCTGTAACGCTTGCTGGTTACGAAATGAATAAAGATGTCACATTAGCGCTAGATTGTGCTGCATCTGAGTTCTTTGTTGACGGTAAATACGACCTTAAAGGTGAAGGCAAAGTATTTGATTCAGCTGGTTTTGCTGATTACTTAGCGGGCCTTTCTGAGCGTCACCCAATTGTTTCAATTGAAGATGGCTTAGACGAAAGTGATTGGGCTGGTTGGAAAATTTTAACTGATAAAATCGGTGAGAAAGTACAATTAGTGGGTGATGATTTATTTGTTACTAATACTAAAATCCTTAAGCGCGGTATCGATGAAAACATCGGTAACTCTATCTTAATCAAATTTAACCAAATTGGTTCGCTTACTGAAACTTTAGAAGCAATCAAAATGGCTAAAGATGCTGGTTTTACAGTTGTTATTTCTCATCGTTCAGGTGAAACTGAAGATGCAACAATTGCAGATTTAGCGGTAGGTACTGCTGCAGGTCAAATCAAAACTGGTTCACTATGTCGTTCTGACCGTGTTTCTAAATATAACCAACTACTTCGCATTGAAGGTACTTTAGGCGATAAAGTTGCTTATAAAGGCCGAAGCGAAATTAAAGGTCAATAAAATAAAGGCTACTTAAGTAGCTGATTTTATTTGAAAGGTTTGGTTTTATACCAAACCTTTTTTATTGATTATCGAAAAATATCTCTCTCAAAATTTAAACACATCTATTTAAACCAATAAAATCACTCTAACCCTCTTATAACTATTTTATATTAAGGTTATTTGTAAGTGATATCGTGGCTATTCATTTTAAAGAACATGAAAACTCAACAACTCAGGCATTAACTGAAGTTGCTTTAGCTTTATCTATGGCTTTTTTTGCGTTATTGATTTTGGCGCTTATCTCTATGGGTGTACCGGCCAAATCAAAAGCCACAGAGCAATTAGATAAAACAAAAACAATCGATGTTACTCAAGATAGTCAGGCAAAACCAACTCAAAAGGGTTCAGTTAAATATGTGATTTTTTATCAAGGCCATTT
>Ga0209396_1004656_pt1 | contig 13243 bp, 9 predicted proteins | sample GOMGulsemesocosm_6_FD_184638 | JGI IMG/M metagenome (GOLD analysis project Ga0209396, IMG submission 184638) | Methane-oxidizing microbial communities from mesocosms in the Gulf of Mexico - GOM8C Gulf of Mexico (SPAdes) (version 2) | ecosystem: Environmental > Aquatic > Marine > Cold seeps...
CATTTCAAACCTACCCATGCGTGTTTCTTTTGCATCAGTAAAGGCGCCTTTTTTATGACCAAACATTTCACTTTCAAACAAAGACTCAGGAATTGCACCCATGTTTACGGTCACTAAATTATGATGGAAACGTGATGACTTTTGGTGAATTAAATTGGCAATAGTTGATTTACCTGTGCCATTTTCGCCTGTAAGTAAAATGGTCGCGTCAGTTAGTGCTAATTGCTCAATGTTGGTCATGAGCTGTGACATAGCGTTTGATTGCCAAATAAGTTCTTCGGCATTATTTATTGCACTTTTTTGATTGTGTTGCTGCAATCTTTGGTTTTGTTTTTTTAAACCAGAAAACTGAATTTGTTGCTTAATGATCTGCAGCAAACGTTGATTATCCCAAGGCTTTTCAATGAAGTCGTTAGCTCCTTGTTGCATTGCTTTAACAGCAACATCGACACTTGACCAACCGGTCATCGCAACAACCGGAATGTTCAGGTTTTCCTTAGTAAGTTTATTGAGAAAGTCTAAACCTTCCTGGCCTGATGTTGTATCCGATTGATAATTCATATCAAGTAATATTAGGTCGACAGTTTGCTGCTTTAATAATTCCATAGCTTCAAAAGGTGAGCTTGCTTCAAGTACCTGATATTGATGGCTGCTAAGCAAAAAATTAGCGCTTAAGCGCACGTCGGCCATGTCATCTATCACTAAAACTCTTGTACTCATTTTTTACTATCTTCCTAATATTTATCTAGATTATATTAATTGAATTTATTTACTAAAAGCTAGTTTTACTTGGTTTAACTGACTCCATTGTGGTTTTGGTTACTCGTAATAATATAATTTACATATGAAGTGGTTATGCAAGGTCAATAACCACTTCATGTTTACCTGTTAAGCAACTGTTGTTTTACTCATTACGTAATGCTTTAACAGGATCTTCATTGATAACTTTGTTTACGGGTAAATAACACGCAATAAAAGATACAAATATCATTAAAGGAACAGTACTTAAAATAGCTAAAATATTAAATTCAATGTCAGTAGTTAATTGCTGTCTTGCTATTAAATATATTAACGTGGTTAAACTGGCGCTAACAGCAATACCAAAAACTATTGGTTTAATATTCTCTTTAATTACCATTTTTTGAACGCTATGTGTTTTCGCCCCCATCGCTAAATGAATTCCCAGTTCATAACGGCGCATTTGCGTGCTGTAATTTAGCACGCCATAAATACCAGCTGCGGCAAGTAATAACGCTAATAAAGCTAAGGCAATTGTTATTCCTGCAGTTAACTTATGCTTATAAATTAACTCGGCATGCATTTCAGTGTGCGTATTTAATTCTTGAATACGCAATTTAGGGTCAATGGCTTGTAATAAAGGAAGTAATGTTTTCTTGTTTAACTGTGCCGTTTTTTTGAGCTTTATCTCAAAGCCCAAGTCACTAAACACTGCATAGGGAAGGTAATAACGTTGATAAGAATAATCACTGTTTCTGCCTGGGCTGTGATAGTCCTTAACAACGCCGACAACTTTCAAGGGCTGGGTTGCCTGAATTTGTAATATTTCACCTAATGGATCCTTGTTAGGGAATAAGTGTTTTGCGAGTGATTCACTGATTATTATTTCAGTTATTAAATATCTAGGATCTTTTTGCTCAGTGAAAAAATTACCTTTTACCAGAGGAAGCTCGATAAGATCAAAATAGTTATGATCTATCATATTGGCATTAAAACTCCCCAAACGTTTACCATTAACATCTTCTAGGCTCATGTTGAAACTACCAATTTCAATAATGGGCTCCAAACTACGTGATACTTGCACTACTTCAGGCAAGCTATTTAGTGCTTTCTTAATTTCTAAAGTGAGTAAATTTAATTCAATGAGATTTTGCTCTGCAAAACCCTCAAAACCTTTCGGGCGTGCCACCCTTAGATAACTAATATCTTTTTCATTAAAACCCAGAGGGTGCATAATGGTGCTCATTGCTTGTTCTATTACCACCGAAGTGCCTACTAACAAAAGGCTAGCAAGTGTTACTTGCGTGATGATTAAGCCATTACGTATTTTCTTTGATATTTGTAAACCACTGCCTTTACCACTACTTTGTAATTGCATTTTTAAATCATCATACTTCACTACATTGCTTGATATTTTGGCAAAAGTGATTGATAAAATTAGCACAATGAACGTGGTGAAAAGCAAGGTAATACCATCAACACTTAACTCTGAAATTCTCGGTAACTGCGTTGATGCTAATTCAGCTAATAATACAAAACCCCAGCCTGCAACGATTAGTCCTAAAACTCCTGCGATAGTGCACAGTATCAAGCTTTCTGCAAACATCGAGGTAAAAAGGTGTGCTGGTTTTGCGCCCATAGCAGCTTGAATTGCCATAGTTCGTTGTTTTTCAGCAGCACGTGATAAAAATAAATTCGTGACATTACTCGTTGCTATCAATAAAAGAGCGACTACGCCACTGAGCAATAATAAGGCTACATGAGTACTGTCGCCGATAATAATATCTTTTAAAGGTGTAAGACTAATATGTGCACTGTAACCTTTAAGTGCGTTGCCACTGGCTTGATAGCCTTCATCTAATATTGGGCTTAAAGAAGCCACTGCTTGTTGTTTATTTGTATTTGGTTGTAATTTAGCTAAAGCCGTAAGCCCACGCGTCATTACTCCCCAATTATTTACATCAAGACGTTGATAATCCCATGGTAACCAAAAATTTATTGCTTGATTGTATCGGTTGGTGGGAGCCGCAAATTCTTCGGCTGTTACGCCAATAACTTTAAAGCTAACATTACCTAAAATGATCTTGCTGCCAATAATATCATTATCGCTATTATACCATTTCTGCCAACTGTCAAAACTTAATACAGTAACTGCTTGATGTTGGTTAAATCCCTCTTGTTCACTCATAGAGCTACCCAAGTGCATTTGCGGTTTTAATAAAGAAAAATACTCATGAGTAACAAAATTAACTAAGCTATTTGGGCGGTCAGGGTGATCGGCTATCAGTAGGTTTTGATCTCTCATCAAAGCCATTTCAGCAAACGCTTTCTGCTTTTTATATAACAGAATCATACCTGGAGCAGTTTGTGCCCCACTGTAATCTATGCCATCTTCGGTATAAGTATGTTGTAAAACCAGCAATTCTTCTGCGTCAGGGTAGGGCAATGATTTCACTAATAACATGTGATTGAGACTAAAAATGCAAATCAATGCACCCAACGTAATCGCTAACGTACCAATAACAGTTGCTGAAAACCCAGAGACACGAAGTAAAGCTGATTTTGCTAAGCTAAACTCGTTTTTTAAACTGTGAATGAAATACCTCATCCTACCTCCTGCATTAGTGCTTGTTCTGCGATCACACCATCAAGTAGATGTAACTTACGTTTTGCCATATCAGCATAGCGAGAATCATGAGTAACCATGCAAATAGCCACACCATTTTGGTTAAGCTGTTCTAACATCTCCATAACCGCGTCACCGTTTTTTGAGTCAAGGTTACCGGTAGGTTCGTCAACCAATAAAATTGTTGGATTACCAACTAAGGCGCGTGCAATAGCAATACGTTGCTGCTGACCACCAGAAAGTTGATTAGGTTTATGACCAGTACGATGCGACATCTCAACTTTCTCTAAACTGTTCATCACCTGTTGTTTGATTTCGGTCTCAGACATAATGGGTTCGCGGTAACGTAATGGCAGGGCAACATTGTCAAAAACACTAAGTTCATCAATAAGGTTAAAAGCCTGAAAAACAAATCCAATATGTTTATTTCTGATTTCAGCTCTTTGATTAATGGTTAAATCGCTGACATCAATGTCATTAATAAAATACTGACCTGATGTTGGGCTATCAAGTAAACCTAAAATAGATAATAAACTTGATTTACCACAGCCCGAAGGGCCTGAAATTGAAACATAATCTTGTTGATAAATGTTAAGGTTGATGTCTCTCAACGCATGAGTTTCCATTTCTTGCGTTGCAAAAACTTTGGTTAAGCTTTTCATTTGAATAATTGTTTTTTGGGTCATGATTTATAGCCTATAAATGAGTTGATTCAACTTTTAAATATGATTGTAAAGTGCTTAATAATTAATCTGTGATAGTGACTTTCTTTACATCTTTCCAACGTGACATATCTGATAAAATAAAAGTGTCTGTTGGTTTTACTTGACTGACTATTTCAATATATTCATCACTTTCTTGACCAAAAGTTATGTCAATTTTTTTAGCTTGTGATGAATTGGGTAATAGCTGAAATAAGCTTGTTTTCATGCCCGCAGTTACGTTAACAGGCTTTTTGATATATGTCGTGTTAGTTAATAGGCCAATATCAATAATGGCATCAACATTTAACTCGGGTCGTGCGTTGTTGGGTAATGTACCTGTTATTGAAACTTCAATAGCGATCATGCCTTGTTTCACTAAAGGGTTTATGCGACTTACCATACCTGCAACAATACCAGCACGAGTATCAATGCTGACGACTTGATTGATAGTTACTTGCTCGATAGCTGATTGCGATATATTAATCATTGCGTATAGGCTATCGACGCTACCCACTAAGGCTATTTGTTCTCCCATATTTACGCTTTGCCCAAGCTCGATAGGAAGTGCTTGTACTACGCCATTAATACCTGCTTTAACGGTTAATTTTTTAAAGCGTTCTTCAATTACCGCTACTTGCTCTGCTTGCTGAGCAATTTTACCTTGAGCAATTTCAAGCTCTTTTTGGTGAACGGAACTTAATTGTTTTAGCCTTGATTTTTCGATTATAATACGTCGAGATAATTGACGATAATTAAGTTGCGAACGTTTAAATGTTAGCTCTGATACAATCCCTTTTGTAACAAGTGCTTGCTCTGCTGCAACTTTCAATTCGGCGATTTCAAGTTCAGATAACAGTTCTTCTTGTTGAGCTTGCTGTGATAATATTTCTCTCTTTTGGTTAAGTTCTAATTGTAGGTAAGTGGTTTTTTCATTGGCTAAAATGCGATTGGCGTTTTTAACTTGTTGTGTTATTTGCGGGTTTGACAAAAGCGCAATTACACTATCTTTATTAACCAAAGATCCTGGTTTCAATATGATCTTTTCAACAATGGCATTATCCGGAGCACTCAACAAACGCTGCTCTTTTGATTTTAATTTACCGAAACCCTCAACTTGAATGGCCAGATCGCCATGTTTAATCGTATCAGTCCATATTTGATTACGTGGGATCTTTTGGTTAGCGCTAGGCTGGCTAAACGACCAAAAGCTGATACCAACAATCGCAATTACCATGAAGGCTGTAATGACTAGTTTGTTATTTTTATTCGTGTTTTTAGGTGATATTTTAATGTCCATTTTAAGCTCCGTGATAACTTCTTAATGGTATTTAGCAAAACAGGTGCCAAACATTAAGTTACTGTAATTAAGGGCTATTTTATTAATCTGGTTTGTTGATTTTTCGATATCACAACCTTGTTTTGTGATATCGGGAAGGGATCTAGTCATTAAGTCAGGGAAAATGAACTTGATATATAGGTAGAAGGAGTATTAGTAAATTGTGCAAGTAGGACGGATATTAGTCACAAAACATAACTTCAGTTTGGTTAAATATTTCTAAATCGTTAAGAATAAGCTCACGTGCTTCTTCGATGTTGATGGCTGTAAAGCGTATTTTTCCACCTTGAGCTAGTTGTCCTAACTTGCCTGTATCAATGGACAACACTGAGCCTATTTTAGGGTAACCACCAATAGTTTGCCGGTCATTCATTAAGACAATAGGTTGGCCATCGCTAGGAATTTGCACAGCACCATGACAAATCCCTTCTGATATGATGCCATCAATGTCACAGGAAATTTTTGGTCCTTCTAATCGATATCCCATGCGGTCACAGCTTTTACCTACTTTATATTCACTTGAGAAAAATAATTTTTTTTGAATATCAGTAAAGTGCTGTTGCTGATAACTTGGGATAATACGTAATAGTACTTCATTACAATACTTAGGTTGGTCTTTCTTTGATAACTTTATTAATTGAGTTGCTGTTGTTTTCGCGCAAGGGATAATATCGTTTACTGCTAATTTAGTACCGTTTAATCCACCAATACCTTCACGACAAACGGTTGCACTACTGCCAAAACTCGGTGTTATGTCGAAACCACCAGCGACAGCAAAATAACTTCTAAGCCCAAGATTAGTAAAACCTAACTCGATTAAATCACCTGCTTTCACGTGATGACTACGCCACAACGATTTTTCTTGACCATTAATGCTTAAAGGCATTTTGGCCCCTGTTACCGCAATAATCGTGTCAACTTGGGCAGTGGCAGCGAAACCGCCCATACTAACTTCAATTGCACTAACACCAAGGTTATTACTACATAAACGATTTGCCCAATGAAAAGCCAACTTATCTATAGGTCCACCATTGGTTAACCCTAGTTCAGAAGCGCCATAACGCCCCTCATCTTGAATAAGACTTAACACCCCAGATCGTTTAACAAGGAAGCCTAAATTCAATTCACTATTTTTTAAATGCGAGTGACTTTGCTTATTCATACGTTGAAGCTAAAACTCCGCTTAATGAAATAAATTGATCTTTGGAAATGGCTTTAAATTTAACTCTATCTCCTACTTTTACCGGCATAGTTGGAATACTATTCGCAGCAAACATTTCTACAGGGCACTGACCAATAATGTTCCAACCGCCTGGTGAAGCGCTTGGATACACAGCTGTTTGCCGGTCAGCTATCGCAACAGCTCCTTTAGGTACCTTTATTCGTGGCGTACTTAATCTTGGCATAGCAATACGCTCATCAACCTCGCCTAAATAAGCAAATCCAGGTGCAAAACCAATAGCATAAACGCGGTATTCTTGTTGTTGATGTATGGTAATTATTTGCTCAATAGATAAATTTGTATGTTTAGCAATAACATTTAACTCTGGACCTGACTCAGCGCTATAATAAACGGGTAATTCTATTAAGGAACCTTGAGTTTCTTTTTCAATGGGTAAATTTTTTAATAGTGTTTGGAGTTTATTAACTAGTCGTTGATGATTAGTTTTAATTAAATTAAAAGTTACTAATATTGATGTGTAAGAGGGGGTTAAATCAATAATATCATCGTTCATATTTTTTCTGATCAGCAACTGTGCTTGCTGAATTTTAGCTGTGACTTCAGCGCTGGCTTGTTCAGAAAAATATATGATCAAGGAGTTTTCACCAACGATTTCTATTATAAGCCCATCTGCCATTAGTCAATAAGCTCCCTAATAGCTTTTATGGCGCGTACACCTTCAACATTGTCGCCATGTACACATAAGCTATCTGCTTTAAGCGGTAAACGATTTCCATTAATAGTCATTACACAACTTTTTTCTTTTAATAGCTTTACTTGCGCAAGCATCTTTTCTCTATTGTGCACTGCTGCTGTGTTGTTGCGTGATAATAATGTGCCATCATCGTTATAACATCTGTCGGCAAAAACTTCAGTGAGTATTTCAATATTAAATTTTTTTGCTTGAGCGCGATGTTCATCAATATTCGCGCTTGCTTGTATCATTAATCTTAATGGTTTGTGATACTGGCTCAGTGCTAAAAAGATGGCCTCACGTACCTCAAAATTGACCATCATATCGTTATAAAGTGCACCATGAGGTTTTACATAGCTAAGCTCAATATCTAAAGATTTTGCGACACCATCTATAGCCGCAATTTGATATAAAACCAAAGTAATAATTTCTTCTTTAGAGCATTTCATTGAACGGCGCCCAAAACCGACTAGGTCAGGATAACTTGGATGCGCTCCTACACTGACATTATGCTGCTTAGCTAATGCTAATGTATTGTACATTACCAATGGGTCACCAGCATGGAAGCCACAAGCAACGTTAGCTTGATCAATATGCGTCATTACTTCTTTGTCTAAGCCCATCTTCCAATTGCCAAAGCTTTCACCAAGGTCGCAATTTAACTTCATTTCATTTCCTTAAAAATAAAAATTTTACCCAACAATCTAAGTTAAACATTAAAGGTTAATCTTACTAAATTTTAAGGCTATAAAGCTAATTGTATCTAGGTAATTAGCTTCTCTTTGTTTAAATATACAGGTTGAAATAAAGATAATCAGTTTAAAAAAATTGTCAGTTAATTATAAAAAGGCATTATCGTTTTTAACAAGTTTCGTTGGTTAGTTTAATCGCTTTTTGTATTTGGTTTTTATAGTAATTAACTGAATTTTATATATATTATTTATCGTCAGTTAAATAATCGAACTATTCTTCGATAAACCTCTTGAAGAAATAATCATAATTTTTCTTAACTCCAATTATTTAAAACAAACCAGAAATTTATTATTCGAAATATAAAAGGTTTACATTCTTAAAGTAGTGCACTAGTATCTCTGGTGCACTACTTGTGGTGGTGCACCATGAATTGAATTAATAGAGTACAAATAATGATAAAAGCATCCGTCATCAAAATCGAGATAGTTACTGGCGATAGTCGTCCAGTATTTAAACAGATCATTGATGGTATTCGTATGGAAATTGCCAAAGGGAACCTGTCTGCGGGCAGTAAGTTACCAAGTTATCGCGGTATGGCAATGCAGTTACTAATTAACCCAAACACTGTGGCTAAGGCATATGCTGAATTAAGTTCAGAAGGGCTTATCGAGTCTAAACCTGGACTTGGACTTTTCGTGGTCGAAAATAAACCTAAGATCAATGAGAGTGAGCGAAAGAGCAAGTTACAAAAGGCGATTGATAGCTTTATTAGTGAAACCGTGTCGTTAAATTACTCTGAGCAAGAAATCATTAGCGAATTACAAATAAGTTTAAAAAATATAAATTTTGTTGAAAAAACGGAGGAGCACAATGATGAGTGATCTTTGTATAGAAACTAAAAACCTGACCAAGCAATTTGGACAAAAAATAGCCCTTAACGATTTTAGCCTGAATATCGCTAAAGGTGGAATTCATGCAATTGTTGGTAGTAACGGTGCGGGTAAATCTACTCTATTTCGTCTGCTATTAGGAATGGAGTCACCAACAAGTGGTCATAGCAAATTAATGGGCGGATTTAGCGAGTCTTTATCAGCCAAGGAACGTGGCCGAATCGGTTATGTTAATGAAGAGCATACTTTACCTGGATGGATGAAAGTTGAAGCGGTAAAAAAACTTCAGCAAAGTTTTTACCCTCAGTGGAATCACAATATTTATAATCAAGTGATTGATCATTTCGATGTTGATCCCAAACAAAAAGTTTCAGCATTATCAAGGGGGGAGCGCGCTGGCTTTAACTTATCTATGTCGCTTGCTCAGCGACCTACTTTGCTTATATTAGATGAACCAACATTAGGTCTTGATGTTGTCGCTAGGCAATCGTTCTTAGAAGCACTTATGTTCGCAGAAACGGAAGATGATATGACCACAATCTACTGCTCTCATCAAATGGAAGAGGTTGAACGCATTGCAGAACAATTGATTATTATGGAACAAGGTCGTTTGACCAATAACTCTACGCCAGAAGATTTCTGTAAACGCATCAATTACTGGGTAACAGACTGGGATAATAAAAAACCAAAAGATAAAGAAATACCTGGATTTTTATCACGTCGAGTAATCGATGGTCGTCAACATATATTGACTGTAGATCAAGGGGATAATTTTTCTGGATACTTAAAAGAGCAGGGTGCTAGCGACATTCATCAACTGCCAGTCAACCTTGAAAGAGCCGTTAATGCCTTCTTAACCGCTAATCACAAGAAACCAGAGAATCTACCGGAGTATTCATAATGCTAGCATTATTTAAAGCTGAATTTAATCGTTATCGATATTGGGCAATATTTGCATTGGTCCAACATTTATTTGTCCTTTCATTTCTTGCGAAATTAGGACCGATATTAGAGCCTCTTAACAATGAAGTTACATTACTCATAATTGTCCTTTGCTTTGCTTTTGGTTTTGTTCAAATGATGCTTCATAAGCGTAAGAATCATTGGGTCTTTTTACTCCAACGACCATTAGATGCGAGCAAAATTTATCTCGCACTAGCTCTCGCGGGCATCATGAATGTTCTGATAGTAGTACCCGTCGCCTGGTTTGTTATGGTGATTGGTTTCGATCATTTTACCGATACCATCATAGATATGCGCCATTATTCTTTCGGTTTATTTCTTGCCGCGATTGGTGTCTTTACTTACCTTATAGGAAGTCTTGCCGCGTTGAGTGCTAGCCGATTTTCTGTACTAACAGGGCTTGGCCTTTTCGTAGTTTTTCAAAGTACATCAGAATATATTTTACTTCAAAGTAGCATTGCATTGATGGTTATTTTGTATCTTTTATATCTTAATATTGGCTCTTTTAAACCTGATCTTTCTCAGCCATTAAAATCACGCTTGGCAACAGTGATGTTGGCTCTACCCATGCAGATGATGATTGTGACACTGCTGCTTTTATCAACTCAGCTTTTTTATCATTTACCAAAGTTTATGTTAACCAGTAATCCAAGCGAACTTATTCTTGAAGGTACAATCGATTATTGGCAAGACTTACCAGCAGAAGAAAGGGTAAAATTCCTTGTTAAAAATAGTAACTTAGAAAATAAAACTTGGTTAGCACGCCAAGCAGAGTTGGCTTCTTCAGGTGTGATAAATATTCATACCCGACGTTTTAGTAAAAAAGGACAATACCCTTTTAGAGATAAGAGTTTCTCTATGGAAGATAAAGCGAATAATAACCTATGGGTATTTTCACATGATGAGATGTTACTCCAAGGCATTAATAAAAAGACAGGAAAAGTCGTTGGTTTTGTTGGGTTAAACGGATTTATTGAAAATTTATCTACTGTGCATAATAACGATCGTTTTAACCTCGTGCCATTTTTGCTTAAAGATAGATTTATTGTGACCGAAAATACCGTTTACATGATGGATTTTGAAGCGAAGGAGCTATCGGTAAAAGTAAATGTTCCTAATGGAGAGAAAATGGTAGGTCGACCGCAGTTTACTGAAGGCTTTGTCTCTATGGTGACTAATAATTATACATATTTATACGAACCCGCTGACATGTTCGCACATTTCGATCTAGCATTTCCTGCTTATTCTCTAGCGCACCCTACTGAGATCAGTCAAATATCACGTGTAGATACATATGCGATGGTTGATGGTTTTCTGTTGATTTATATGGGAAATAATTATTATGGATTCGATAAGCCTGGTGCAGAAATTATTTACGCCAAGCGTGATAACGGCATTCAAAATATTTATAAAATGTTTTTTGAAAAACACAATGATCCTGTGTTAATACGTCATTTTGAATACTTAATTTCACCGTTTCTACACACCTTGGATGCGATGATTTATCATACGTTAAAGGCGTATCCTGTTGAAGAACACCCATTAACTACAGTGATCTCAGGTGTAATGCCATCATTGGTTAACCTAGTTGCACTGATCTTACATCTACTTTCTATAGTCATTGTGTTCTGGTTGTCACGATTAATCAATTTAGACACTAAAAAGTCGAGGTTATGGCTAATCATGACCGGGTTAATTGGTATTCCTGCACTATTGAGTTTTGTCTTTATCAATAAAGTTAAAGGGAACATTCAGGTTAAACCAGGGCTGAAAAAATCGGTACTTTCAAAACGTTTAAATTCAACTTTAAGCTAAATAGAGGTAGATGATGAATAAATGGCATTCAATGGTAGTAGAGCGGTTGTTAAATGATGTAAAAGTCATAATCGCAGTTGCAGGTGTTTTCTTACTTACGATGAGCAAATGTGTGAGCGCAGATAACTTGGCAGATGCGATAATTGAAAGTCAAAAAATGTCGACCGCCAGACTATTCTCTCGAGAAGAATTGATAGGCAATAATCAGGGCATAAAAACAGTTACGTTATCTCCTGATGGTCGTTATCTATTTTATATAATTAAACAAAATAACAAGCAACAGCTATGGATGGCTGATAATGAAACAGGAGTAAAAAGTAAACGTTTTACATCTACCATGATCAAGGGGCTTTATTGGGCTGGCGACAGCCAAAGTATTTTTATTCATTTAAAAACAGGTGTCGCCGTACTCAATGTCTCACTTGCTGCAAGCCCGGTAATCATTGCTCGACTTGAGCGAGAAAAAGAACAATTCTTTTACGGCCCAGACAAAAGTAGTCCTCATCATTTTTATACTTGGATGAAAGAATCTACTGCTCAAAATAATAAGCAGTATGTACTTTATCGGGTCGATTTCAAGGGTAACAAAGAATCGTTATTTAAAAGTGATGAGATAGTGAGATTTGTTGCTCCAGGCGGTGGTCCGGTGAAGTTTATAAGTCAAAGGGTGGATAATGTATTTAAGATATATGAACTAACTGATGATGTTAAAATAGAGGTGTATAGCTGTCACTTTACCGATTATTGTCGCTTATTAAATTACGATATAAAAACCAATACATTATTTGTGAAAGCTCGTGGTAGTGGCGATCTGAGCAAACTCATTGCCCTTGAACTTAGCTTGGGTAAAACGAGGGTCGTTCATCAAGATCCTCAAAATAGGTTTGATATTGAGGATGTGGTTTTTGATACTAAATCAGGTAAACCTGTCATGGTATCTTATCAGACTGATTTTTTACGAAATTACGGTCTTAGAAAAGATATTGAGCAACATATCAGTTTTATCAAAAGTCAGCTCGACTCACCTATTTTGATTATTCAACCTGAACTTCAAGCCAAATACTGGTTAGTTAGAGATAACAATCCGAATAAGGCACAAAGACGAATATATTTATATGATACGAAAACGGCAGAATTAACCCGACCACTCGAAGATATCATAACGAAGTTTAATGCTAAAAACAGCCAAATAACAGATGAAGATCTGGCTATACGTGTTGCTATTCAATATAAAGCGAGTGATGGCATGATGCTACAAGGTTATGTCACTTTGCCTCGCGGTTTAAAGCCAGCAGAGCTCTCGCTTGTGGTAGTGGTGCATGGAGGTCCATTTAGCCGAAGAACTGGAGGAAATACCCGCATAGCACAGTTTTTGGCTAATCGAGGGCATGCTGTATTTGAACCAAATTTTAGAGCTTCTAAAGGTTTCGGACGAAATTATATGCACTCGGCCAAGCGAGACTTTGGTGACGGTCGCGTTCAACAAGATATTATCGACGGTTTAGAATATGTGTTATCACGTGGTATCGGTGATCGTAGCCGCTTAGCGATAAATGGCGGCT
>Ga0209396_1004657_pt1 | contig 13243 bp, 15 predicted proteins | sample GOMGulsemesocosm_6_FD_184638 | JGI IMG/M metagenome (GOLD analysis project Ga0209396, IMG submission 184638) | Methane-oxidizing microbial communities from mesocosms in the Gulf of Mexico - GOM8C Gulf of Mexico (SPAdes) (version 2) | ecosystem: Environmental > Aquatic > Marine > Cold seeps...
TCACGCCGATATTTGCCCCCCGAACACAGCTTAAAAACTTATTTAAAGTCGATGAAGTTGACGTAGACGTCATGAATGAACAGTGGGTGCCCAGACATCTGCCAGTGGTATTCTCGAATTCGGTTTATGTTGATTCACATTATATTTTTACTAATATTGACCGAGTTAAGGACTTCCCAACGTTTGAAACCTTGAAAGGCAAGCGACAGTGCGCTCATGCGGGCTATGTGTATTCCAAGGTGCAATTGCTGACTGATACGAGAGAAATGCTACGCATTGATGCCAATACAGATGAGCAAATGTTAAAAATGTTAGTGGCTCGCCGCTGTGATATTTTGGTGGGCCCACTGAGAGTAACCACTCGCACCATAGATTCCATCGGGCTCAATAATCACATCGCGAAAACAAACCTAGTCGATCATAATTGGGAAGTGCAATTCATGCTCAATGAAAAGCACTCCGCTTTAATCCCTAGGATAAATCGCTTTTTAGCACGCAGCGATTATCCCGAGATTCGGGATCGAATCATAAAAAGGTATGCAAATTTGGCGGCTGGTGAAAAGCCCGTCACTCAGTAAACTTAAAAATAGTGAAGCTTAGTTCTCTATTTCATTATACTCAGCGGATACCATCAGTAAGTCCTGCTCGATCCAAATAGTTGTCTTCACCCCTCGAGCAATAATAATAAGTGGAGTTTCGCCCTTATTAATGTCGGGCAAAGGCCCATAGACTTTTGGGTCATAACCTACTTCATAGAGTGTTTGAAATTGGCCTCGCTTATCTTTATAGCGTAGTTGCGCCGCACTCACGCCTGATATTGAGCAATAGCGAGCACCCAACAAATTGTTCCCTCTGCGCTCGTAGAGTTCTGATTTAACTGGCGAAAAATCCAATTCGGTGAAGTAGCGTCGAATAGGTGTCAGCGTCGGCGACATTACTTCTAGGGGTTTTAGCTTGATATGGTTTTTGGCCACCTCCATCGCGATTGAGCGAGGAATTTCGCTGGCATTTTTCAGCGAATAAATTGCTGGCCAAGCTAGGAGCACTGCTACGACCAATGCCGCAGCAAGGGAAGAAAATTGCAACATACGAGTATTCCAGCTAGGTGTATAAGGCGCTTCCTTGGAACTTGAGTTTTCCTCTTGCATCGTTATTAGCCGCTGCATTTGATCATCGTTCAATTGGTACTGATTTAGGTGGTTTTCGACACCTTCACGAAGCGGCTTAGTCATGCGCTTGCTCCTAGTGTTTGAGTTTTTTGCAGCTTCTTTCGTAAGCGATGAATGCGCGCCAATAAGGTGCCTCGCGGGCACTGCAATTCAAGTGCAATTTCATCAATGGTATGGCCAAGTAAACCCCATAGATACAATAACTCACGTTCGTTGTGATTAAGGTGCTGCCAAATTTTCTCAAGAAGATCTTGTTCAATGACAAGATTTTCTAATGAGTGGCTTGATATGTCGGGAATCTTAGTATGGATTTGTTCGTCGAATTCGTCACTGTCGTGCCCGCGTTGTTGACGATATTGATCAATAAAGATATTGCGAATAATCTGTCGCATGTAGGCTTGAGGATTATCGATCTGTTGACTTCTTTCTCGCTGCCCACGCAAATACCTTTCCAAGGCCGATTGCAGCAAATCGTAGGCGTCAGCTTCTGCACCACAGAGTGATATGGCGTACTGATAAAAGCTGTCGAGCGCAGGGCGGTCAAATGTCATTGATGTGAGGGCCTTGTCTAAAGCCGCAGACCCAGCCTTTCTGAATAAAGAGCGGCAGGTACTTGGCATTTTCGCCGGCCTGATCCAATAGCGCCATCATCGTTAGTCCTTTTCGGATACCTTCTAATAGCGTAAATTCTTCTTCGCTTATTTTCATTACATGAACGGAAAAGTTCTTGCGATAAATGGCTATTAACTGTCGTTCTTTAGGGTAGTCCGCGTGAATTATTCCAGATGCAATATCGCAATCAAGTTGATACAGAGGCCACTCGCATTCAATTAAAGCTAAACTATTACTGGTTTGCAAATGGACACCTTCAGACAAACCACCTAATTCTTGAAATGCCTTAAAATCGAAGCTGATGTCGTCAAACGCGTAGTAGGCCGTGTGCCTGGCATACTCTAATTTTGCCAAATCTGCTAGCCAAGGGTAGCTTGATAATTCATTCTTCTCCGCAAATAGCTTACGCAGAAATTCAGGGAACCGGCGGCCTAAATGGTTCAGGTTGTCAGATGTAGCATCTAGCGGGTAATCAGCCAAAAAACGTCGGCCACACTGCAGTAAATAGTCTTCGCCAAGTAAACTTAAAAGGCGAGGAAAGGTTTGCAGGAATACTCCGAGTCTAGCGCCCAAAAAATTATTGCGGTAGACACCTAATCCTTCGCTTGAATTCGGTTCCTCTAGAATGTGTTTCTGCAGAGTATCCAAGCCCGCTTCGCAACCCTCACAAACCGCCGCGAGCGATTGTTGCCACTCCGCGAGCGTTGGTCGGCCGGGTTCAGTTTTCATGGCTTGGCTCTGGAACCACAGACATATACGAAGCGGCTTGTTGGGCTTGCTGCAGCAGCGTACCGAAATCTGGAATATTGTTGTCCCACTCAATCAAGGTCGGCGTTGCTCCAAAGCGGCGCAAGGCGTCTTGGTAAAGCGCCCACACAGGTTCTGCCACTGGGGCACCGTGGGAGTCGATGAGCATTCGGTCATTTCTACTAAAGCCTGCTAAATGAATTTCCTTAACACTATCGGCCGGTACCTTATCTAAAAAGTCCAGTGCGCTCCAGCCATGATTGTGTTGATTAACGTACAAGTTGTTGATGTCTACTAACAGCTTGCAGTCACTACGAGCAACGAGTTCAGACATGAATTCACCATCGCTCATCGTGCTGTGTTTTGCCTCAATGTAATTGGTCGCATTTTCGATAATTAAGGCTTGTCCCAAATAATCCTGAACCATTGTCACTCTCTCGCTCAGATGAACAAGCGCTTCTTCGGTATAGGGTAGAGGTAATAAATCGTGATAATGTTTTTTCCCCACGGAAACAAACGCGGCGTGTTCCGAAATCCACCGACATTCTAAGTCGCTTGCGAGGGTTTTTAGTGCGTGCAGATATTTCCAGTCGAGAGGGGCAACACTGCCAAGAGACATGCCTACTCCATGGAGTGAGATAGGGTAGCGCTCGCGGATTGCAAACAGCAGATGTCGATCTAAACCACCTAGGCTGTCGTCGGCCCGTGACATGAAATTATCACTGATTACTTCAAACCAAGGTACAGAGGGTTCATCCCTCAGCACCTCACTCATATGAGGATTGCGAAGACCAATGCCAGCCCCTAACAGCGTGTAGCTGTTGGGGACCTTAGTATTTTCAAGCGTAAGGGTATTCAAACTTTGTGTTAAGCCTTTTTGGCTGGCTTAACTTTCTTAACAACGCCGCCAACAATTTTTTCGCAGGTGCCCTGGGGTACATAAACCCACTCGTTAGAGCTGTTGCTCTCGGTAGCTTGGCCTGCGCAGCCATGCTTGCCATCAAGGGCGCCACAGTCATTTTTACCGGCTTGGGCAATGCCCGCACACTTTTCCCAAGCGTCGGGTTGATCAGGCACAGCGTGAGCGACGGAAACAGTGGTGGCCACACCCAAAATAGCGGTGAATGTAGATGCGAATAATTTGTTTGTATTGGTCATAGTCGGGTCCATGGATTGTGAGTTGTGTCTACTAAGACGAACCATTACCAGTTTTGATTGCATTTATGCTAAATTTTCTTTTCAGTGGCTAGCAGCCTCCTAAGGCAATGGCAGATCTTTGGTCTGGGATGGATGAACTGGGGTTCAGTTGAATCTAAAATCTGACTCAGTAGCTTGACGCCTAAACCAATAGGCGCTAGCTAGCAAGGCTTATGCGGCAATTTGATAGCTATCTTTTACATTTTGCACTTGGATCTTCACGGCATCTAAAGTTTCAGGTAGGGAGCCTTCAAGTTTCTTACGCATAATCATTTTATGCATCATTATCCCGAACAGGCCGAAGCGGATGTCGTAGCTAAAAACCACTTCCAACTGGCATTTGTTATTAGCCGTTGGTGTGAGCCACCAAGAACTTTGGGCTTGGTGGAGCGGACCTAGGGGTGTAACGCTGTAGACAAAACCTGTGCCTTCCTCCCAGCGCGTGATTATCTCATCAATGGCTCCAAAGCCATCTAGTACGCAGTGGCGACCTGCACCCACACAGTTTTCGCCCTTACCGATAGCATGAGACTCCTTTACTTGAGGCGCCCAAGCCGACACCGTAGAAAACTCTGCAAGTACAGCCCAAACTTCCTCCTGAGTGGCGTTGAGCTCGATGCGGCTAGTCACACTGTACGTACCCTTTAATTTAGGGGGTTTCATAAATTTGTCCTTAGTTGTTATGGCGCGGTGTCATTGGTAACGCGACTCTATACGGCTAAAGGCTGATTGGTAATTGCCAATTTTTACGCTATGGTGGTGCAAAAATTATCCACTGTTATTACATCCAGCCAAAAATCAGGAGAAAACCGCCACGTGAATTGGGACGATTTGAAATTTTTTCTCACCGTGTGTCGTACTGGGTCTATTCGCGCAGCCGCACAATCATTGGGCGTAAACCATGCCACCGTGTCACGGCGAATCAATAACTTTGAAGAGTCTTTGGGGGAACGCCTGTTCGAGCGCACGGCGCAAGGCTACGTGCCAACCGCCGCCGCCGACGACATATTTCAAGAAGCCTCTAATTTGGAAGAACGCTTAAGCGCAGTGGAGCGGCGTGTGGCGGGCAAAGACGCAACGCTAAGAGGTGACATTAAAATCACCTTGCCCGATATGTTTGCGCAAGGTTTTTTGATGACAGACTTTGCTGAATTTTGTCGTTTGTACCCTGAAATTGAACTGGAAATAATAGACTCTACCCGCGCTTTTAATCTCGCCAACCGTGAAGCCGATGTTGCTTTTCGGCTCTGTGATGAACCGCCCGATTATCTCGTGGGACGAAAGTTGGCGAATGTCCATCGAGCGTGTTACATCTCGAGTGGGGCTGTACCAAGGCTAGACGACTCGGTCTGGATGGCCGCGCAAAATTGGCTGGGCTGGACCGACAAGCTGCGTCGCCCCATTGGTATTTTGGCCAGAGAATATTCGTCCTTTGCTTCTAGGCACAAAATTCTCAGCGGCTCACTTCAAGCTGAGGCTTGTAAGCAGGGCCTAGGTATCGCGCTTCTACCCTGTTTTTATGGCGAAAATATGGAAGGCATCACCCGTCTGCCCCCTTATCTATCTGAGCACAAATACGATTTCTGGATACTGAGTCATCCCGACCTGAGGAAAAATGCCAAAGTTCAAACCTTTGTGCGTTTCATGACAGAGCGGATTTTGGCTAAGCGCGCGCTGATTGAAGGGGAGATTTTTCAGCGTTTGGACTAGTAAGGGGGTTGGGTAACATGCCTTCAAGAATATCAAAGTTAGCCAACTGCGAACGTATTTTGCGAGCATTGAGACCCTCTCCCAAAAGTGGCACTCGGCTCAAGTCAGTTTGGTAATTCGCATGGGTGAACTGGGCCTCAAAATCCGGGTTTGGCCAAGACCCATTACGGCGTCGTACGTGTTTCGATAGCTCTCCAAGCGCCGCAATGCTGTAGCGACGGCTAAAGCGACGGTAGTGGCGGTAGGTAAAATTCTCATCGAGGTGTTGGTCGCTCAATTGAATCATTGTGTTCATCAACTCGTAATAGAGCTCATTGATGTCGAGTGATTCTAGTACTAGGGTTATTGTTTGAGATTGGAGTTCGGGAAGCGATGTATTGCACCCAGTCTGAATACTTATATCAACAATATGTCTCTCGTCGCCGTGGGCCTGCAAGTTCTTCAAGTGAAACGAAGCGAAGTCATAGCGTAAATATTCTAAGGCCTGAGAAATTTCGTTAAAACCAAGTCTCTCGTTCTGCGACGCACTGGCGGGTGTCAATAGCTCTGCATTTTGCGCCATAAGTGGTAGGTCGTGATGATTATTGAATGGCGTACTGTAACCGTGTCCATCGGGTTCTATCAAACGAAATAATTCACGAATTTCATGTTCACGCGCTTTTTTTAGGGCCAAAAAAGCGGTCTGGATAATTTCAGACGTGGGTAGCTCCAACTCCACTCGCCATTTGCGTCCATACACAATCTTGGCGGGTGTCGGGCCCGCCGAGGTTTTCGCGTAATTATCGAAACCGATTATACCCACTTGCAGGTAAAGACCGCCTTCGTCTTCACAGGCAAATATGGGGTAGCGAGCACTGTAGTCGATGTCCACTACAAGCGCTTCTAGCGACTCGTGGCTGTGTTGAAATTGCAGGTAGTGCTGAGGAATGCAGGCGCGACCGTTGTCTAGCACTACCTCAGGCGCATTGTGTAGGGGAATTTCTCCCAGTCGTAGCGGTGTTTCGTTGTTCACAGTAAGGAATTGCCCTTTGGTTTAATAACTGCGAGCACACTAAGCTAGATTTGAAAATAGTTGAAGTCACAACAAATGCACCAGCCATAGGCAAAATTGCACCGAGGATGGGATTGCGGTTGACGCTTTAGTGCTAAGGCAGGTTTGCACGACGAACGGTGCCGGCACTTTCATCAAAATGTTTTCTGAAGGCTCGGGAAAATGCGGCCTCAGATTGATATCCGACGCTATCGGCGACACTCGCCACACGCTCTCCGGCGTGTAAATAGGACCACGCGAGTTGCATCCGCCACCAACTGAGGTATTGAATGGGTGTCCAGCCGCTGGTGTTTTTAAAGGCGTGGGCAAACTGTGTGCGCGACATACCTGCATGCTCGGCCAAATTGACTAAACCCCAAGCATGGGCAGGCTTGGCGTGAATGGCGGCTACCGCTTTGGCTATTTGCGGGTGGGCAAAAAGTGCGGGCACACCCATGTGACACTCGTTACTTTCAATAAAATGTCTTATCGCATAAGAAAATAACAGTTCGCAGAGTCGATTCAACATAGGGTTGGTGTTTTTCCGGCTGCTTAGACTTTCAGCCACTATTAAATTGAACAGACTGCTGAGCCATGGCGTTTGCTCTGTTCGCTCAATGACAAAAACCGCTGGCAGGCCATTCAGCAAAGGTTGATTGCCGCAGTGTAAAAAACACATTTCCCCACACAGCATACTTGTGCCAGCTATGTCTTGGGAGTCGGCGATTAGTAGGTGTTGTTGCGCACCTTGCAGCGGTTCTATTGGCTCCATGGTGTGTGGGATCTCTCGTGGAAAGATCACCAAGTCCCCCTCAGACAAAGTCCATTCCCCGTGTCCCGGTACGCTTAATAAACAGCGCCCTTGCGTCGCCATATGAAAACAGGTGTTGCCTTCAGAGTGCTGCTTGATTTTCCAATGGCCGCACACTCGAGCGTTGTGATAGACGTTTACTCGTAACTTGATGAGCTCGATCAGGTCGATAATAGAGGACAATTCAGGACTCCTGAGCGTAAAAAAAGGACTTATGGGTATTCATGGTACGGCTTTGTAAGGGTATTGTATAGCCAAGTCGCAGGTCTGAGCGGATAGGTCTTCGTATTTTTCAATATCTTCAACCTTTATCTAGGAATCCACATTATGTCTTTTACCTTATACACCCCAGAAAATGCGCCCGGTAGCGCAAGCGCAGAACTTGAGAGCTCACAAAAGAGTTTTGGTTTCATTCCAAATCTACATGCTGTGCTGGCCGTGGCACCCGCCGCTCTCGAGGCCTATAAAAGTTTACATACCTCTTTTTCGCAAACCAGTTTTAATGCCGAGGAGTTAACGGTTGTTTGGCAGACTATTAATGTTGAAAACGAGTGTCACTATTGCATACCTGCTCACACAGGAATTGCGCATATGATGAAAGTAGACAGTGCAATTATCGATGCTTTGAACAGTGGCGATGATTTACCAAATGCAAAATTGCAGGCACTCAAAGATACAACCTTGGCTCTGCTGCGCAAGCGAGGTCATTTAAGCGATGCCGAGTTGAGTCAATTTAAAGCTGTGGGTTACGGCAATCAACAATTGCTTGAAATTATCGTTGGCATTGCTCAGAAAACCATTAGCAACTACACAAATCATTTGGCCGATACGCCTGTGGATGAAGGTTTTTTACAGTACGTTAAATAAGGTTTAAGGCACGCTTTTAGAGCGTGCCTTGTTTGGCCGCTACACTATTTGTGCAAGTCACCTAAGCCTACCACCGCACTGAGAAAAGCCTCGTATTGAATTTCGGGTGCCAGTGGCGTGGGTACCAAAATTCCCCGTTGTACGGCTGGCCGCTGGGAGATTTTTTCGTACCAGGCACTCAACTTTTTATAATCGTTCAAGGGCAGTGCCTGACCTACAGGGTTTGTGTGACACATATGAATCCAGGGCCAAAATGCAATGTCGGCAATGGAATATTCTGCTCCTCCCATATATTCGTTATTGCCCAAACGGGTTTCTAATACCGAGAATTGGCGAAGAACCTCTTTTTGATAGCGCTCACTTACGACGGGAAATTCATTGTTCCATGCGGCTGCCCAGACGATTAGCTGGCCAAAATTTGGGCCCAAGCCGCTCATTTGAAACATAAGTGCTTCCATGACTTTACTGCGCGAGGCAAAATCTGTGGGTATTAGCTGGTTATTAGTAACCGCCAAGTAATATAAAATTGCGCCAGATTCACTAAGAGTCATGTCGCCGTCTTTAATCACCGGAATTTTTTGATTGGCATTCATTGCGGTGAACTCTGGGGTTTTTTGCCCGCCTCCTAAATTAACTTGATGGGCTTGATATTCCACGCCCATTTCTTCGAGCGCGATAGAAATTTTGAGGCCGTTGGCGGTTGCATCTGTGTATAAGTCGATCATATTTTCACGTCTCGTAAGTCGGAAAATCCGCTCACATACGCTCCTTTGGTGAATGATGATTCAGTATACAAATTGCAGATATGTTTACTAGGTGGTAGTTTTACGTTTACTTGACGCAAATTTGCGCCCCCATTATTAGACTGTGATCAAGGATGTGTAAGCTCTGCCGGCGCGTTATTGGGGTATTGGTTTTACAATGAACTGGGACGACATTAAGGTATTTCTCGCCATTGCCAACACCGGCGGGCTTAAAAAAGCGGCGCATCGCATAGGCTTGCATCACTCTTCTTGTGCTAGGCGTATCAATGCCTTGGAAGCCAATCTAGGTATTAAGTTGTTTGACCGTTTGCCTGGCGGTTATACCTTGACGCCGGGCGGAGTGGACTTGCTTCGCAGTGCGGAACACATTCAACAGGGTTTCAATAGCATAGAGCGAGACATTCTAGGAAAGGATTTGCGAATTGAGGGAGACCTTTGTCTGACCTTGCCCAACGGTTTTGCTACGCATTTGTTAATGCCTGATCTAGAACGTTTTATGGCTATTTATCCTGATATTCACCTCGAGGTGAATATGACGTATTCACGACGTGACCTCGCGAGCCGCGAAGCCGATGTTGCCATACGTCACGTTGATAATCCTCCCGACTCTCTGTCAGGTCGGCGCCTTACACGTATTGCTAAAAGTGCATACGCCAGTGAGTCATACTTAGCCGAACACGATGTGCTTCAGTCCCCGGAATTGTGCCATTGGTTGGGTTGGGGTGACCCTAGTCAGCATTTACGCTGGCCTGAAAAACATAAATACCCTTTGGTGCCGGTGCGAGGAAACTTGTATTCAGACGTTATGCAATTGGCGGCCGTGCAGGCGCATATGGGTATCGCATCGCTGCCTTGTTTTATCGGCGATAATGTTGCCGGTGTACAACGTATACCTAATGCAGAGGCTGTGGCCTATGAGTGGATTTGGGTTTTGGCGCACAAAGATATGGCAAAAAATGTTCGCGTCAAAGTACTGATGGATTTTTTAGTTAAAACCTTTGCGGCACACAAGTCTCGCTTGACTGGGGTGCTTTAATCATTGCGATGATTGAGCTTATTATCTCGAGTATTATTTTTTATGACTAAATTTGGAACCTAAATGATTGAAGCTCACTGGACATCTGTGTTGCCACCTGTGTTAGCCATTGGCCTAGCCCTTATTACGAGGCAGGTTTATTTAGCGCTATTTGCAGGTCTTTGGTTGGGTATATTTTTATTAGGCGACGCTGGACCGCTGGGTGCTTTAGCAGAGTCAATTGAAGCCGCGATTGCGGTTCTTAGTTCTCCCGGCGACGCCAGGGTGGTGGTATTCACACTGGTCATTGGCGCGTTTATATTTACTTTGGAACGAAGTGGTGCGGTGCGTGGTTTTGTGAATTTTTTGGAACGTTCTCGCTGGGTAAATAATGGCCGGCGCGCTCAGTATTTAGCGTTTCTTATTGGCATTGTTATTTTTATCGAATCGAATATTACGGTATTGGTGGCGGGCACTGTTTCACGACCCCTATTTGATCGTTTTAAGATTGCTAGGGAAAAATTGGCCTACATAATTGACTCTACATCGGCACCCATTTGCGTACTTATTCCCTTAAATGCTTGGGGGGCGTTTAATTTAGGTTTGTTAGAGGGCTTGGGTGTAGATAATGCTCTGAGTGTTTTATTAGCGAGTATTCCTATGAACCTATACGCGCTGAGCGCGGTAGGTTTGACGGCGTTTACTATCTTTCGGAATCTTAATTTTGGTCCTATGGCTGCGGCAGAAGCTCGAACGTCCGAAGGTATTGTGGGCGGCGTTGAGTTTGCCGCAAGTGAAGCGCCGCCGGCGCACGAGCCCTCTAGTAGTAAGGCTCCAAACCTGATGAATATGTTACTACCCATTCTGGCATTGATTGCGGTTATGCCCATTGGGCTTTATGTCACGGGTGACGGTAATTTGTTTGCGGGTTCAGGTTCTAAGAGTGTGCTGTGGGCTAGCCTGTCAGGCCTCTTGGTGATATCGGTTTTAGTTCTGGTGCAAGGGGGCATGAATTTAAGTCGTTTGACCCAGACTTGGATGGAAGGCGCTGGTGGCATGCTGCCCATTGCGCTGGTGCTAGTGCTGGCTTTAGCGCTTGGAGGCGTCGCTAAGTCTCTTGGTACGGGTGTATTTATGGCGAACGCTATGGGTGACTCAGTTGCCGTTTGGCTGATGCCACTGGTGATTTTTTGGGTGTCCGGGGCCATTGCTTTTTCGGTGGGTTCAAGCTGGGGTACGTTTTCAATAATGCTGCCTATCGCGATACCCGTTGCGGGTGCAATCGGCGTAGACCCTGCCCTATTTGTGGCGGCGGTATTGTCAGGCGGTATATTTGGCGACCACGCCTCGCCAATTTCTGATTCAACTGTGGTGTCGAGTTTAGCGGCGGGAACCGAGCACATGGACCATGTGCGGACGCAAATGCCTTACTGTTTGTTAGCCGGGGCGATTAGCTCCGTTGGATTTTTAGTTTTGGGGGTGATGACGCTGTAGCTTGCCGATGGGAAGTGGGCGCGCTACCGGTCGGTGAGGCATTAGGTCTATAATGGGCTAATCTCTCTCCCTCTATTATTGAAACCGAGTATTGTATTCCACTATGTCCGCGCACAAATATCTTGCGAATTATCCCGCCAATCTTGTCGCTCAGGTACAAACGCTTATTGATGAAAAGCGCCTGGGTGATTTCCTTTTGCAGCGCTATCCAAATACCCACAATGTAGGCAGTGACCAAGCGCTTCGCGATTATGTTATGGCGTTAAAAAATCAACACATGAAAAAATCCCCGCCTCTGAGCAAAATTGTCTACGACAGTAAATTGCATTTAGTGCACAAGGCGCTGGGCTTACACAGCTATGTATCTCGGGTTCAGGGCGGTAAGCTGAAAAGTAAAAATGAGATTAGAGTAGGTGCTGTATTTAAGAAGTCGCCAGAAGCCTTTTTAAATATGATTGTGGTACATGAGCTTGCCCACTTGAAAGAAAAGGATCACAACAAAGCATTTTACCGCCTGTGTCGGCACATGCTGCCTGAATATCACCAGTTAGAGTTTGATATGCGCCTTTATCTCATTCACCTAGATGATGGGGTCGACATCTACAGCTGATAGTGGCTGGAAAGAGAATAATGCTTGTAAATTTACTTTGCGTGCAATATATTTGTGCAAATACTAACTCGAGCGAGAACACCATGAATAGCGACTTATATGATATTCCCTGTACGACCATTAGCGGAGAAGAAACTACCTTGGCAGCTTACAAGGACAAAGTGGTTCTAGTGGTTAATACGGCCAGTAAGTGTGGGTTCACTCCTCAATATGAAGGCTTGGAGGCCTTACACAAAGACTACGCCGAGCAAGGTTTGGTTGTTTTGGGCTTTCCCTGCAATCAGTTTAAGCAGCAAGAGCCAAAAGGTGATGGAGAGATTGCGAGTTTTTGCCAAATGAATTTTGGCGTTACGTTCCCGCTATTTGCTAAGTTAGACGTAAACGGTCCCTCGGCGCACCCGCTATACACCTCGCTAAAAAACGCGGCGCCGGGGCTCTTAGGTTCGAAGGGTGTTAAGTGGAACTTCACTAAATTTCTGGTGGCACCAAATGGCGCATCGGTTGAACGTTTTGCTCCCGCCACTAAGCCTTCTCAATTGGTTTCTGCAATCGAAAAACTACTGCCCTAAGTGCTATGAAACCTTAATCGCCAGACAGGCATGACAGTCTGGCGATTAAGGTTTTTTATTTGTCTGTATTGCTCATTGTAGCGGCTAAGCTAGCGGACAGGGTATGCAACGCTCGGCCTTTATTGGCCAGTTTCCAAGCTATAAAATTGTGCTCAACCTCTGCGTTTAAACTCAGCGCCAATAAGTGTCCGCTGTCCAAATGACTTTGCGCGCGATGGCGGGGTAGGTGACCAATACCTAAGCCCGCGCACAAAGCCTGAATTTTTTGATCCATAGTCTGCACGTAAAGTTTATCGCTATCGCCTAGGCTGAGGCCTGCACTGCGTAAAATGCTAACCGTGGCAGTATCATGGGTGATGACACGCCGTAATTTTGGCAGTGCCGCTTTTAAGGCTTGTGCTGAATTGGCCAGATGAGCTAAAGGGTGATGACTGGCTATGACTGGAATCATATCGCCATTGCCAATGGGCAGAGCTCGGAAACCTTTCTGGATTGGGACTGGGCCCGGTACCCCGACTACTAGATCTACTCGGTCGTGTTCTAATGCTTCCCAGCCGCCATTTAATACGCTTTCACACACGTCAATCTCGACGCCAGAATGCTCCGTTAAAAATACCAATAACTGTTGAAAAAACACCTCGTAGTCCA
>Ga0209396_1004659_pt1 | contig 13241 bp, 8 predicted proteins | sample GOMGulsemesocosm_6_FD_184638 | JGI IMG/M metagenome (GOLD analysis project Ga0209396, IMG submission 184638) | Methane-oxidizing microbial communities from mesocosms in the Gulf of Mexico - GOM8C Gulf of Mexico (SPAdes) (version 2) | ecosystem: Environmental > Aquatic > Marine > Cold seeps...
ACGGTACAGATTTTAACTACACATCTGGTAACATTGATTGGTTGTTATTTGATTCAACTAACGGTTTTGCTAATGAAGTTCACTTATTCACTACTACAATAACAGATCATTCGTACGATATTGGTAATCAAGTATTTACTGGTACTGTAGGTAACTTTGGTACTGATACTATAAACGGTGTTGACGCTGGTGATATCTTCAACATTGCTTACGGTTCAGATTCAGTAAGCTTCGAAGAATATGCTGAAACTATTTCAGATGTTGTTCGTTTCCGTATTGACCAAAATACAGATAAGCCAGTAGGTGATTACAACCCTACAACTGGTGAGTTCACTATTTCTGGTTCACATGATGGTTCTTTAGAGTTTGCTGTTCCAGAGCCTACTTCTGTTGCTATTTTAGGTTTAGGTTTATTAGGTTTTGCTGCTTCACGTCGCAAAGCATAATTAATCAAACTTAATTCTGTAAAAAAAAGCCGCTATTTAGCGGCTTTTTTGTATTTAAAATATGGTCAGTAGAAATGGGGCATAACGTATTTAAAATGACGCCCCAATTACTTAATACTTATTTACTTAACAATAACCGTTATTTTTTTAGACATAACAGGTTTGCTGTGAGGAATATGTGCATAGTTACCGAGTAAAAGTTGAATAGTGTGCTTACCGGGTTTAAGTGTAAGTGTTGTTTCTGTTTGTCCGCCACCAAAGTGTTTAATTTTGTCTGTGGCTGGTAATGGCATAGACAAGTCAGGCATTTTATCAGTATCAATAAGGATATGATGATGGCCTGAGTTAGCTTTTTTAGTGCCTGCAGGTGCAACACCCATGTTGCTCAAGCCAAACACAACTTTAAATGATTGGTCTACAATTTGCCCATCAACTGGCTGAATTATGTAAGCTTGAGCATTATCTGGTGCCGTAAGTGTTTCGTCTCCAGCAAGGGCAACTGGTGATAATGATGTTAACGCTAATGAAAGTGCTAAAAGTGTGTGTTTCATGTTTAAATCCTTAAAAGTATTTTATGATTAGCTGTATAAATTTTTGCAATACGCTAGAGCGACATCTTCCCATAAAAATCGTGATGCTAATGCATTGTCTGCAATGGTTTTCCAGCGCTCGTTATCGTTTTGTTTGACTGTTAATGCTGATGATAAACACGTTAGCATATTTTGAGCCTGTTGAAACTGTGTATCGCCTGAAAAGGTAAATCCATTTTTTCCGTGTGAAATAGTATCTTTTAATCCGCCAACTTCATGAACTAGGCAAGGTTGTCCGGCACGCATTGCTAACATTTGGCTGATACCACAGGGTTCAAAAGAGCTTGGCATAATAAATAAGTCACCTGAGCGGTATATTTTTTCAGGTAACGCTTCAGAATAACCTTTTAAAAAAACAAAGTTTTCGTGTTCGGAAGCTATTTGAGTTAAGAACATTTCTAATGTTTTATCACCACTACCAAGTAATATAAATACCCCTTGTTCACCTAATTGATTTAAAAAATGCGTTAAGGCTGATTTTCCATCCTCCATGGTTTGTTGAAAAAGGCGAATCTTTTGGTCTGTAATACGGCCAACAGAAGTTAAAATAACGGGGGAGGCTTGAAACTCTTTTGCAATAAGCTGTTTTATGCGCGTAATAGCGATGAGATGAGCAGACTCAACAAGAGGCTTGTTTGATACCCATTGTAAAACTTGGTCACCTAAAAGGCGTAGCAGCGGTTTTAAAGCCAGCGATTCTTTTTGTTGGTGACCGTATTCACAACCATTTAAAATACCAAATAAGCGAGATGATTCATCCGAATTTTTTAAATCAAGTTGGAGCCCTTCACCACCAAAATATCCTAATTCGGCATTACTGGGTAATAAAATTTCTTTTGCGTAGGTAGGCGAAACAGCATGCACTTTATCGGCTAAATTTATAGCGGCTCTCATTGGGTTGTAACATTGTGGGTAACGAGGGTCGTTAATGGTATTGTAATCAAATGATAAATACGGAAACCAAGAGCGTAACGCTGATTCGTCCTCATCGATTGGTCTGATACCCTGTAACGATAGATTATGTATTGTGTAAACTGTTTTTATGTTTTTTAATTGTGTGTAATGTGGATCATATTCTCTTAATACGGCAACCGTTGCTGTGTGCCAGTCGTGTAGATGAAGTACATCAATGGAGCCAAAAACGTTATTAATGATCGATTCTGCGACAGCAGCACTGAATAACGCAAACTTATTTGCGTCTGTTGCAAAGGGGCGGGAGTCAGGATCATCGCAATAAATACTGCCTTTTCCGCCAATTGCAAACAAGGGGTGCTCAATAACCCATTGAGTGACGTTAGCTACAGAATTAACTAACGCTAGAGTATAAATTTCTACCGAATGTAATTGCCCTCTAAAAGTAACATCAACCCTTGTCACTAATTTAGCTTCTGGATGTTGAGAAAAGCTTCCATAGCCAGGTATCACAACATCAACACTGTGTCCAATACCTGCAAGAGCAATGGGTATATCTCGTACAACATCAGCAATACCACCAATTTTTCCGCCGAGTATTGCATCATTCTCGGAAGCTGCCATTAATACTTTCATTTATCTACCTTAATAAACTCTGGAAAAATGTATATAAAACACAATACGCTAGCATTTTACTGATACTAAATATGAATACCAGTAAATGCGAGAACGAATTGTTTATATGAAGTGTATTTCTAAACGTTTGATTGCAGTTCAAATATCAGGGTGGCTAAACCAGGTATTGATAAATTAACATGATTGTTTTTCCCTGCATGGCTTTTAGGAATTGATTGGACGCCGCCATTATTATGGATATTGGAACCGCCATAAATTTCGCTATCGGTATTTAAACATTCTTTATAAAATCCAGCATGTGGTACACCAACTTTGTAATCTTGAAAACTCATAGGCGTAAGGTTAACAACAACTAATGCAGGAGAGGTTCCTTCATTACCTTTGCGTATGTAGGTTAAAATTGATTGTTGAGCGTTTTGTGAATCTAACCATTCAAAACCGTTACCATCACAATCTAGCTCATGTAGGGCTGGTATGGTTTTATAAGTATTGTTAAGGTCTTTGATCAATCGTTGAATGCCTTGGTGGCTTTCATACTCTAATAAATGCCAATCTAAACTGTGATCATGATCCCACTCATCGTGTTGAGCAAACTCTCCACCCATAAATAAAAGCTTTTTACCGGGATGAGTCCACATGAAGCCATAATATGCACGTAAGTTTGCAAATTTCTGCCAATCGTCACCAGGCATTTTGTTTATTAAAGAGCCCTTACCATGCACGACTTCGTCGTGACTTAGCGGTAGAACAAAATTTTCACTAAAGCTGTATATCAAACTAAAGGTTAATTCGTTGTGGTGGTGCTGGCGATAAATAGGATCTCGTTTCATATATTCTAAGGTGTCGTTCATCCAGCCCATATTCCACTTAAAGCCGAATCCTAAACCACCATGTTCAATTGGCTTTGATACTCCAGGCCATGCCGTCGATTCTTCAGCAATCATCATAATACCAGGGTGGTTTGCATACGCTCGGCTATTAACTGATCGTAAGAACTCTATCGCTTCTAGGTTTTCACGTCCGCCATGTACATTCGGTAACCATTCTCCTTCTTCTCGGCTGTAATCTAAGTACAACATCGATGCTACGGCATCAACACGAAGACCATCAATGTGAAATTCGTCTAACCAATACAAAGCGTTGCTAATTAAATAACTTTTTACTTCGTTTCGGCTGTAATTGTATATTAAGGTTTTCCAGTCAGGATGAAATCCTTTACGCAAATCTTCATGTTCGTATACGCAAGAACCGTCTAACTTACCTTTACCATGAGGATCAGTAGGAAAATGTCCAGGTACCCAATCAAGCAGCAATCCTAAGCCTGCTTTATGGCAACAATCAACAAAGTATTTGAAATCGTCTGCTGTACCAAAACGAGATGTCGGTGCAAATAAACCAACAGGTTGATAGCCCCATGAACCATCAAACGGAAATTCACTTATTGGCATTAACTGGATATGGGTAAATCCTAAGTCAATCACATAAGGGATAAGTTGTTGAGCGAGTTCCTTATACGTTAAGTACGAGGTTGTATTTGTTTGTTTATTCGATGCTTTTCTCTTCCAAGAGCCTAAATGTACTTCATAAATTGTGACTGGATCTGTGTATGGATTCAGTTTGTTTTCTCTTTTACTGAGCCAGTCTTGGTCATTCCATTGGTAGGGTTTTTTAGGTAATATATTTGAAGCCGTTGCTGGAGCACTTTGCATTGAAAATGCATATGGATCGGCTTTAAGAGGAAGCAGTTGACCATGTTTATCGATAATTTCAAATTTGTACTTATCGTTTGATTTTGCTCCAGGAACAAAAATGTCCCACAAACCTGCTGCGGGGTGTTTACGCATAACATGGCATTTACCATTCCAGAAGTTGAAATCGCCGACTACTGAAACCCTAGAAGCTTCAGGTGCCCACAAAACAAAATTGGTTCCTTTTATATTTTCTATTTCAAGTTCGTGAGCGCCCATCCATTGGTATACATGTTCGTGAGTACCTTCACAGAATAAATAAATATCGTTTAGATTAAGTAAAGAAGGGAAGCTGTATGGATCATATATAGTATGGATGTTGTCTTTATATTGTACACGTAACATATAATTAAATGCCTTACGTGGGTGTTCTATTACATTTTCAAATAGTCCTTGGTCATCTACACATTCAAGTTTGACAATTTTTTTATTATTTTCTGTATCTATAACGTCAATACTCAGGGCATTTGGAATAAAAGCTCTTACTATTAAGCTTTTGTCGGTTGGGTGTTTATGCATACCTAATACTGAAAATATATCTGAATGTATTGCGTTTATAATGGCGGTAATTTCTTCTTTATCTAATAAACTCTTGTTGAGTGTTTCCATAGTGATTTTTTCCAACGTGTATTTAGCTGAGGTTATTGTTATTTGTAGTTGAAACATTTGTACTATTAGCTTTTAACGAAAACGAATGATTGTAAAAAAGAAACATAAGTGTTTTATGTTTCTTTGGTTTAATCATCTAAGATTTCTTTGTGCATATTTATTAATCATTTCTTCAGTAACTAGCACTATACCTTCGCGTGATACTCTAAAACCATTTTCTAGATCTTTCTTATGATCAAACCCTATTACCATGCCTTCGGGTACAGTTACACCACGGTCAATAACGGCTCTTTTGATTTTACAATTTCGTTCAATAATAGCGCTGGGTAAAATAACGGATTCTTCAATATCACAAAAAGAATTTACTTTTACTTTCGAGAACAATAATGAGCGCTTAACCCGCGAACCCGATACCACAACGCCACCAGAAACTACAGAATCAATCGCCATGCCTCGACGATTTTCGTCATCAAAAACAAATTTAGCTGGCGCAGTTTGCTCTTGGTAAGTCCAAATTGGCCAATCTTCATCGTACATATTAAGTTGTGGATCTGGCTCTACGAGTTCCATATTGGCCTTCCAAAAAGAGTCTATTGTGCCTACATCACGCCAATAGGGCTGATTTTCTTTATTAGGATCGGTAAATGGAAAAGCAAAAACACGATGAGATTCGATGATCTTAGGGATTATATCGTGACCAAAATCTCCATGAGAACCTGATTCGTTGGCATCTTTTTCTAGTTGTTCAAATAAAAAATCAGTATTAAAAACATAATTCCCCATTGATGCGAGGCAAGTGCCTGGTTTGCCAGGAACATCAGATGGGTTTTCAGGTTTTTCATCAAATCGGCACACCCGGTTATCTTCATTTACGGTCATAACACCAAACGAACCTGCGGCTTCTTCTGTGGGCACTTCAATACAACATACGGTCATTTCAGCGTCGTTTGCAACATGTTTTGCAAGTAGGGGCCCGTAGTCCATTCGGTAAATATGATCGCCTGATAATATCATGACATATTTTGGGAGTTCATCTCTGATAATGTCAATATTTTGAAATACCGCGTCAGCTGTGCCTATATACCAACCATTACCTTTTTGTTGTGACGCGGGTAATATTTCAATGGATTCTCCTAGTTCTTTTTTGAAATGTCCCCAACCTCGATTTACGTGGCGAATAAGAGAGTGTGATTTGTATTGCGTGGCAATACCCACCATACGAATACCTGAATTGATGCAGTTAGATAAAGGGAAGTCGATAATACGGAATTTTCCGCCAAAATAGGTGGCAGGTTTAGCGCGTTTATCGGTTAATTCGTGAAGTCTAGATCCTCGCCCTCCGGCAAGAATTAAAGCATACGTTTCCTTCGTTAAACTACTAATTCTACGTTTTTCACTATTGGGCATAACGCCTCCTTTGAAATAAGATAAGGTTTCGGTAAAAGGTCTGATATTTTCTAAAATGGAAAATTAATAAACTTATAATTTCCAAATGTCATCACTGTACTGCCTTATAGTGTTGTCACTTGAAAATACACCGCTAGCAGCTGTGTTTAATATGCTCTTTTGGGTCCAAAGTTCTTGGTCTTTATAGTCTTTGTCAACTTGTCGTTGGGCTTCAAAGTAGCTGTCAAAATCATATGCAGTTAACCACATGTCATGTGGGTCACGAATAGATTGAATGATGGAATCAAAAATTTGCGGTTCAAATAAATTAAAATGACCACTTTCTAATAAGTGCATTACCGCTGATAAAGTAGGGGAGTTATGAATAATTTCATTAGGATTATAGTTTTCTCTGATGCTTGAAACTTTATCAGCCGTTGCTCCGAACAAGTAAAAGTTTTCAGGTTTTACAGCATCTCTAATTTCAATGTTAGCACCGTCTAATGTACCTACCGTTAAGGCTCCATTCATCATGAACTTCATATTTCCTGTACCTGAAGCTTCTTTACCTGCAGTTGATATTTGCTCTGAAAGATCGGCAGCGGGGCATATAATTTCCATAGACGAAACATTGTAGTTAGGAATAAACGCCACTCGTAAATATTGTGAGGCTGTTGGATCTAAATTAATCGTATCGGCAACATTATTGATTAATTTTATTATCTGTTTAGCCATGGCATAACCGGGCGCGGCTTTACCACCAATAAGTACGCACCTAGGCGTTAAGTTTTCTGTTTTTCCTTTTCGAATAGCATCATATAACGCGATAACGTGGAGTATATTAAGTAGTTGACGCTTATATTCGTGAATACGCTTTACTTGAATATCAAACATCATAGATGCGTCAAATTTCACACCCGTTGTCTTTTCAACTAGAGCGACTAATGCTTGTTTGTTTTCATTTTTACACTCTCGCCATTTTTGTTGAAAGGTGTGGTTGTCTGCGAATTGTTCAATTTTTTTAATTTGCGAAAATTCTGCAATCCATTGTTCACCTATTTTGCTAGTGATAAGCGCTGATAAACGGGTATTACAGTGGGATAACCAACGACGTGGTGTTACTCCGTTGGTTTTATTATTAAACTTTTCTGGCCACAGTTGATAAAAGGTATTAAACAAACCGTCTTTTAATAATTGTGTATGTAATGCAGCAACGCCATTGACAGAGAAACTGCCAATAATAGCAATATGTGCCATACGTATTTGTGGTTCATGACCTTCTTCAATAATAGATAATTCACGTTGTTTGTGATTATCGCCAGGCCATTTTATACCGACCTGTTTTAAGAACCTTGCGTTGATTTCATAGATAATTTCTAGAATACGAGGTAGAAGGTTATGAAAGAGTGTTACTGGCCATTTTTCTAACGCTTCGGGTAGTAATGTATGATTTGTGTATGCCATGGTTTGTGTGGTAATGCTCCAAGCGTCGTCCCACGGAATATGATGGTCGTCCATCAAAATTCGCATAAGTTCTGGAATGGCAATACTCGGGTGTGTATCGTTTAGTTGAAAAACATTAAGCTCGACAAAAGTATTGAAGTTTCTACCGTGAATTTCTGTATAAATATTGATGGTGTCTTGAAGCGATGCCGACGATAAAAAATATTGCTGGCGTAACCTAAGTTCTTTCCCGTTTTCGCTGGTATCATTTGGGTAAAGCACCATGGTTATCTGCTCAGCCAGATTTTTTCTCGCTACAGCTTCGGTATAGCTTCCGGCATTAAATTCGTCTAAATCGAATTGGTCGGTTGCTTCAGACTTCCACAATCGTAAGGTATTAACGACGCCATTTTGAAACCCCGGTATGGGCATATCAAAGGGAACTGCGAGTACGTCATGACTATTATTCCATTGACGGTATTGTTCTCCGCTGCTTTTGGTTATCACGTCAACGTGCCCAAAAAATTTAACTCTAATGGCTTTTTCTGGTGCGGCTATTTCCCAAGGGTTTCCACCTCTAAGCCAATTATCTGGATGTTCTAATTGGTGTCCGTTTTTAATTTGTTGATTAAACATACCGTACTCATAACGAATACCGTAACCAATAACGGGTAGGGCTAAACTTGCACAACTATCTAAAAAACACGCGGCTAAACGGCCTAAACCACCATTACCTAAACCCGCGTCATGTTCTGAGGGGGCAACTTCTTCTAAGGCACAACAGTAATCTAATAAGGTTCCACGAACGGTTGAGTCTAAGCCTAAGTTGAGCACGGTATTGTTTAGTGCTCGTCCCATTAAAAACTCTAGTGATATATAACTAACATGTCGCTGTCCATAGCGGCTACTGCGGGTTTCTCGCCATTGCGACACAAGGTGATCACGAATGGTAATGGCTAACGCGTTGTATAGGTAGTCATGAGAATCTTGTATTTTGTCTCTACCTAAAGTGAAATGAAAATGCCGAGCTAAATCTTCCGAAAATGTTTCATGGTTCATTAATACGCTATCGTCAGTTTTACCTACTTTGCAGGCAGTCATTTTATTTGTCATCTGTTATTCTTCTATGTTGTGTAATAAAACAATGGTAGAAAAAGGAGCCATGGTGACTTTCCTTTGAGACGGGAGATAACGAGCTTCACCTGGAATAGTATTACTACTGGTGTCGATCATTATTTGCCACTGGTCGATATTTTCAAATTCTGGTAGCTGGAATTCTATTGGTTCACTACCCGAATGAAATAAACATAAGATGCGAGGAAAGGTGTTGATTTTTTTATAAACCAAATAACCTAAAGTTGTAGCATGATGAGAATGCCAGTGTTCGTTTTGCATTTCTTGACCAGAGCGGTGGTACCAAGCAATATCTACTGAAGATTTATCATCATTTTGGTGAATAAATCGGTGATAATTTAATTTAGTAAACTTTTGTCTTAATTGCGTTAACTCACCTATGAATGGGGTAAGTTCTTTTGCATAACTGGTATTACTTTCCCAATCTAGCCAATTAATAGAATTATCTTGGCAGTAGGCATTGTTGTTTCCCTGTTGTGTTCTACCTAATTCATCACCGGCAAGTAGCATAGGCACACCCTGTGATAGCATTAAGGTTGCGAGCATATTTTTTATTTGCCTTAACCGTACGTCATTAATTTCTGCATTGTCAGTCTCTCCTTCAACACCATGATTATTACCAAAGTTTTCGGTATGTCCGTCTCGATTATTTTCACCATTCGCTTCGTTATGGCGTTCTTGATAACTAACAAGATCTCTTAAAGGATTACCGTCGTGACTACAAACGAAGTTGATGCTTGCGTAAGGTTGTTTACCATGGTGTTCGAAAATGTCACTTGAGCCATGAATACGTCGAGCTAATTCGGGTAACTGTCCTTTGTCTCCACGCCAAAATTGTCTGATGGTGTCTCTATATCTATCATTCCATTCCGACCAAGGAGCGGGGAAGTTACCGAGTTGATAGCCACCAGGACCAATATCCCATGGTTCAGCGATGAGTTTGACGGTAGACAATACAGGATCTTGTAAAATAGCATCTAAGAAGCCATTACTTTTGTCGAAACCATTATCTTCACGCCCTAATATGGTCGCCAAATCGAACCTAAAGCCGTCAACGCCCATTATCTCAACCCAGTAACGTAGGCTGTCCATCACCATTTGTAAAACACGTGGATGGCTAATGTTAATGGTGTTTCCACAGCCAGTATCGTTAATATAGTAACGAGGTTCATTAGGGTTTAACCGATAATATGAGTGATTATCGATACCACGAAAGCTTAATGTAGGCCCAAGCCAATTACCTTCACTGGTGTGGTTGTATACCACGTCAATAATAACTTCAAAGCCAGCTTGGTGAAGTTGATCTACCATTTGCTGAAATTCTAGAATATCCCCTTGAGACAGGTAGTTTTTATGTGGAACAAAAAAGGCTAACGAGTTGTAACCCCAATAGTTAGTGAGTTCTTTTTTGGTTAAAAATTTTTCAGAAATAAATTGTTGAACAGGTAATAACTCGATGGTAGTTATTCCTATTGCCCGATAATGCGCGATCATTTCGGGGTGACTTATGCCTAAAAATGAACCTCTTAATTCTGGAGGGACTTTAGGATTAAGTTGGGTTAATCCCTTAACATGGCCTTCATAAATAACGGTGTTTTGCCAAGGAATAGAGACTCGAGGGAAACTGGGTGTATTAGGGTCTACCACTACCGATTTCAACATGATATCGGCATTGTCTCTAGCATCGAACGATAAATCCTGCTCAGGAGCGTCAACATTGTAGGCGAAAAGACGATCAGACCAAGTAAATTGGCCTTTAGTTTCCTTGGTATAAGGATCGAGTAATAGCTTGTGATGATTGAAACGATGTCCTAGTTCAGGCTGATAAGGACCATAAACTCGGTAACCATATACTAAACCGGCTTTAGCTCCACGAAGGTAGCCATGCCATATTTGATGTTCATGATAAGGTAACTCATAACGAGCAAGTTCTTGAACTCCTTGGTCATCAAAAATACACAATTCTACTTTTTCAGCATTTGCAGAAAACAAAGAAAAGTTTACACCCGTATCATCAATAGCAGTACCCATAGGATGGACACTACCGGGTTCCATTCTGAAAAATTCCATTTTACTCCTGTTACTTCAAAATCAGTTACTTTTCATTTGTTAAGTGTATTTACTCTGATTTAGTAAACGTAAATTACAGATGAAAAGCCTTTCTATTGAAATGAAAAACTCGTCTCCGGACAAGCTAGATTTCACGAACTTGAATTGTGTGTTTTCTCTTCTTCAGGGTTAAAAATGATGGCGTAATTGAAATTCACACAAAAATCAGCGCCTTTAAAGTCAGTGTTATTAATCAAAAACTTTGTTCGGGTTTAATTGATTGTAGATACAACACTGTTTTCGCTTCCAAATTCGTTTGGAAGGTATTTATCTGCCTTGTAGTCGTTCTCCCACTCTTTTTCATTAATTAGATATTTAAAATGGAAGTTTTTACCTTTGGGTAAACGAACTTTTGTTTTGAAACTGTTGGTTTTTTTGTTGAATTTCATTTCGATGGCTTGCCAATCATTAAAATCCCCATGAAGCGAAACGGATGAGACATCACTCCGGTCGAACTCAAATGTTACTTCAGCTTCTTCCTTCGTTTTAAAAAATTTCTTAGTTAACATGCTATTCTCCTTTGCAGTTGTATTCACTTGTATACGTACATTGCGAACCACTTGTTTATTACTCGCTAAAGTTGATAGAAAAAATTTAAAAATTATTTTCTATGACTAAAAGCATTGTTTACACATTGAAAAATGTCAATTAATTAACTGAATTAGTTTGCTTTGTAATCAAAACTTAATATTCGCCACATCAACTTTGTAACTTTATTTCACCAAAGTGTAATAAATATTGATAAGGAATAACGAGTTTGCTAGTAGGTAAGTACTTGAAGATTATATTAAATAATGTTTCTGGGTGGTTTTTATACAGCGCCGTAATTTACTATTTATTAATGATGTTATTGAAATACAGCCACACAAAAAAATTAGCGATATTTTAACTATATCGACAACATTTTAGATGAAAACTATCAAACACCAATAACGACTAATTACGATTTGGTTGTGGTGTTATATCAGTAAAGTAGGTGGTCTATTTGAAGCGAATAAGCATATTTAACCTGAGGTTTGGATAAGAGTTTTGTAACGCAATGAAATTAAAAGATAAAATACCCTCTTATTTCCAGTGACGGAATTTTATTGCTTATCAAGGCATTTTTACTCTCCAATAGCTGGCTATTGGGAGTAAAAATACAGCTTCCGCGTCCTGCTAGCGCTAAGTACCTCCATCCATGGAGGCAACGCCGAAAAGCATTAAAATAGCGTTATTGGGCAAAGTCTCTTATCCGAAGCTCAGGTTATTTAACAAACCGTGGCGTTGAAAAGATATAATTCGTTCTTACTGTTTGTCATTGAACAGATATTTTATGTTAGAATCAATCCGTTAAGAACTAACAGACGGACAGTTAATGAATATCAAGCATATAAAAAAGGCAATTGGAGTTGCGGCAATCGTCGTTGTAGGTGTATTACAATGGACAGGTGCAATTGAAGGGAATAATACCAATCAAGGAAAGTATTCCAATTCAAATGAGCATAATAAGCAAAACAGCAAGGTTTCTACATCTCTTGCGAATGCCATTAAAAACAAGCAAAGTGATGTTATTGTTGAAGGTGTAGGTACTGTGGTTAAAGTACTTCCTGATGATACAAAAGGGTCACAGCATCAAAAATTTATTCTTAAAATTTCAACAGGTCAAACCATATTAGTCGCTCATAATATTGACTTAGCGCCAAGAGTCGCAGGTATCTCTAAACACGACAAAGTGAATTTCAAAGGTGAATTTGAATGGAACGAACGTGGTGGAGTAGTGCACTGGACACATCATGATCCTAGAGGGAAACATGTAGGTGGTTGGTTAAAACATCAAGGTAATACTTACGAATAGTATTGTTGTTGAGTGTTTCTTATTGAACTTAGTCTAAACCTAAATACTGAAAATTCATGCCAAATGCAATTCATGTTAAGCAATTAAGCTTCAAATATAATAGCAACGACTATTATTCGTTATCCGATATTTCCCTGACTATAAAAGCGCATAAGTGTACGGGAATTATTGGTCCCAATGGGGCGGGTAAATCAACGTTTATTTCTGCGTTATGTGGATTGTTACCTCACTTTGAAGGTGAGGTGTTTTACGAGGGTGATAAAGACGTACCATTGCTGACGTCGGTAAAACAAAAAGTTGCCCTTGTGCCTCAAGAATATGCTTTTTATTTACAATTAACTGTTCTACAAAACCTTAAATATTTTTTGTCGATGTGTGGAACAAAAAAAAC
>Ga0209396_1004663_pt1 | contig 13235 bp, 9 predicted proteins | sample GOMGulsemesocosm_6_FD_184638 | JGI IMG/M metagenome (GOLD analysis project Ga0209396, IMG submission 184638) | Methane-oxidizing microbial communities from mesocosms in the Gulf of Mexico - GOM8C Gulf of Mexico (SPAdes) (version 2) | ecosystem: Environmental > Aquatic > Marine > Cold seeps...
AGCATTAATATTTTGCTTAAAAGCTTTTATTTTTTTTAATAAAGAAAGGTTGCTTTTGGTCACGGCTAAATGATATAAAGTATTTCCGTTTTCTTGAGCTGTAAGCATATTTAGTCCATTGGATCCTAATAATTCTATTTTTTGATTAAAATCATCTTCGTCTTTTGATGAATATGATTTCATTAAATAATACATCAGGTTATTTCCGTTTTTATCTTTCACATCAATATTAGCTCCTTTTTTAAGTAATAGGGCAATAGCTTTAGGAGTATTGCCTTTAACAGCATAACTTAAAGCAGTTTCGCCATTTTTGTTTTGATGATTAATATTTTTTGTATGCTTTAATAATAGATCAATAACACTTATACTGTTGTTGTAACTAGCATTTATTAAAGCTGTATTTCCATCTTTATTAATTGAATTCACATTAATATCTTTACTTATAAAATAACTAAAACTAGCAATGTTTTTACATCTATAAGCCAAGTTATGTAAAGGTGTTTTTCCATTTTTAGTTGTTACGTTTGGTTGTATACCAAGGTTTTCTAGATATTTAAAATAATCTAATGTATTGTAACCTTTCCTGCTACCTTTAGTAGCAAATAACATAGCATTACCATTGTCTTTATTTAAGTTACGATATGAAACACCTTTTTTGATAAGGTCATTTAAAATTTTACGATTGTCTTTAGATGCTGCATAATTAAATATGCCATTTCCTAAATTATCCACATCAGTAATTTTTAGGCCTTTATCCGTAAAGTATTTAGTGAAACTTAAATCTTTTAAATTTGGAGCTATTAATAAAAGTGCATTTGCTCCATTTGGAGTAGCTTCATTTAACTTAGCTCCATTGTCAAGTAGTAAGTCATATAGCTTTATATTTTGCTGACCAGTTGTTGCTGCAAAATTAATAACATTATATCCTTTATCATCTATGATACCCATTTTAGCACCGTTTGAAATAAGGTGCTTGACAAATTCGATATTATTTTTATAAACTGCCCAGAAAATATAAGTTCTTCCATCATGTGTCAATTTATTTACACTATTTCCTTTAATTGTAAGTAAGTGCTTTATAGTGTTGCTATTTGTGTTTTCTAATAAAGCATAAACAACTGCATCAAAACCAAATCTGTTTAATTCTGTGGGATTATTTCCTTCATCAATTTTTTTGTCAATAAGCTCAATAGTAGGGTTTTGTTTCCAAAATTCTCTATCCAAGAATTCATTTTTTTGAGCCACAGAAATTTGTATACTCAATAAAAACAGTATGAATATTTTTTTCATAAACTTTATTTAGAATGAATTAGTATAATTCTTTTTGCGCATCATTTTTAATAACAAATGCATCAATTATTTTTCTGATTTTTCGTTTATTTTCATAATCTTCAGAAAATAAATATTTGTAAAGTAATTTATTGTCAACCTTTTTTTCTAATGATAAATCTATATTTCGGCCATATACCTCACTCCACTTATTGCGAATTAATTGCCATTTGTCTTTGTTTGTTTCCCACCAATCCTGTGCAGATTTACATTTTTCATTTGGTAGTTTTACATAAGTATTATAGCCCTTTTCCTTAGCAATAATTACATCTTCTTTATCTGTTTTTCTAACAACTTTACTGTTGTTTTGATCATGTACCCAACCATTCTTTAATACCTCTTGACGGTTTCCACGAATAGTTATATTGTAATCATTACGTTTTGTGTATTCTCTTCTTGGTAATGGTGCAGGAGTTATATTTTCCCAATAACTTTTTCCATCAACATGTACCCATGTTGCAGAACCTTCATAACGTGGACTATCATCTACTTGATACACTTTTTGTGTCCATTGTCCTTTAACCTTGTCGGTATTTTCTTTTTTGTAAATCCAGTTATTATTTCCATTAAATAGATATAAGTTAGTATTTTCAAACAACCAATCTTGTCTCCAGTGTTTCACAATATATGGTCTTTCAGGAGTTCCTACTTGTAATAAGTGTTGTAGTGAAACTTTATCATTGTTTTCTTCTACAAGTTGTACCCATTCTATTGCTTTTTCCGATTTCGTTTTAGAAGGTTGGTACAGTGAGTCTTGACTATAGTTAAAAGTTTCGGTAAAATTAAAAGTTACTTCATAGCAGCCACACATATCCATGATAGCTTTATGATCTTTTTCTTTTTTTGTTTGAGAGCTTGCTAAAAAACTGACCGTTAGCAATGTAAGTAATATTATTTTTTTCATGGTAAAAAATTTATTAAATTTATTTAGATTGATTAAGAATAAGATTTTATATTTGCAGCAAATTTATAAAGAATGAGTCTAAATAAAAATATTTTTTTACTTTTTTTTATCTTAAATAGTGTTGTTTACTCACAGGAAAACTCAAAAAAAAAGGATACGATTAAGTTAGAATATTTGGATGAAGTTTTGGTGACTGCCACTAGAACAGAAAGGCAGTTGTCATCTTTGCCATTACCAGCACAAATAATATCAAAAGAACAAATTAAAGCATCTAACTCTTTGAGATTGAGTGATGTGATTAATGAGCAAACCGGATTGATTACTGTTTCTGATTTTGGAGGTGGCGAAGGTTTGCAGTTACAAGGGATGGATTCAGCTTATACTTTAGTTATGATTGATGGTGTACCCCTAATTGGTCGTTCTGCAGGAACCTTAGATTTAGATCGTATAACGGTGGCGAATATCAAACAAATTGAAATAATAAAAGGAGCTTCATCCTGTTTGTACGGTAGTGAAGCTATGGGTGGTGTGTTAAATATAATTACAGAATCACCAACTGAAGAGTTTGATGGTAGTATTAATCAAAGGTCGGGTAATTTTAATACACATGATACAAGTGTTAATTTAAATTACAAAGAAAATAAGTTTGGAATTAATGGATCAATTAATAGATATTCAAGTGATGGATATGATTTAACAGATTTTTCACCTACAAAAACAGTAGATCCATTTGAAAACTATACAGTACAAGCGAAAATTAGCTACGAATTCAATCAGAAAACAACACTATTACTTTCTTCCAGGTTGTTTACTCAAAATCAGAAAACTAGCTTAGAAAACTCTCAAGATGAATTACTTTCCGGAACGGGGAAATTAAATGAATGGAATTCACATTTAAAATTACAACATCAAATTTCTGAGAATTGGAATATTTATGGGGAATTATACAGTACACAATATCAAACAAAATCGAAAACGAATAATCTAAATGGCTCTGTTTTTAGTGAGAGTTATTTTGATCAGTTATTAGTCAGGCCAGAAGCTAGAGCTCATTTTAGTCCAAATAAAAAACATAGTGTTATTTTAGGATTGGGTTTAACACATGAAAGTTTGGATAGAACTTATTTTAATAACAAGCCAGAATTTAATGCTCCTTATGTTTATGCGCAATACGATGTAAACCCTACAAAGAAATTGAATATTATTGCTGGTGCACGATATGATGCTCATAATAAATATGAAGCTCAATTTAGTCCTAAATTGGCTGCACGATATCAAATAACAAAAAAAGTTTCTGTTAAAGCTTCAGTAGGTTATGGGTATAAAGCACCAGATTTTAGACAATTGTATTTCAATTTTACCAACCCTTCAGTAGGATATACTGTTTTAGGATATAATTTAGTGACAAGTGAGATACCAGTTTTACAAAGTCAAGGGATACTATCAGGTGTAGCAGTTACACTTGATGAATATAACGATAATTTAAAACCAGAAAGTTCAGTTAATTTTAATATAGGAGTGGATTATAAATTGAATAATCAATTAAAATTTTCTGTTAATTTATTTAGGAATAATATACGGAATTTGATTGATACAAGAGTAGTTGCAAATAAGACAAACGGACAAAATTTATTCAGTTACTACAATGCTAATAAAGTTTATACGCAAGGGATAGAATTTAATACAAGCTATAAGCCTACTAAGCAAATACAAATATCAGGAGGCTATCAATTATTATATGCAAAAGATAAAGAGGTAGAAGATAAATTTGAGAATGGAGAAGTGGAATCGGATCAATTCATTAATGCACCACTTAAAAAGAGTCATTATTTCGGATTACCCAATCGTTCCAGGCATATGGCAAATTTTAAAGTGTTTTATAAAAACTTAAAATGGAAAGCAAATGCTAATATTAGAGGTACATATAGAAGTAAATATGGCTTAGTTGATACAAATAATAGTGATGGCTATATTGATAATTTTGATGAATTTGTTGAAGGATATTCTATATGGAATATAGCTGTTAATAAAGACTTGTTTAAAAATTATCAGTTAGGAATTGGTGTAGATAATATTTTTGATTTTAAGGATGCACCTTCATCTCCAAACGACTTTATAGCTATAAATAATATTCCAGGTAGAATTATATATGCAAAACTAAATATCAATTTTTAAATACTCAATACTTATGAAGACAATAAAATACATTTTACTATTCACTTTAAGTTTAATTTTTTTCTCCTGCAGTGATGATGATGCTCCACCATGTGTGCCAACTACTTGGTATGCTGATGCTGATAATGATACTTTAGGAGATGCTAATATATCATTACAAGCGTGTAATCAGCCTGAAGGTTATGTAGGGAATAATAATGATGCGGATGATGCGGATCCACTTAATTTAGATCCAATTGTTTCTGCAAGAGTATCAAATTTATATGCTCCACAAACTGGGGGTCAAGGGCAAGGTCCAGAGGGAGGTGAATTCACAAAATTTGATTTTGCTACTGGACAAACAACAACGAGTGCAACTGACTGGGATATTGCTTTTAGAGGGACAACTATTATTTTTAATGGAGGTGCAGTTACTGGAAGTGCAGACGAACCTGTGAGAAACGGGAATTCCAAAGCTTACATTGATAACGGAACTTTTGCAAACATATCAGAGGTAACAGAGGCTAATTTTGTACAGGATGGATCTAGTGGTTTGGCAATACCAACGGGTTCAGGAAATGGGTGGTATACTTATAATCCAGTTAGTCATTTAATTAATCCAACAAATAATAAAATTTTGATAATAGAAACGAGAGATGGTAAATATGCTAAAGTTAAAATAATAAGCTATTACAAAAATATGGATACCTCTTTGGATTATAGGTATTACACTTTTGACTACGTGTACCAACCAAACGAAGGAATAACTTCTTTTTAAGGAGTAAAAAAACTAATCAATGTATTAGTAATAAAAGCAATGGAGAATTATTTATTTGAAGTAAGTAAAAACATGTTGTGTCTGTTGCTACAGTTGAGTTTCATAGCCTGAATAAGGTTATGTTGCTCAATTGTTTAAAATAATAATATTTATAAATAACAAACAATGAAAAAAAAATACACTTTATTAGTATTAGCAATTATTTACTGCATAAACTTTAGTTATGCACAATGCGATACTGCCGTAACAACTGTTGATGACGGATTTGAATCATATACTACAGGAGGTTCATTAGCATCAGCAAATACTTGCTGGACAGCTTTGGATAACAATTCACTAAGTGCATACATTGGTATTAGAAATACAGGTGCGAATACAGGTGATAATTGTATTTCAGCATATACTTTTTTCGGAGCTGATTCAGTAATTTATTATGTAAGTCCTAAATTAAATTCAATAGATGGGAATCATTTTGCGGAGTTTTATTTAAATTCATCTAATGCTGCTACTTTAGAAATGGGAACAATGAGTGACCCTAATGATAGTAATACTTTTACTTCGGTTTCTGGAAGTACTAATATACAAACGGCATACTCTAAATTTAATACTGGAGTAGTAGCAAGTACCTCCGATGAATATTTTGCAATAAAAATTACAGCACCATCAATACACACATCATTAAAATTTGATGATTTTAAGTGGAAAAATGTTTGTGATAGTGCCAATGAAACAATAGATGAAAGTTTTGAATCATATGCTGCCGGAACAGGGAATCCAATGCCTAATTGTTGGAATGCAATTGGAGCAGCAGCAGCAGGAGTAAGAACTGGTGGAATATCTAATTCTAATTGTATAATGAGTTATAATCCAGCTCCTGGGGATATGTATGTTATAGCTCCTAAATTAAGCTCGATTAATGGTAATTACCAAGCAGATTTTCAGTTAAAAGCAACTAATAACTCAGCTACTTATCAAGTAGGGACTATGAGTGACAATACTGATATAAACACATATTCGGCTATTGGTTCTGATTTAGCTATTACGGATGATTTTACATCTATAAATACGGGGAATATTGCTACAAGTTCAAATGAATATTTTGTAATAAAAATAACGACTACACAGCCACATACATCTGTAAGAATAGATAGTTTTAAATGGAATATACCTTCAGTTCTAGCATCTGAAAGTTTTGAAGCATCTGAAGTTAGCTTTAAAATGTATCCTAATCCATCAATACATAAACAAATTACTATTCAAATGGAAAATACAGGAATAAAAGAAGTTTCAGTTTATGACTTAAGAGGAAGAAGGGTTAATGTAATAAACTCTAATAAAAATCAAGTTAAAATAGATTTATCACACTTAACTACTGGCATCTATATGGTTAATGTAGTTTCTGAAAATAAAAGTTCTACAAAAAAACTAGTCATTAAATAGTAGTATATTTTAAATATTGCTTGGATTTTAATAAAAAAAATCCAAGCAATAAAAATCATTAAATCATGAATAGAATATTAAAATATAGTTTATATTTTTTTGTGTTATTTACAAGTGTTTTTTATGCACAAGTAGTAACAATTGGTACTTCTACAATGGACGAAACACAAGGTTTACCGATAGATCCTTTTTATAAATTTAGTTATAGTCAAAACATCTATTTAAGTTCAGAAATAAATAAGTCAGGAGATATTAATGTTTTAACGTTTAAAATGGCGCCAGGAAGACAATTAAATAGCTCTAATAGTTGGGTTGTTTATTTAACACATACTACAAAAACAATGTTTACGGATACTTCTGATTGGGTATTAGGACCAGATTTAACACAAGTGTATTCCGGTACATTCACTCATAATCACGGAGATAATATTGTATTAACTTTAGATACACCATTTAATTATAATGGCACGGATAATTTATTAATAGCTGTTGAAGAAAATCAAGATAGTTTTGATAGTGGTAATGATAATTTATTAGCATCACCCGTTACTGAAAATAGGTCTATTATGTATAGAAGTGACACTAATAATCCAGAACCAAATTCGCCGCCTGTTGCAACGGCTGTACAAACTTACGTAGCGAATGTAGATATATCATTTAATACCTTGTCTATTAATGATTATGATGGTGATAATGGGTTTAAAATGTATCCTAATCCATCAACAAATAAACAGGTGATTATTCAAATGGAAAACACAGGGGTAAAAGAAGTTTCGGTTTATGATTTAAGAGGTAGAAGGGTTAGCATTATAAATTCGGATAAAAACCAAGTTAAAATAGATTTATCACACTTAACTACTGGTATCTATATGGTTAATGTAGTTTCTGAAAATAAAAACTCTACAAAAAAACTTATCCTTAAATAGCGGGAGCTACATTTGTGTTTAGATTAAATATTATGCCCACATTGTTTATAGTAGTTGGTGTTGTAAAAATTATTCTTTAACGACTTTCTTTTTTATAAAATATATAATTGTTAAAATTATGATTGCACTTAGAATAACTATAAATTCATTTTGAGCAATATTCGACAATAAGTATATAATGGTCAAACTTGATAGAATGGGAATAACTTTACCACCAGGGATTTTAAATTCATTTTTTGTTTCATTAGTTCTTTTTCTAAGTTTTATTACTGATAGCGAAACACCTAAATAAATTAATAAAACAGTAGCGCTAGAAATAATGGCTAATTGTTCAAATCCACCAATGGAGGCAAATAAGAATCCAGTTATTGCATAACAAATTATAGAAACATGTGGAGTGTTAAATTTGGAATGAATTTTTGTCAAAGGTTTAATTGGTAGGACATTATCTTTTGAAGCTCTAAATAATATTCTTGGCATACTCAATATTGAACTACTTAAGTAACCTATCATAGAAATAGCTGCTGCAAAAGTCATTATTGTAAAACCAATAGAGCCAAAAACTTGGTTAGCAACAGCTCCCAGCGGATTTTCTTTAAAAGTTGATAGTGAATCTCCTAATACTCCTTGTGAGACTGTTTGGATAAGCATGTATAGGATTAATACAATTATGATGCTTATAAAAATCCCTTTTGGAATATTCCTTTTAGGTTCCTTTATTTCACCACTAATAGACAATCCAGATTCAGCTCCTTGAAATGCAAAAAACAAAATCAATGAGATTTTAGCTATTTCGGTAAAGGTTGGCGTTGTTGTTATTGCAAGATTATCAAAAGATACCTCGCTCCAAGAAAATAAAACTAGTAATAATAAAGGGATGAGTTTTGTAATAGTGACAAACTTAACCACTTTAACACCATTTTTTATGCCTTTTACGTTAATATAACCAAAGCCTGAAAAAAGAATAAAGAATGTAAGTATTTTAACGGATTGTAATTTGAATTTTGGAAATAAAGAGCCAACGATATCAACAATAGCATTAGCTACTGCTGCATCAGCAGAGATAGTTGCTAAAATGAATAGTACTGCAGTAAGAAAGCCAAAATAAGGTCCAAAAGCAGTTTTTATGTAAACGTATGCACCCCCTGAAGTTGTTATTTTACTGCCTGCTTCTGCAAAGCAAAGCATGACTAGTGTTATAAGAATTCCACAAAATAAATATGCAAAAATACTAGAAGATCCAAGTCCAGCAGCAATAATTGCTGGCAATACAAATATACCTGAACCAATAATTATATTAATAATATTAGTACTAAGACCAAATACTCCAACAACTCGTTTTAAATCTTCTTTAGTTTCCTTCATTTTCTAATTTTGATTTAATTTTTAACAACCTTATTTTTTACAACTAATTTATTGAATTCTATCCTTAAAAGGCTTCCTATTTTTTTTTTTAGTTAATCATGGAATCGTTTTTTTTTACATATCCAATATTGAAAGTCAAATTGAAAGGTTTAATGACTATGCAAGTATAAAATCACTTCTCTAATTACACACTAGAGTCTGTATTATTTATAGGTGTTTTTTTAAAAAATTACTGTTCAATATATTCATTTATGCTATAATTAGAGGTAGAATTTGGTTCATTATAGCTTACTCTAATAACATAACCTTGTTCGTCATATTCAAGGAAATTATTATTGGTTCCACCTCCACTGAAATTATAAGTAGCTGTTAATGGGTTATCATTTGTAACCTTTAAGCCGAATATAAGAAAAAACGTACTGTGTTCATATTCCATCACACTCCCGAATGGGTCAAGTTTTTTGTCAATATCAAAATTAGAATATTGGAAGATGTCTCCACCAGTGTTATTAGAAATTAATTGATTATTCGAATTACGGTTAAATGTTTGTTCAAAAACATAAGGAGTAAATGGATCTTGTTGAACTGTCAATTTTGTCGAATCTACATAGTTATTTGTATGATAAATCTCTAACATATTCTTATTGTCATCTGAAATTAAAACTATTGAGTTATTTTCAAAACTGATATTATTATAATTAATTGTTTCGTCAGTACCGTTTGGATTAACAATGTCGGTTGCACGAGTTATACCTATAACATTTGTACCTGAATAACTAACAGTAAATATTCTATTTAAATAATCTATTTCATTTAGAGTAATAGATGTTATAATGGAATTGTTATTGTAAAAAACTTCTTGAGAAACTATTAATGTACTGTTGTTAAATCCTTCTGTTTTCTTGTATAACTTTGGATTTTCATTAATTTGTTCTTCGTTTAGTTGACTGTCATCTGATGTACAAGAAAATATTAATAAAGCAATTAATAATAAATTAAGTATCTTCATTTGGTAAAGCTTAGTTTGAATTATTTGTAACGTTTCGCTCTGAATAGTACGGGGCAGAAAAATTGTGGATTTTTGTATCGATACAAATCATAAGCTTTTTGTTTTTAATTTTGTCGTTTTATAAATGCCAATTTTCAAATCATGAACTCCTTTATTTTAAATAGAAAAGAGGTGAATAAATTAAAAGATTTGGCGACTATGTAAATATACACAAGCTCTGGGATTATAGACCAAAACCCGTATTATTTTATAGGTGTTGTTGTGAGGCGTTTTTTATTTCCGTAGAATTAACTCCTCATTATTAGGCCAGCAGTTTGACAAAACCATTGCGTTTAATAGTTCTCTTTCTAATTCTTTTGATTCCGGGTCTTTTATTACACAATCAGAAGTTTGTCCAGAAGAGTTTAAGCAGTTTATGAAGTAATCATTTGAGCTATCACTTCTGAAGCCTATTTTAACAAATCCATTTAAGTTTAATCCGTCTTCCTTGTGTAAAATTAAATCTACGTGTGAAGTTAAGCCGTAAATGATTGTATCCTTAAAAATATCATTAATCAAGTCAATCAAAATTAACATCTTTTTTCCTGCTCCTGAGTATGGGAGGTCTGCTCCAATATGATGGGTGTAAAAATCTCTGAGCGACATATTAGCTCTTTTTAATTGTTCAGAGTTCCTTTTAATTGGCATTTTTAAATAATTATTTTGATATAGATTTCTAAATAGAGTATAAGTGTGTAATGACTCACAACGTTTAGCTATGAATATTACGGGGCAGAAAATCCGCGGATTTTCGTATCGTCACAAGCCATGAGCTTTTAGATTTTGTTTTTAGTTTTGTCGTTTTATAAAAGCCAAATTAAAAGATTTGGCGATTAAGTAAAGATAGAATTACTTCTCGGATTAAGCACCAAAACCCGTATTATTTATAGGTGTTGTTGTGTGTAGTTATTTTTTATTATTCAAGAATTCAAGTGCTTTTTCCAAGACTAGGTCTTTATTCTCTATATAATCGGATAGACTCTTTGTTACCTTAATATCTGGTTGAATTCCAATTCCGACAAACTCTCTTCCATCTGGATAAGTGTCCTTTTTGGTACATACTCTTGCTATACCACCATTTGGTAAATCAAACATTAGTGGTTGTCCTGTGCTTCCATAAGTCGGTTCGCCGATTTTAGTCATATGTTTTTGATTGTCGGCATAAATTAAAAAATCTTCGGCAGCAGATGCTGTTCCGTGTCCTATTAAAATAGCTGTTGGGACGATAATTCTACTCTTTTTAAGTAAATTTCTATCTCCTATTCCTAATGTGTCTGGAGTATATGGGAAATCGTGATAATATTTGTCCTGATTCCAGGCTTTTAAAGTTGGGATGTGTAATCGACTTGATGTTTTCGAACCATAAAATATGGTGTCATTTGTTAAGTGGTGAAGTATGACTTTTCCGATTTTAGAACTTCCGCCTCCATTTTTTCTTAAATCTATTATTAATGCTTTAGCTTTTTTTAATTCAGGTATTCTTTCAGTAAATGTTAAAGAAATTTCCCAATCTGAAAATGAGTTAAGCGCCACGTATGCAATATTATTATCGTACCATTTTAGGTTTAGTAGCTCGTTCTTTTCTAATGCAGGAAAAACTTCTTTTTCTTTTGTTCTTGAATGCGTAACAGTTAACGATTTAACTTTTCCGTTTGGTAGTTTTAACTCCAGTTCATATTTCGTTCCAACGTGGCTTTCAAGCATATTTGTAACTGCTAAATCTTGGCGTACATAATCAGTCGATGAAGAAATATAAGGTGTTACATGGTCATAAATATACTTTTTGGTATTAATTCCATTAACCGAAATTATTTCTGTTCCTATTGGAATTTCTTTTTTCTTGCTTTGATTTACTCCAGTAATTATTGCTTTACCTTCTATGTTTGTTAGAAATAATCTATACTCGCCAAAATTTGTAATGAAAATGTTATTTCGAATTTCTTTTGGTGACCAAACATTCGTGTGCCCGTCTTTTAGATAAGCACAAAATTTTTGTAATAGGCGATAATATTCATAGTCATTTTTTGTTTTCTGAACTTCTCGAATGTATTTCTTGTACAGTTTGTCCCATTCCAATTGATTGATGTTGTTGTAATAGATATAATTGTAATTAACTTCTTGCCAGAATTTGGAAAGCCCGAATATTTTTTCCTCATTGGATAATTCATTTGGGATTTGACCATAAGTAAGATTTAATGATACAAAAAGAAGCAATAATATTATTTTTTTCATTAGAGAGTTTTCAATAGAAACAGATAATATTTTGATTTATTATCGGCTTGGTAATTGCACACAACGTTTCGCTCTGAATAGTACGGGGCAGAAAATCCGCGGATTTTCGTGTAGACACAAGTCATAAGCTTTTAGATTTTGTTTTTATTTTGTCGTTTTAAAAAGCCAAATATTAAAAGATTTGGCGATAATTGTAAATATACACAAGCTTTAGGATTAAACATCAAACCCGTATTATTTATAGGTGTTGTTGTAACTAGTTTTTAATTTACTGAAAATATAATTGGAATTGTATATTTAATATTTACAGAATTCTCGTTTGTCATTCCTGCTTTAGAAAACTTTGAAAAAGAATTAATAACTCTTATTCCTTCCTCATTTAATTTAAAGCTATCTCCTTTGGCGCTGATATTCACTATTTCTCCATTCTTAGAAACATAAAATGTCATTTTGACTTCGTGTCTTCCGAGAGGTAAATCTGCTAACAAATCAGTATCGAAATTTTTATTTATGTACATTGAAACCTCTCTTGAAACACATTTTTTAATATCTATTTTATTAATTATGTTTTTACAGTTTTCAGTTCGAGGTATATATGCAGATTTAGGGAAATCCAAATTTTCAAATTCTGTTATTTCAATGTTTTTAAGAGGGTAATATTCTTTAATATTAAACCATTGATAATTAATAGATATTTCCTCCCCATTTTTCAACATCTTTTTTAACTCTTTTTTTGAAGCCATTTTAAAACGCATGCTCAAATCATATTTCATAATATTCCCTTTATGGATATATTCATCTGGATTTAATTTTGGAATTTGAGTTATAAATTCCTTAATCTCATCTTCAAATATTTTAGATTCCTCCGCAACGTTAATATCAAAAATTTCACCATTTGAGTCACATTTAAAAAAGACATTTATCCAAACACTTTCTTTTCTTCCGTAGTTATTTTCAGAAGCTATTTTGTCTATATTATTAATGGTTTGTTTATAGAAAGTTTTTGTTATTAAATCTTTGTTTTGAGAGTAGAGTATCGTACTTGATAGTAGTAAGAAT
>Ga0209396_1004665_pt1 | contig 13230 bp, 11 predicted proteins | sample GOMGulsemesocosm_6_FD_184638 | JGI IMG/M metagenome (GOLD analysis project Ga0209396, IMG submission 184638) | Methane-oxidizing microbial communities from mesocosms in the Gulf of Mexico - GOM8C Gulf of Mexico (SPAdes) (version 2) | ecosystem: Environmental > Aquatic > Marine > Cold seeps...
GAGGTTATTCAAGCTGCTCAGCACACCCTATGGGACACCATTCAACAAACCAATCTGGCCCTGGCACAAGAACCCCTGCGGCTAATTAACCATGTGGTGCAAATGGAGCGGCCCTACAGCGAGGTGCTCACCGCCAATTACATTTTGGTGAACCCCTACCTCAACGATGTATTCGACACTAAGTTATCTTTTGTGGATAACCAGGATGGCCAGGACTGGCAAGCGGCGCAGATAAATTCTGGCTATCGCAATGGTGCCAACTTGCCCCACGCAGGCATCTTATCCAGCCCCATGTTTCTGGCCCGTTACCCCAGCACCGACACCAATCGCAATCGCGCCCGTGCGCGCTGGAGCTATTACTTTTTTCTGGGGCTGGACATAGAAGGGCTGGCGGTGCGCCCCATGAACGCCGACAGCCTGCAGGATGTGGATAACCCCACCCTGAATAATCCGGATTGCGCGGTGTGCCATGAGATCATGGATCCGGTGGCGGGGGCGTTTCAAAACTGGGGAAACGATGGCCAATTTCGTGATCAATGTGGCTGGTTCCCGGACAACGCCCATCCGGATGGAGGAGAATGGTTGTGCGATTTAGACGCCCTGCCCTGGGTGGGTTACAAGGAATTTTTTGACCCTTATGTGGCTGGCGACCTGTGGTACCGCGACATGCGCCAACCTGGTTTTAATGGAGTATTGCTGCCCACTAACCAAGGGGACAACAGCCTAAATTGGCTGGCTCAACAAATGGTGCAAGACCCAAGATTTGCCAGCGGCACCGTGAAGTTCTGGTTCAAAGGGGTATTTGCTCGCGAGCCCTCCCCGCTTCCCAACAACCCGGATGATACCCAATTTTCAGGGCTCATGGCCGCCTACGAGGTGGATAATTATTACATCAATGAATTTGCCAGCGCCTTTGCCAGCGGCAGTGCCGGCACCGCTAGTCACGCCAGTTTTAATCTAAAAGACCTGTTGGTGGACATGCTGGTATCGCCATTATTTCGCGCCCACAAAACGTCACAAACCCTCAGTCAGGATGAAAAAGTGGCCTTAAACCAGGTGGGGGTGGGGCGTTTGCTGAGCCCGGAACAACTTAATCGAAAACTCACGGCTTTGCTGGGCAGTCATTGGCGCTACGTATGGAATGAAGAGCAAAATCAGCTGCTGCAAGACTTCTATGGCTTTTACGGCGGCATCGACAGCGACGGGGTTACCGATCGCAATACTCGGTTAAATACTCTTATGGCCACCGTCGTGGAGCGCTACAGCAGCGAGATGGTATGCCGCCTGATAATTGATGAATTTGAAAAACCCGCCTCCCGACGTTTGTTACTGCCTAACGTCAACCTAACGGATACCCCGCAATCCAGTGCCGGCTCCACGGCCATTAAGCTTGCCCTGCAAGAATTAATTGACCGCTTATGGGGCAGCGATTATGCCAGCCAAGTTGAAATTGATGCCGCCTATAATTTATTGGTGAACCTGCGTGATGAGCGCCTGCAAAATAATGCCACTGCTGTGTTGGCCACCAACAACGATCAAGACATAAATGATGACAACGATGAATTTTGCCAACTGGATTGGCAAAACCCGGATGCGTTGGTAGAAGACACCAACCAAATGGCCAGACCCTGGATGGGGGTGCTGATGTATTTGATCAGTGATTACAAGATGCTGTATTTATAAAGGGCTCTAGAATGCTACGCCGTGATTTCATTAAAACTTTGGCTGCCGCCGGTTTGTGCGCCGGGCAACCCTGGGTGGGCCGCTCTGCCCAAGCGGCTCCCTTGACAAATTACGATGGAAAATTTTTTGTGAGCATCAGTGCCGATGGTGGTTGGGACGTGACCAGCTTGTGTGACCCCAAGGCCAACAGCAGTATTAATCACTGGGCCAATGGTCAAAGTGTGCAGAGCATTAACAACAGCCCCATTCAATATGCGCCCTTTGCTCATAATCAAAGTTTTTTTCAAAAGCACCATAAAAAAATGTTGGTGATTAACGGCATTGACTGTCAGACCAACGCCCACGAGGCCGGGGTGCGCCACATTTGGAGCGGACGCCTGTCCCATGGTTACCCCACTTTTTCCGCCATGGCCGCCGCCATATTAGGGCCCAATTTACCGCTGGCTTACATCAGCAACGGCGGGTACAAGGAAACCGCCGGCATCACTCAATATACCCTCATGCAAGACCCCACCTCGTTGAAAAAACTGGTATTCCCCAACCAGTTTATGGACTACGACACGGACGGCAGTTGGGACCCAGCAAAGCAATATCATCGAAGTGGGGCCATGGACATTATTCAGCAAGCCAAGATGGCACGCCTAACGCGTCTGCAGGCACAAAGCCAATTAACCCCCAAACAGGTGAACAGTTTGGCGGATCTGTTTAATGCCCGAGTGGGGGTGGATCAACTGGCGCCCCTGGCGCAAACCCTGCCGGATGAGTTAGTGAGCAACATAGATAAAGATGGAGAATGGAACCCGCTCATGCGCCAGGGGCAAATTGCGCTGGCGGCCTATGAGGCTGGTTTGTGCGTGGCCAGCGACCTCACCATGTGGGGATTTGATACCCACAGCAACCACGACGTGGAGCAAGCCAGCGCCATGCAGCGCCTGCAAAATGGTATCGACTATTTGTGGGACGAAGCGACCCGCCGCGGCATCGATGATAAATTAGTGGTACTGATAAGCAGTGACTTTGGCCGCACTCCGCTGTACAACGATGGCGCCGGCAAAGATCACTGGCCCATCACCAGCACGATTATCATGAGTCAGGGTGAAACCTGGACCAACAAAGTAGTGGGAGCCACCACCAGCGAACATACAGCTTTGAGTATTGATCCCGCTACCCTTGACTTAAAAGCAGATGGGGTAACGCTGCAGCCTAAACATATTCAGCAGGCCATGCGACAACTGGCTGGAATTGATGGACACGAAATCAGTCAGCTGTTTCCGTTAGATGCCGAAGAGATACATTTTTTTTAATGGAATATCTTGGAGATAATATTTTTAAGCCGTTCAAAAATTTCCGGCAGAGAAGTTAAAACACTGCTACCACCGGACAATCACAAGTCATTAATTTTGCTTAAAACAAACGCCTGTAAGGCAATCTTCTCGTTGTCTGGTACTTCTTCAAACTGCAAACCAATACTCAAACCCTGGTCAATTTCAAGAATACTGCGCACTTTGCTTTTCACTTTTATTTGGTATTCCAAATCGGCGATACTAATAGTGAATATCAAACTAATGGTTTCTCCACTTTTAAATTCAAAGGTCTTGCCGATCACGCCGGCCCCATGAATACTTAAATCAATAATTTTTGCGGTGGTGGTTTTAATCTTTCCGCCTAACGTATATTCAATGTCCGTCACCACTTCTACAGTGGCACGCACGCTGTCACGCACTTCACCGGTAATAACCGTTTCCGGGATCTTAAAGTGAATATGCGGATAGGGGGATTTACTGGCGTAGATGACTTCGGTTTTAAAGGCACAGGCACAACTCATGCGATTGGCAAAGAAACGTACATTGACATTTTCGCCATTTTTAACATTGGCCAACACCCCATTGATTAATGGAGTAGTAACAATCAAAGATTCGTTGCGACGATAGCCAATCAAAATACTGCGATCACGATCCGAGGTGTAACCCTCAAATTCCAGCTGAAATACCTGCCCCGGAATGAGCTTCAGATCCATGAAAGCCACTGCACGTCCTGTCATTTATGCAACCACACTGAAAACTCTCCATTTAAGGCTAGGACACCCTTTATAAAGTGTAGCCTTTAATCAATGCATTGCCTTTTCGTTGGGTATTTTAATATAGGCTTTGGTTAGCTGGGCAACGCCGCTCTTTGCCATCCATGGCACCGCGTCATACCGTTCATCCTGAACATAAAAAACCCGAGACTGGCTCGGGTTTATTCTAGCGTTTATTTTTCTTACCAGCCCGTCAATTGCGGAGCCAAACCCATTCCCCAAATAATAACTGCGGAAGCCATTATTCCCACTAAGGCACACATGCCCACAGTACAAATGGAAGTGGCAAAAATAAAGCCGCGTTCTTCCGGAATATTCATGAATATGGGCACACCGGCGTACAACAAGTAAATGGTGTAGCTAACGGCTGCCATTATCACAAATATATCCAACCACAAAATAGGAATCACCCCTATGGCGCCCGCTAAAAACATTGGGGTAGAGGTGAAAGTAGTGAATAACAAACAGCGCTCAAGGCTGGCCTCGGCCCCAAATGTTTTTTCCATCCAGTAGGTGGTATACGCCATAAAAAACATGCCCGCCAACAGTGCCACGTACATCCCTATGGCCATGGGCAGGGCCGTGGCCATGGATAAGTAATAATATTCTTTACCAATCACACTCCAGCCAAATTGGGTGGTGCCCACTAACATGGCAAACGGCGGTATGGCCGCTAAAAATATCAGGTGAGTTAAGTAGACATGCCCCAGCGAGTGATCTTCTTTTTTAATGGAATCCCATTCTGATTTTGGGTGATACAGCAATCCAAACATATGTTGTAAATACATAATCGTTCCCTTTTTACTGATGGTTTTTATAATTCATTTATGGGCTCTAGTTTAGGGACCAGAGCCTCAAATACCTGCCCTTAATAGGCTTTTTTATTTAGATATATAATTAACGTTAAACTACCGAAACCGGCTACCTAAAATCTCCCCCCAGTTAGATTGGACAATTACACTTTAAAAAGCAATTAACCGAACATAATGATCCAATAACAAAGCTGCAAATAACCACATGATATAAAAAAGAGAATAACGGAAACTACGGCGAGCATTTTTATGGCTGGGATCCAACCATAAGCGATAACAAAACCAGGTAAATTTGGCATTGATGTAAGTGGCCACCACCAGATAAATAAGACCTTGTGAGCCAATTAATACAGGCAAGATACTCACCAGGCATAATAGCAGGCAGTAAAGCCAGGCCTGAAAGGCTGTGAACTCGGCCCCATGGGTCACGGGTAACATGGGCACTTCGGCCTTGGCGTAATCCTCTTCTTTATAAATGGCCAGCGCCCAAAAGTGTGGTGGCGTCCAGGTGAAAATAATTAAAACCCACAGCAATGCTTCTGGTGCAACCATATTGGCCACCGCTGTGTAACCCAATAACGGAGGCATGGCACCGGCAATGCCACCAATTGTAATATTTTGCGGGGTGGCAGGTTTTAACCACAAGCTGTATACCACTCCATAAGCAAACATGGACAATACCGAGAGCACGGCGGTTAAAGCATTCACCTGCCAATACAAGATACTGAACCCCAACACCAACAGCACCATGGAAAAAACAAATGCGGATTCAACACTCACTTTACCGGCCGCTACCGGACGGCGTTTAGTACGCTGCATTTGTGTATCTCGAAAACGATCCACCAGGTGGTTCAACACCGCCCCCGACATGCAACAGGCCGCCACTCCCACTAGCGAACAAAATAGATGCCACAAATTAATATTGGTGCCACTGGCCAGTAGGTAACCTACCACCATAGTGAACAACATCACCGCCACCACCTTAAACTTCGTGAGGGCAAAATAGTCCTTCACGGTGGTGGCAATAGTTGAGGTAATAGGCAACTGATTAATTCTTTGCATAACTCACCCTCTTTATAAACTTAACTTTTATAATTATTTTAAAACCGGTTAAGCCAGAAGTTCCTCAACCGGCTCTTCACGTTCAAATTCGATCTCTTTGGCGGTCATACCGTTTAAAGCACTGAGCCATAGCAGCATGGCCACCGTGTTATGTAATAACGCCAGGGATAACGGCAGCATCCAAATGGCATTAAGGATCCCTAAAGTTATTTGCAGGCTTAAAAACCCCAGGCAGAAATACAAAGAACGCCGCTGTAGGTTTTTTTGTATGGCCAAATAGAAGAACATAAACAGCACCGCTATTGCCCCTAAGCGATGCAACCATTGCACCGCCATTTTATCCGCCATGCCTAACACGCCTCCCAGGTATTCATCTCCTTCAACCATGGGTGCCTGTAATACTCCGGCATCTATGGTTACCCACCAATTTCCCTGACAGGTGGGAAAGTCAGGACAGACCAGTCCGGCATACTGGCTACTGGTCCAGGCACCTAGGCCCATCTGTAAAAAGACCACCAAGGCAAAGGCCGACCAAACTGAAAAAACTTTTGGCTCTCTATTGCTAGTTAACACTCGCCAAATCATAAACTGCGCGCCTAGGGTAATGGCACCTCCTAACAGATGAGCACTCACTACCGGCGGCCATAAGCGTAACGTCACCGTCCACATGCCAAACAAACCTTGCATCACTACCCACAAACACAAAAAGATCGACAGGTAACGCACGGCACCCAGGTAACGCGGCCACAACAAGACAGCTTGAATCACTATGCTTAAACCCAGCAGGCTCGCGATATATCTGTGAGTCATCTCCATCCAGGCTTTAACCGAATCAAATTGCCAATGAATAAACTCTGAGGCCGCCTGGTTTTCCTGAGGGATAAATTGCCCATAACATACAGGCCAATCCGGACAGCCTAAACCAGCATCCAATAATCGCGTAAGGGCACCCAACGTGATGACAAACAGGGTTAGAAAAATATTAAATAGTGCAAATTTGCGCATTAAGCCCCCCCGTGTTTCATCAATACTTTTAGATCTTTCAAAAGCTTGTAGGCACCTTGTTCATTGGCCTGGTAAGACAACAGCACTAACCCCTGGTGATCTGCGATGAATAACCCATTTTGTTTACTCAGTAACTGATCATTACTTACCTCACTAATCAGTAGTTTTTCACTGTGTTTGCCCAGTGCCATCTTCACTCTGCGCAACATACCAAACCAGGACTCACATTCTTTTTTACAGTCCTGTTCGCGCCACAGCAGCTGCCAAGGGGCTTTATCAGGAACGCTTACATATTGAGAGTCACTCAACCACTGCCCCCGTGCCTGAGTCGTAATACTGTCTTTATCATCAAGCAGTAATATAGAAGCCACGAACGGAGCAAACAAAACGGTGAACATTAACAATACAGGCAACCTGGCTTTCATAATTTTTCTCCCGATGGACTACTTATTTTTAATCGTGTTTTTATACTGGCCACCACCAATATAATTAGCCCAGCAATGGCCAATAACAGCCATTGCAAGGCATACCCTTGATGGCGATGGTGATTTAGATAAGGTGCTTTTACTGGCATCAAGGTCTGCAAGCCAGCACCCTGTTTTAAATGAAAAATATCTTTAACCACAGCCTGACCCACGAGTTGTGAATAATATTTGTTATTTATGTATTGAATACGTTTGCTTAGGGGGTCTATCAAACGGCTATTCAATAACATAGGAATATTGTTATTTAATAATAAGCCGCTCAAGGTGACCGTTTGGGTTACTGGTGTCACACGGGGCAGAAAGTCCCGAGATTCATAGGATACAAAACCTCGATTAACCAGATAGATACTAGCCTCATAGGCAAAAGGTGTAATGACCGCATAACCGGCGCGACCATGCAGGGTTTGGTTATCTAAAAAGTGGGTGAATTCGTTAAGGTAATGCCCCTTCATATGCACTTGCTGCGCAACCGGCGCCAAATAAAATTGTGATTTTTGGTACTGCCATATGGCTGCCACCAAACAAATGGCAATACCCAGCAGCATAACTAGGCTATACAAGGGTTTTATACTAAAATACCAGGACTGCTTATAATTCAGAACCGGGGAAAGGATCATGCTTTTAAAAGGGTTAATTTTATTATTTTTATTACTAAGCATTGGGGCCCTCTTTACTGGCTTGTACTATCTAATAACGGCCAAAAAAAGTTCTGTCATGACCTATCAGTCTCTTAAATACAGAGCTATCTTTGCTGCCTGTACCTTATTTTCAATATTCTGTTATTTGTTTTTTTATAAGTGAATTAAATATAAAAGGGTGCCAATTGGCACCCTTTTATATTTAGAATACGTAAACAAACGCAAACAGCATCAACCAGACCACATCCACAAAGTGCCAATACCAGGCAGCCGCTTCAAACCCAAAGTGATCTTCCGGTGTAAAATGACCGTTATCCACGCGCCGATACATTACAAATATCATAATGGCACCCAGCGTCACGTGTGCACCGTGAAATCCAGTTAGCATATAAAATGTCGAGCCATAAATACCGCTGTTTAAGGTTAGATTGAGTTCATGTATGGCATGACCATACTCAGCCACCTGCACAAATATGAACGCCACACCTAACAGCAAAGTAACTTTCAACCAAAACAGGGTTTTCTGTTTATTCTCGCTACGCAAATTATGATGAGCAAAGGTCAGAGTAAAACTTGAGGTAATTAATAATACGGTATTGATGAAAGGCAATGACCAGGCATCAATTAAACCCATGGCCCCTTGAAACTGAGTCATATCAGGGGTCTTTAATAACGGCCAGTGGGCGTTAAAGCCCTCCCACAACATGCCACTCACCCCTTTGGCTCCTTCCCCTCCCAACCAGGGCACTGAAAAAGTACGGGCATAAAATAACACACCAAAAAAACCGGCAAAAAACATCACTTCTGAAAAAATAAACCAGCCCATGCTGATGCGAAATGATCGTTTTAACTGTTCGCTGTTCATGCCGCGCAGCCCTTCATTGACCACTTCGCTGAACCAGCCAAACAACATATACAACATTAAGAAGCCAGCCACCACCGCCATGCTCACCGAGAACAGGCTCACTTCGCCTTGACTGCTTTCATGGATAATAGACGCCATGGAGAACAGGGTTAAAAATACAGCAAAAGCCCCCAGTATGGGCCAATGGCTGCGCGCCGGTACGTAATACCTTGGTGTGTTCAAAATGTGCCTCCTATGGAATCACTTTGATAAATACGATATGACAGAGATAAATGATTTACCTCCTCGGGTGCTTTAGAGCTTAACGTCACTTGTAAGGGTAATCTTACCGTTGAGTGCGGTGGAATTTTTTGTTGGTTAAAACAAAAACATTCAATCTTAACCAGATATTCGGACCATTCTCCCGGGGCAATACTGGGTACCGCATGAATCGTCACCTCCACATCTTGCGAGTTGGTGATCTCGTAATAGGTGGTGATCATTTTTCCTGCCTGTATTTTTAGCAGGCTTTTTTCCGGAGTAAAGTTCCAAACATCACGACTGTCGGCATCGGCCAGCAAACGCAGGGGGATGATTTTTTCCCCTTGGGATGACTCTAATTTCAATGAGGCCTCATCGGCCACCTGATAATATTTTCCATTGATGCCTGTCACCTGACAGAAAATATCGTACAGAGGTACTAATGCAAAGCCGAAGCCAAACATCAGTAACGGTATGATCGACAGTTTTAAAGGTGACAGTTTTTTCATTTGTGTCCCTTAATCGATTTTAGGCGGCGTTTGAAAAGTATGGTAAGGCACTGGGCTAGGCAAAGCGGTCCATTCCAGTCCTTCCGGTTTTTCCCAAACCAGGTCGGTGGCTTTAATGCCTTTTTGACCAAGAGTGGTACGCCAAACGTTATAGATAAAAATCAGCTGACTGGTGCCAAATAAGACTGCGCCAACCGACACGATGGCATTAAAGTCGGCAAACTGCAGCGCATAATCCGGGATTCGTCTGGGCATGCCCGCCAAGCCCACGAAGTGCATTGGAAAGAAGGTTAGGTTCACGCCGATGAAACTCAACCAGAAATGCCATTTACCCAAGGACTCGTTGTACATACGACCACACCACTTGGGTAACCAGTAATACACGGCAGCCAAGATACTAAACAAGGCGCCAGGTACTAATACGTAATGAAAGTGAGCCACCACAAAATAGGTATCGTGATATTGGAAATCGGCCGGTGCGATGGCCAACATTAATCCAGACAATCCGCCTATGGTGAACAACACCACAAAGGCGATGGAAAATAACATGGGCGTCTCAAACGTCATGGAACCACGGAACATAGTGGTTACCCAATTAAATACTTTCACCCCTGTAGGTACCGCGATGAGCATAGTGCTGTACATGAAGAACAACTCACCTACGAGCGGTATACCCACGGTAAACATGTGGTGGGCCCACACGATGAATGAAAGTATCGCGATGGATGAGGTTGCAAATACCATACTGGTATAACCAAATAAGGGTTTGCGACTAAAGGTAGAAATAATATGCGAGACAATACCAAATGCCGGCAAGATCATTATGTACACTTCGGGATGCCCAAAGAACCAGAATACATGCTGGAATAACACGGGGTCACCACCACCGGCGGCGTTAAAGAAGGACGCGCCAAAGTGAATATCCATTAACATCATGGTCACCACCCCGGCCAAAACCGGCATCACGGCAATCAACAAAAATGCGGTAATTAACCAGGTCCATACAAACAAGGGCATCTTCATGAAGGTCATGCCTGGGGCACGCATATTGAAGATAGTCACGATGACGTTTACCGCCCCCATGACCGAGCTAATGCCCATAATATGGATGGCGAATATAAAGAAAGTCACACTGGGCGGTGCGTAGGTGGTAGATAGAGGCGCATAAAAAGTCCAACCAAAGTTGGGGGCGCCGCCTTCCATAAATAGCGTACTAAGCAACATGGTAAAGGCAAATGGCAATAACCAGAACGACCAATTATTGATGCGCGGCAGCGCCATATCCGGCGCCCCTATCATCATGGGAATGAGCCAGTTAGCCAACCCCACAAAAGCCGGCATGATGGCGCCAAACACCATGATCAAACCGTGCATGGTAGTCATTTGATTAAAAAAGTTAGGGTCCACCAATTGCAAACCGGGCTGAAATAATTCAGCACGAATCACAAAGGCCATAACACCGCCAATCAACAAAGAACCCAGCGCCAGCAATAAATACATGGTGCCGATGTCTTTGTGGTTGGTGGTATACACCCAGCGTAAAATTCCTTTATCTGGGCCGTGATGGTGTTCTTCTGCTTCCTGCCCCAGAACTGCTTCTTGCGACATAATGTGGCCCCCTATTTATTATTATCTTTAAGATCTTTAACACGCTTGGGTGAGGCTGAATCCCCGGTATCATTACCCCAGGCATTACGCTCATACGTCACCACTGCGGCAACATCACTGACACTTAGCTGTTCGGCAAAGGCTGACATGGCCGTGCCTGGTTTGCCTTTTAATACCATCTGGATGTGTTTATCAATATCACCCAAGGCCATCGGGCTACCTTTAAGCGCCGGGAACATGGGTGGTATACCTGCACCGGATTTTTGATGGCAAGCGGCACAGTTAGAGTTATAAATTTTCTCACCCTGACTCATGAGCTCTGCGAAGCTCATATCTTTCACTTCCCGTGCAGCAGCTTGTGCCACCGCCTGTGCGGTCACCCAGGTTTTATATTCATCCTTGCTCACGGCCTTAACCACTATGGGCATAAACCCGTGGCCCTTGCCGCACAGCTCGGTACATTGGCCGCGATAAATACCTGGCTTGTCTATGATGGCCCATGACTCGTTTATGAAACCGGGAATGGTGTCTTTTTTAACGGCCAGATCCGGTACCCACCAAGAGTGAATAACATCTTTAGAGGTAAACAAAAAACGTACTTTGGTATCAACCGGCAATACCAGAGGTTTATCGACCTCCAACAAGTAGTGTTCTGATTTAGCTTCTGTGCCGGCGATCTGTTCTTCAGGAGTGGTTAGAATTGAAAAGAAATCCACCTCTTCATTGAGATAGGTATAGCGCCATTTCCATTGATAGCCTGTTACCTGCACATCAATTTCGGCATCGGTATTATCGTACATATCGATTAGGGTGGCAGTCGCCGGTATACACATGCCCACCAAAATCACCAACGGGATAACGGTCCAGATGAGTTCGACCACTGTGCTTTCGTGAAAGTTTTGCGCCTTGGCACCGCGACTCTTGCGATGGTAGATAATGCTGTAAAGCATGACGCCAAAGACAACCACCGCGATGGCAACACAAACATAGAAAATGGTCATGTGTAAGTCATGCACTTCATGACTTATACGGGTTACGCCTTCTGTCATATTCAAACCCCATTCTGCGAACGCAGAATGAGATGTTGTTAATAAGAGTAAAGCGGATACAGCAGAAAATCCCACTCTTTTCATGGGTCCCCCTCAGGCTGAAAATTTATACTTATTTTTATTTCTTGTTCTACTATAAGAGAACAAAATCAATAAAATTCATATCCACCTAATACGCCATTTTTAGTCGCAACTGGCCTAATTGGTAATTTATCGGCCCAATAGTTGAATTTTTTCACACCTAATATGCCAACTTTAATTTATAAATTTTACTGGCATTTATTTTGCTAATAAGTTTTTAAAGTTAATATTCTCAGGAAAAACACCTTTCACTCTCATTATTTTTCATTAGGTGTTTTTTGTCTTTTTCAATTAGTCACTAACAAGATATAAGCGACCAACTATACTTTTAATATATTTAAATATTGTTAAAAAGAAGATTATTAATGACTATTAAAGTTGCCATTAATGGCTTTGGTCGAATTGGTCGCCTGGCATTCAGAGCGTTATTGCAACGGCCAGAATTTAAAGTCGTGGCCATTAACGACTTAATAACATCCGATTATATGGCGTATTTATTAAGATATGATTCCACCCATGGACAGTTTCATGCTGACATAAAAAGTACCGAGGAAAGCTTAATTATTGACGGGGATATCATCCGCACCACAGAACACAAACAACCATTAGACTGTAACTGGCAAGCATTAGACTGTGATGTGGTGATTGAAAGTACCGGGTTATTTACCGGCAGCCACCAGGCACAAAGACACATACAAGCCGGTGCCAAAAAGGTGATTATCAGTGCTCCCTCCACCGACGCACCCATGTTTGTGATGGGGGTCAATCACGAGCAATACCTGCCAGATATGGAGGTCGTTTCTAACGCATCCTGTACCACTAATTGCCTGGCCCCTATTGCCAAAGTTCTGCATGATAATTGGGGGATTCTTGAAGGACTCATGACCACAGTACATGCCGCCACCGCCACTCAGAGAACTGTAGACGGTGCCATTCCATCCGACTGGCGTGGTGCGCGCTGCATGGGTAACAACATAATCCCCAGCGCTACAGGCGCTGCCAAGGCAGTTGGCAAGGTGATACCTGAATTAAACGGTAAATTAACCGGCATGGCCTTTAGGGTGCCCACCATTGATGTTTCTGTTGTGGACTTAACCGTAAGGCTGGAGAAACCAG
>Ga0209396_1004667_pt1 | contig 13226 bp, 12 predicted proteins | sample GOMGulsemesocosm_6_FD_184638 | JGI IMG/M metagenome (GOLD analysis project Ga0209396, IMG submission 184638) | Methane-oxidizing microbial communities from mesocosms in the Gulf of Mexico - GOM8C Gulf of Mexico (SPAdes) (version 2) | ecosystem: Environmental > Aquatic > Marine > Cold seeps...
TTATGATAACTCTACTTTTAGATTTTCATTTTAACCAAAGGAAGATAAATTAACTTTTTAATTATTTGGGTTATTAGATCTAATCAGTATTAGCTTATCAAAATTCATGCGTTGAGTTTTTATAGGTATCGTTAATTTATACATAATTTTTAAGCTTTGAAATAATATGTTATTTTAAAAGTATATGTATTACTTCTGGAACCATTTGCAATGAAATATAAGTATTTTAATTATTCAGTTTTATTATTGCTGCTTATTTTAAATAATTATTCATATGCCGATACTCGCCAAATAGTAAAGGACAGTCTCTATTCCGATATATTGAAAGAGAAACGAAACCTTGTTATTAGTTTACCTAAAAGTTACAAGTCCAGCAATAAACGACATTATTCGGTTCTATTTTTATTAGATGGAAATAAAAATATAAGCCATACCTCTGGAAGTTTGGATTACTTAAAATCATATGGCTACATACCAGACTTAATTATTGTAGGTATTGTGAATAACAACAGATATAAAGATTTTACTCCAACCAAAAGTAAAAAGTATTTAGATATTGAATCTGGAGGGGCTAATCAATTTTTAGATTTCATGGAACATGAATTATTACCCTATATTGATATTGAATATCGTACCAGAAATTATAAAATTATTTCTGGTCATTCTTTAGGAGGGCTATTAGCAGTTCACTCTTTAATATCCAAACCTTATCTTTTTCAAGCCCATTTCGCATTTAGCCCTAGCCTTTGGTGGGACGATCAGTTAATTGTTAAGAGAGCTAAAGCATTTCTCCAAAAAACTAAGGCTTTCGAAAATTTTCTCTACCTTAACATGGGAAAAGAAAGCAAAAAAACAACAAAAGCCATTAACTCTTTTAAAGCAATAATAACTAACAATAAGCCTAAACATTTTGAGTTTATATCGGAAACACTTTTAGAAGAATCTCATGTGACAACCCCTGTAATAGGACAATATAAAGCTTATAGAGCATTATATAAGGAATGGTAAACTCCTATTTTAATGACTTTCATTTCAAATAGTTGAATAATAAATAGTTTCATAAAAGGGGATGCAGCCGATGCCACTAACACATATGAGTTGCTACAAATTATTTAATGGCAGTAATATATCTATTTTAATGCCCCCTAACTCACTTGCTTGTGCTTTAATTTCCCCTGTGTGTAATTCAATTAAGTCTTTACAAATTGATAAACCTAAACCACTGCCACCAAGCACTTTGCTTCTTGATATATCAGCTCGATAAAGACGATCAAACAATTGTTTAAATTCTTCTAAAGTGAGCCCAGGAGCACTATCCTCGATACTTATAGCTAAAGCCTGGTTGCTAACATTAGCAGTAAATTTAATTATTCCGGGACTATTAGTATAACGACAACTATTGCTAAACAAGTTATTACATACCTGTGTTATTCTTTGAGGATCTAAGCGTGCGATATCTGTATCATTTATATTCAAGCTTGTTTCAAGCTTAAGGTTATTATCTGTCGCTAGCAGCTGTAAAGTCTCTACTGAGCTCTCAATATAGGGCTTTAAATCAACTTCATTTAATTGCAATTCAAGTTCATTTTTATCATTTTGAGCCAATAAAGAAATATCATTGACCAAATTTGTAAAACCATCAATTCGGTCATAAAGCTGCTTATAAATGATTTTAGGATCATCAAAAATGGCATACTCAAGTTTTTTAACTTTTAATTTAAAAACGGTTAAAGGAGTTCTTAACTCATGTGATACGTCAGAGAAAAATTGCTTTTTATCTTCTATCAATTTATTAGCAATTACGGCTTCACGTTTTAGTATTTTATGACGCTGATATCCAATTATGAATAATGCAATAAATATCAAACCGACAAATAGTTGTATATAAATTAAATTCTGTTTTTCTTGCTTCTCAACGAGATTCTCTAATTTCTGTTTTGCGGTTAATGCTGTTAACTCGGATATTTTCTTTTCTTTCTCACTATTTTTATAAAGCACAGCAAATTGCTCTGCTTGGCTTTTTTTATTGTCTTCTATATTATTCTGATACTGTTGAAATATTTCTTTGATTATTTTATTTGCTTCTTCGACTTTCCCCAGCTTTTCTTTCGTTGCTAAAATAATATTTATCGCATCATATGATGCGTAAAATCGCTCTTCATATTTTTTACCATCAATAATCGGCTGAAGTAACTTTTCTGCCAATTTAAAATCACCTTTTTTAACAGCTATCTTTGCGCCATAATATGATAATCCGATATGTGCAAAATCAGGCAGTTTTTCAGAAGCAATTTCTCGCGTTTTATTTAAAGCATTTTGTGCAAAATTAACATCATCAACAGCCAATCCATAAGTTATCTGAAGAAAGTAAATTCCTACCTGTCTACTAATAAATTTATATTTAATTGCTAACTTTTCTGCTTTATTCAAAGCTTCAAGCGCTTTGTTATATTCATGAGAATCAGTATAAATATCAGCTAATCTCATATACCCTTCAACAAAACTAAGTGGGGCATCAACTTCTGTTATCTTAGACATCCCCTCAAACACATTAAATTTCGCTTGTGTTAAATCGTCCATTTGATGATAAATTTCACCAATATTCATTAGGGTATTAGCATAATCATAGTTTTTTGAATATCTTTCTACATTTGGTAATGCAAGTTGAAAATATTCAAGTGCTTTACCTAAATCTCCGAATTTTTTATATATATTTCCTATATTGTTATAGGTACTTCCTAATGCGCGATAATCTTCTAAATGAATATAGGTCTCTGCTAACTGTTTATATGTATCTAACGCAAAAACAGAATTATCATTGGTAGAATGATAGATCGCTTGATTAAATAAGTTAAAAGATAATAAGGCTTTGTCATTTGTTTTTTTTGCAGCGACTACTCCTTGGGTTATCAGTTTCTCTGTTTTGACATTATCTCCCTGGCTTAAATATACACGCGGCAAAAAATTTAAAAGCTCAGCTTCTAATCTAGCATTAGGAAACTTATTTAAAAGTTCTAATGATTCATCACCATGTTGTGCCGCTTCATCCGGGCAAGTTCGCCAACACAACTTAACAAGTTTATTTAAAACATCAATACGAGCTGAATCTTGTTTGTCTAAAGCATTCAATTTTACTTCAAGTTGCTCTCTACTTAGGTTTATTTCTTTCGCGAATAAACTTGTAGAGATACACAGTAATAAAAAGTTGAAGAACATAAATGATTTTAAATAGTTCATAAAATTTCTTAATAAGTTTAAAATTACACATCAAGCATAACTGATTTAATAAATTGATTAAATTCATGATATTTTGAGATAAAGAATACAGGAAGTTACATTTAAAAGTGAATATCTGGACCCTATTTATGATACTGTTTAATGATAATAATTATTAAGTAGGAAAAAAAACATATGGAAATCTTTATACCTTTATTAGCGAGTCCACTTTTATGGATCACCTTAGTTTTGCTCTATACCTTAAAAAAGGGTATTTACTTTGTACCACAAAATAGAGGCTATGTTATTTATACCTTAGGTAAATATGATAAAACCTTGTCTGCTGGCCTAAACTTTATCATCCCTTTTATTCAATCTGTTGCGGCAGATAGAAACCTAAAAGAGCAATCTTTAGATATCTCTTCTCAATCAGCTATTACCAAAGACAACATATCTTTAGAGCTTGATGGTATCTTATTTATGAAGGTAACTGATGCAGCCGCTGCAACTAACAACATTTCTGATTATAAATTATCCGTCACGCAACTAGCTATGACAACGATGCGTAATGCCATAGGCTCTATGGAACTAGATGAATGTTTTCAATCTAGAGATATGATAAATTCAACCATACTATCAGCTATGACAGAAGCGACTGCACCTTGGGGTGTGATGGTCACACGGTATGAGATTAGAGATATTACGCCGCCACAAAGTATTCGCGAAGATATGGAAAAGCAAATGACTGCTGAACGTGAAAAGCGCTCAGTTATTTTAACAGCAGAAGGTGTTAAAACCGCAGCGATTACCGAAGCTGAAGGTTTAAAAGCAGCAAGAGTACTTGATGCTGAAGCCTCTAAAGCCGAATTAGTTTTAAATGCCCAGGCAGATAAAGAGAAACAAATTTTAGAAGCCACAGGTAAAGCTGAAGCAATAAGATTAGTTGCCGATGCAGAAGCCGCAGCCCTTTCAACCGTTGGTCAAGCAGCCGAGACTCATGCTGGTCAAGCAGCAGTTACTTTAACACTGGCACAAGATACAATTGCTGCACATAAAGCGATTGCAGCTCAAAGTACGGTTGTGCTTACAGATGGTAAAACGGGTGAAAATATTGCAAATACAGTTGCACAAGCGATTGCTGTTTCAAGTTCATTAAAACTATCAGATACAAGTACTGCACAATCTTAATTTAAGAGGAATGCCATGGATATTATCAATTATTTTTCTACCCATCATGCCCAGTTATTTTATTTGATAGCTGGTGCAAGTTTCATTCTAGAGCTTTCTGTTTTAGGGATGAGTGGACCACTGTTATTTTTTGCGATTGCTTGTGTTAAAACGGGTGTATTAATTCACCTTGGTTTAATTTCTGGCTGGGAAAGTGAAGTATTAACTGTGGGCGTTTTAACTGCATTGATCACATTGGTATTATGGAAACCATTTAAAAACTTCCAAAATTCAGGTGGTGGTCGTGATACCAGTAGCGATATGATCGGTAAACAAGTACCGAGTGTTGGTGAAATTACCCAAGTAGAGGGTCATATTCGTTATTCTGGCATTGATTGGAGTGCGAAGCTAGATTCAAGCTCACAGAATGGCACTATCGAAGCCAATACCCAATGCATAATCACAGGCGTTGAAGGTAATACTATGCTTGTAAAACGTATTTAAAATATTTTAAAATTAGCGCTTATGATGTAATTAATATCATAAGCGCATCTATTCAACCTTACCGCTATAAAAGCTAAAAGCTCACCTGTTCACCTTCATTCAGAACATATAAAGGCATCTCTGATTTAAGTTGCTTTTTCATATGTAATAAACGAAATAATGCAGAGTGCGAAGTACGATCGCCCATCCTCCAACTTGCATTACCATAACCCCAAGGAATCATCACTTTACAGTTTAAGTCTTTTGCTGCCTGCAGTGCATCTTCAGGAGTAGTATGAACCTTACGATACCATTTAGGATCTTGTTCACTAAAATACGATGCTATCGGTATTAAACATACATCAATATCACCATATTTTTGTTGAATATCTTTAAAATGTGGCGAATACCCCGTATCTCCAGCAAAAAACAATGTTTTGTTACCATGCTCTAATACCCAACCTCCCCATAAGGTGGCATTATGATCTTCATGTACATATGGTATCCAAATACGGCTACTAAAATGATGTGCAGGAACAAAAGTCGCTTTTACTTCACCTAATTGTTTGCTGGCATACCAAGCCATTTCGCTAACATCATAGCCATTTTCTGGAAATTGTTCTCCAAAACCTAAAGGTGTTAGATATTTTGGCTCTGCACCTATTTTTGCAATATCATCTTTATTAAAATGATCGTAATGAATATGTGAATACATTACTGCATCGGTTTTACTTAACACTTCAGCATTAATAGGAGCTGCAGGATTACGATTAAACCCTGCACTTAAGCGAAATGCCCAATTCACCGGCCAGTCAAATTGCTCGGATACTGGATCAAATAAAAACTGTTGTCCATTGGCCGTATTTATTTTAAAACTTGCATGACCTAACCATTGAATGTTAAAGCCAGCTTCAAGGCTTAGCTGCGGCTGAGCCCCAAGATATTTGCAATCCTGCATATCCGACTCACACTGAATGAGTTTACTTTTTGGATAACAGTCTTTTTCGCAAGTAACTGGATAATCTGAAAACTTGCCATATATATTTTCATATCGGTCCTGATAACCTTCAATTTTACTATGCTTTACTTCAGCTTCTTTTGGGATAATTGTTTGAATTTTATTATTTGTGCTACACCCAGAAATAGCGAATGCAATAAAACTTAAGACTAATCTCTTCATCCTAATTCCATTTAAATAAAAAAGTAATTTTAACAAAAAAATGGCTTTTGATAACCCGATTAATTGTATGTAAATGTTCCATGAAGCTATAAAGGCTGAAAATATTTTTAAAACCATATTGATTATGATTGTTTTGTGATGTTATATTATAACACCAAAGACTTACCTAAGGTTCAAACATGAAGCTACAAAAAATAAGTGATAATACAGCCATCACACTTTCAATTATGTGTGCAGCTCACTGCCTTGTATTACCCTTACTATTAATTTTTATACCATCGATTTTTTTAACTCAGATGATTAACAATGAAATATTTCATCAATTGATGATTTTTACAGCTATCGCCATAAGCCCTTTTGCTTTGTTTATTGGTTACTCAAAGCATAAAAATCACACTCCCAGTTTATTCGGTTCATTTGGATTATTATTACTTGTTACTGCCGTCTCATTCAATCATGAAACCCTCGGAAATTATGGTGAAACGATACTCACAGTTTTGGGTTCAAGTATTTTAATTTTTGGTCATATTAAAAACCAGCTTCTGCTTAAAAATCAGTGTTCTACTTGCAACTAAATAAGCGTAAAACATTCCTAAACTCTATATAACACAAAGTATTTTATTACTTTATATTGAATAAATTTCTTTACTTATTCATCTACAAAATTAAATCAATAATTGGACTTAAAATCATGAATAATAATTTACCTGATATCACCTCAGGTCAAAACGCTTTAACTGCGCTTCCTTTGCGCTGGGTAGGGATGGAGGAAATCGCGATTCCATTGACAATTGCCGTTTCAAATCAGCAAATAATCTCACTCAGTGCTAAAGCTGATGTATTTGTGAGTTTAGATATACCCCAAGCCAAAGGTATTCATATGTCTAGATTATATTTGATGTTAAAAAATACTCTCACAGCGCATCCCCTCAACGGTAAAGTACTATCAGAACTGCTAAATACGTTAATTATCTCGCAACAAGGTCTGAGTGAGTCAGCAAAAATTAAGCTGTCATTTGAGTTAACAATTCGTAAAAATGCATTATTGAGTAATGAATTTGGTTATCAAAGTTACCCAATGTCAATTGAAAGATCTTTTATTCGTGGAGAAATGATCACAGAACTGTCTTTGACTATTCCCTACTCTAGTACTTGCCCGTGCTCGTCAGCCTTATCTCGGCAAGCTTTAAGCAATAAACTAGAACAAAGTTTTTCGGGTGATAACATTGATAAAAATGAACTGCTTCATTGGATCAGAACAGAACAAAACACCGCCGCAACGCCACACAGCCAGAGATCTTATGCTTATATAAAACTAAAGATAAAAAATGAAGAGATCCCTAACCTAGCTGATTTAATCTTTGAATTTGAGAAGGTAATCGGCACACCAGTTCAAACGGCTGTAAAACGTGAAGATGAACAAGCTTTCGCTAAATTAAATGCTAATAATTTGATGTTTTGTGAAGATGCGGCACGAAGATTAAAGCAATCACTTGAAAGTAATAGCAATATTAGTGGATATTGGTTTAAAGTAGAGCATCAAGAAAGCCTACATGCACACAACGCAGTAGTTATAGATCACAACGAGCAACCTTATGAATAAAGTATTAAAAGCCATTTCTATTTCAGCATTTATGACGGTTTTGACCGGGTGCGAACATCCAGAACACGCTTCTCCTAAAAACTCCGAGCTTAAAAGCCATCATCAAGTAAAAATGCCAATAAAAGTTGCGACTTGGAATATGGAGCACCTGGCTTACCCGAGTAATACCGGATGTAAACCAAGAAGCCAGCAAGATATTTTAAAGCTCAAAGGTTATGTTAAAGGGTTAGATGCTAATATTATCGGATTACAAGAAGTCGCATCACACAGTGCTTTAAAAGCCATATTTCCCGATAAAGAATGGCAGCTAATAATGTCAGAACGCGCTGATAGCCCAATATATGAATGTAGGAAAAATGGCTTAACCTCAACGCAACAAAAAGTTGCTTTTGCGGTTAAAAAATCAATACCTATACTAACAGTTAATCATAATAATCAATTTAATTTAGGTATGCCAGGTTTACGAAATGGCTTAGCTATCACAGTGAACACTGAATTAGGCAAAACTGAAATATTAAACTTGCATCTTAAAAGTGGCTGTTTTGTAAATGATTATCTAAAAAATAATAAATATGCTTGCCAGATACTCGCTAAACAAGTACCTATTTTAGACTCTTGGATTGAACAACGTGAAAGTACACATTCCTCTTACATCGTTTTAGGCGATTTTAACCATAGATTATCAACATCTGAGAATCATTTTTTTCAAGTATTAAATAATAATTCCAATCAAAAAGAGTCATCATTACACCTTACTACTAGAAACTTAACCGGATGTCACCCTAGATACCCAGTGCCTATCGACCATATCATTATTGGTGGAACTAAAACGGATCTTTCAGAAAAATCAGCAATTGTTCATGATTTCAAAAATATGAATGAAGAAGCCATGTTAAGTGACCATTGTGCTATATCTGTTTTACTTTAAAATTTTATAAAAATGGCTGGATAACGATTAAATTTGTAGTTGAAAATCTAATAAAGACGCTAAATAGCGTCTTTATTATTATAAACTTAGTCAATAAAACTGACTTTCAAACAGTTATCTAAAATTGCAAAAGTAGGATTGATACCAGAAATTGAATTTCCAGAAAATTGATTTTTATTAAATTTATTTATGTTATTTGCTGTGAGTATTGTGTATTGCTTATTAAATTCAAATCCACTTTTTTCTGATTTCCAAAAAGAAAAAGTCGTTTGCGATGAGTTTATTTTCAAATCTTTGCTTAGGTTTAATGTAGTAACATTCTGACCTAACTGAGTACGAATAATGCCATTAGTAACGTCTAGTGATTCAATTGTTAATGTACTAGTATGATCACCTATATTAAGTGTGCCGTTGCCAAATAAGGTGATTGATGCCTTGTTTCCATTTGAAGCGTCATAAAAATTGATTTGACCACCTTGACCATCACTAATACCTGCATTAGCAATTATTTTTGCCTCTCCAGCATCTGAAGTATTAGAAAATGAAGTATAACCTGCTCCAGCACTTTTAGTATGAGAACCTAGATTAATAATTGTTGCATTTCCTGCTGTTGGCACATTACCAGATGTCACACTTTCACTTGTTAAGTTTTGCTTTGTTAAGCTGTCACTTTGATAGACTGAAAATGCAGTATATCCGCCAACAGCACCCGCAACTTTACCTGGGTAATTGTAAATAGAAGCATTTCCAGCTGTAGGATAATAGTTTGTTGGTTGCTTTACTGAAAAAATGGTATGTCCAGCACTGGGTTTACTGCTGCTTTTTATTTCACTACCATAATTATGTATTGATGCCTGTTCACCTGAAGGCGAGCCATACTTTGCACTAAACTCTACGTGCCCCCCACCACATAACTCACTATTAATCGCTCCATAATTATAGAAATTACCTTTCCCTGCTGATGCCCCTCCCTCCGTTATCTTGGCTGGGTTATTATTAAAACTTGTTACACCACCATAAGCATTATCTACTGTGGCAGGATAGTTATGAAAATTCCCATTTTTAGCTGTTGCCGTACCATCAAATGCGACATCGCCGCCATTAGCTCCTTTTTCCTTATTCTTATTCTTTACCATTCCATAAGCAGTACCACCTAAGTTATAAAATAAGCCATTTCCTGCACTGGAATTTTTATAAAACTGTGTATTTCCACCGTCTCCGCCTGGCACTGTCCCGCCTTTATTATTAAAAGTCGCATTTGAAGCACTTGAAGTATCATGAAATACAACATTGCCAAAAGTATCGCCATCGGATCCCAAAGTGCCATAGATTGAAAAATGAGCACAATCAGCAGATGAATTATCACCAAAGCTAATTTCACCGCCCACAGTACTCTTTTCATGTGGAGCTTCTGCACCTTTACCAGTCCACGCAATAAAATTAGCAGAGCCTGCCTTTGATGTATCACAAAAACGAATTACTCCACCACCCTTTGCTTTTTTACTTTCAGGTCCGGCTTTATAATAAATACCTTTTCCTCCAGCGCTTGCTGAATTTGTAAACATAAGCTGTGGCTCTTGATATCCAACAGTTTCACATGCAACGATAAAATTTTGGTTTTTAATAGAGTGATTATGAACTCCAGAACCCGTAATTGTTAAAGCTGCACTTGTCGAAGCTGAAAAGTTGAAAGTAAATGCAGAGCCGCCTTCCAAAAATTCAATCGAATTCACAGTAGCATCACTACCTGATATAAAAGAGATGTCTGTTATAGACGAAGTATTAAAAACAGCGCAAGTTTTTGGAATTTCATTAGGCTGCCAATTAGTATCTGTATTCCATTCATTTGAATTTGGGTGGTTTTTCCAAGTAGAAGTTGTCATATAACTCTCATTTTTAATAATGGCCACAATTTGATTACATTTTAACTTAACCTACTTTATCGCAAACTTAAATACATCAATATATATTCTAAGCAATTAAAACCATTCTCTATATGATTAATTTTATTAACCCTACAACCCTTGACTCTAAATTTAAGAAAATATTACTAACATTTAATTTTGTGAACAAGGTTCATTTAATCCTACAAAGTATAGTGAGAATAAGACTCCATTTTACTTTGAAAAAACCAATGGGAATGACTTTAGTTTCAATGCAAAATCATTATTGCCAAAACAGTACAACACATTTCAAAATAGTTATTTATCACTTATTAACAAATATTTATATCAACTGCCCGATTAAATAATTGCATTAAATTTTCTATAAGGATGCAACATGTATAAAAATTTAAATTTATCAAGTTTTCATCACTGATAATAACTTAACTCAGTTAAGGGCATGCAAATTATCCATATTGATAAATCAAAAAAACGATAGGGAGTGTCGCTATTTAAGCGCGTGAGTATATTTTCTGGCTTTAAACCCTGAGGAATATTTAATAATAACCAAAAAATCATCATATTATTTATAACCTGTTTAATCTCTATTGTGCTCTATACTTGTTGCAAGTACGCTAATTCGAGAGTTGGAAAAGCAATGAATAAGACGATACTTCATAGCTTTATAGTTACTTTTTTTACATTAAATGTACATGCTCAAAATGGGGAATGGGTTGAATGGATTGCAGATGCACAATTATCGTATAATCAAATTGATAATATAAATCTATCCGCATTCTCAAATGACCAAGAAAATGATAATAAAATAAGTTTAATGGCTTCATTTGGACGGTTTTATCAATTAAATGGCACTTCAAGGTTGCATATTGTAGCAACTATTGCTAAGGCGCGATTTGATGACTTCGATTCTATGAATAATACAGAGCTTGGCTTGAGCTTAGGCTTTCGTCATAAATTTGGTTTAGGGTACTATAAACCCTATTTACAAGTAAGTTTAGGTTATATAGATAAAGAATTTAGTACGTCATCATGGGATAGAAGTTCCTATGATGGTTATTTAGAGTTTGGTCAGCATTTTACCCAGAAACTATCAGCATCTATCAGCTACTCTTATACTAAAATAGACGGAAATCCTTGGATGACCGTCTTACCAGAGATCTCTTCTGAAGTTTTTGATCAAAGCTATTGGAATTCAGATGTTGTTATCGATTATTTACTTCATAACGATTGGCTCATATCTGCAAGTTATGGTTATAGAGATGGAGATTTAACATCGGCTTGTACGCCTGGAAATGTAGCAAAAGTACTTACAAAAAATACTGTTAATGCAATCACAACTGATGATGTTTTTGGTGGCTGTGTTTATCAAATTTCAGGAAAAACGCATACCTTTTCAACAAGCTTAAACTATGCAATATCAGGGCATTCAGGCCTCAGTTTTAGCTATGAATATTTAAAGGGTGATGCTGGCACTTTAAATTATAACAGCAGAAATATTCAAGTCAGTTACAATTATCGCTATTAATTAGCCATAAAAAATGTAAATCCGCTGACTTTGACAATCATTAATTTGTTTGATTTTCTTAAGGCAAAAACAATGAAAATAAAAAATAGTTTTTATTATTGTGCAATCATATTTTGCTGCAGCGCAGGTGCCGTAAACCTTCAAGTAACGGTCGTAAATCAAAAACAGCAAGTTATAGAAAATGCAGTGATATACATTAATAAAACAACAACTGACTTAATAAAAGATATGGTCATTGTTGATCAGCTTGATAAAGAGTTTATTCCCTACGTTACTGTTGTTCAAAAAGGCAGTGCCGTAAACTTTCCTAATAATGATGAAATTCGTCATCAAGTATATTCATTTTCAAAAGCCAAACAATTTGAAATTCCGTTATATAGTGGCAATACATCTGAACCTATTATTTTTAATAATACAGGCGCAATTGCAATGGCGTGTAATATCCATGACTGGATGACTGCTTATATTTATGTAGTTGATACTGATAAGTTTGCCATTAGTGATAAATCAGGAAAAGCCATAATTGAAAATGTGCCAAATGGTAACTATGAAATATTAGTCTGGCATCCTAAATTAAAAGGTAATGTCGAAACGACAGCACAACAAGTGAGTATTTTAAATCAAGATAAAAATTTAGACTTTAAAATTACTCAAAAATCCATGATGAAGGCCTGGCGTGCACCAAGAAGTGTTAAACGTCGAGGATATTAATTTATTTTGGAGATATAAATTAAAAAACTATTTATATTTACGAGTTTTCGCAGCCGTATCATCGCATTTATTTTAATCTTATCGGTCCCGATTCAATTTATTTTATTTGTTACGATACGTGATGCAAACATTAATACCGCAAGAACAAATATAGAAGAAGCATTGCAAGTTACCAGCGACATATTCTTTAATTCATTAGGCCAAAGGCGTGATAGTTTACTCAGTAAAGTTCGAGCTCTATCTTCAGACTATGCTTTTAAACCAGCTGCAAATACAAATGAACATCAAACTGTTTTATCTACACTCATAAGCTACCAAAACAGAGTTGATGCTGATGTGATGCTGATGTGATGCTGCTATTAAATATGGAAGGAGAAATCATTGCTGATACATTACACCCAAAAATAACAGGAACAGCGTTTTACTTACCTGATCTTGTTGAACTCGCGATGAACAGTGAATATGGAGAGGCTGACATTATTGATTTTATTGATAATAAACCTTATGTT
>Ga0209396_1004670_pt1 | contig 13223 bp, 9 predicted proteins | sample GOMGulsemesocosm_6_FD_184638 | JGI IMG/M metagenome (GOLD analysis project Ga0209396, IMG submission 184638) | Methane-oxidizing microbial communities from mesocosms in the Gulf of Mexico - GOM8C Gulf of Mexico (SPAdes) (version 2) | ecosystem: Environmental > Aquatic > Marine > Cold seeps...
CTTCTTCGCTGCTGGCAGCCACTGTATTTTCCATGAAACCCTCGTTATTCACCGGCCCTAAGGCGCCACATTTAACAGGGATTATCACTGGCCAGGGAACGGCAGACAATGATGAATACAGCCACACACTTATCATTAACGGTCATTTTATATTACTATGGGCATATTAAGCTTAATACTGGCATCATATTTTGTTAATAACGGACACAAAAATCCCCAAAACCCCGGCCACAAGAGCCACAGACAAACACACTGTGGCCAGCTACTTTGCCCGTACCCACCTGGACAACGCCCTTTATGCCGGTGGCAACGAGCAGGACATATTGGCCCAGGCCGGGCTCACCCGTGAGTTATTGAAACAACCCCGCGCCAGAATATTACCCAGGCAGTTGGCCGCTCTGGTTCGTATTAGCTGGCAACTAAGCGGCGATGAGTTACTAGGGTTAACCCAGCAGAAGGTAAAACTAGGGGTATTTGCCTTACTGGCCGAGCGTTTAATTAGATGTAAAACCCTTGAAGAAGTACTGAAGCAAATGGCCGACTTTTATAACTTAATTGGCGATCAGCTTAGGTGTGACATTCAGCAGCAGGGGTCTCAAGTGCACTTCATCGTGAATGCCAATTTTAAAGAGCATTCCCATAACCCCACGCCACATAGTTTATTAACCGAATTATTACTATTGGTGTGCCATCGCTTTCCTAGCTGGTTAGTGGGCCAAGTTATTCCCCTTACACAGGTGCGGGTACAACATGCTAAACCGGCTCATGTTGAAGAGTACCGCTTAATGTTCCCCTGCCCTTGTGTGTTTTCATGTGACAATACCGCCCTGGTATTTGATGCAGCTCATTTGATGTTACCCGTGATACAAAATCCAAATGAGCTTGAGCAATACTTAAGTGAAATGCCCTTTCAATGGTTTAAAAAACAATCCTATCTCGATACGTTAAGTGCACAGGTGATGCGCATGCTGGAAGAGGCCCCCAAAGAAAAAGACACCAAGATTGACAGTATTGCCGCAAGATTGAACATGACCTCCCGTACCCTACGTAGAAAACTCACCGCCGAGGGCAGTCGCTTCCAGCAAATAAAAGATAATATTCGCCGTGATCAGGCCATAAATCTGATAGAAGACAGCAGCTTAACCCTGGCCCAAATAGCCTCACAACTGGGTTTTACCGAACCCGCCACTTTCACCCGGGCATTTAAGCAATGGACCGGGGTTCCACCCAGCATTTATCGCAATCACAGCACAACTCAATTGCAGCCTCCCCCACCACTGACAAAACCAGCCCAAGGAAATGCCGTTAAAGCAGGTATTCATCCAGATTAGGTCTAAACTAAAATGACCACCAAAGGGGATAAAGGCCACTAGGTCACAGGAGGGCAAACACACATGAGAATCAGCCTAATCCTGTGGTGTTACGGCCTATTAATGGTGTCTCTGCCGGCCCAGAGCGAAACACTGAAAGTGGCTTCCATCGATTGGTGCCCCCAGCTATGTGAAGGGTCCGACAAGCCCGGCTATATCAATGACATCGTCACGGCCATATTTTCAAGCAGCCCATATAGCCTACAGACCCGAGTATACCCTTGGTCCAGGGCCATTAAATATGTAAGCCGCGGCTCAAACCAAGCGTTGCTCTCCCCCGCCAAGGCAGAAGCTCCCGACTTGCTCTACCCAAAACATGAAGTGGGCATTCAACGCATGTGTTTTTTCACATCCAAGAGCAGTCAATGGCGCTATACAGATGCAGAATCCCTAAAGGGCATGAAGATAGGCATCGCCAATGACACCTCCATTGAAGAACTTAATGAGTTTATCGGAAAAAATAAAAAGCAATTCCAGTATTTGCCTTACAACGACAGCTACCTGGCAACCAGCTTTAGAAAACTTGACGCCAAACGCATCGACAGCTTTTTATTCACCTTTAATAGCACCGTCTACTATTTAAACAACAATAATGTGGACTACAAGTACCGTTCGGCCGGCTGTGTATCTTTAGCCAAGGTTTATATGGCGTTTACACCCGTCTCTGCTCAAAGAGAAAAAGTGCAACTCATGATGGATTTTTTTGATGACGGAATGGCGCGCTTAAAATCAAATGGCGAACTGCAAACCATCATGGATAAATATGGTTTGGAGGATTGGCAAAAACATTTAAAATAGCCCCCTTTCTATTTTTATCCCTTCACCTCGCCGTTTATTCAAACCTGTAATCAACCTGAAAAAATGACCTCCTGCCAGGATTAGGAATGCCCTCTATTAGCCGATTACCCTGAGGGGCAGAGTCATACTGTTCATCCAGACTATTTTTTATCTGAACATTAACATTTAAAGCCGAATTTACTTGGCATTTAACCTTACCGCTTACCATCATCGAGCATACATATTATTGTTTTATGAGTATGATCTCTATAATCAATTATCTCTGCAACATCACTCAACGGCATTCGTGCCAGTTGAGGTATTTGATTAGGTTTCCCAGGTATTTAAAACCGATATTGATTATTCAATATGTTGCTGTATATATCAGTTGTCAGTTCCCTATAAGTTTTTTCATTTGGCAATAATACGAATAAGGGATCAGCCACCTGATTAATATTGAAACCTTGCCTTTTTACATCTGTCTTTTTGTATTTGAAGGTGCCTGTTTTATCTAAGCTACCTTTTAGTCGAATAAAAAGCGGAATTGCATATGAAGGCATACACGATTCAAAATTGTGGAATAAACTTTCAATATCCATGACGGCATCTTTACTAGGTACCAGCGAGATCATACCTGCTCGGCCATTGGTAAAAGGTACTTCGACGCCATAGGCAACAGACTCTTGCACCATAGGCAGCTGATTGGCCAAGCTTTCAATTTCCGCAGTAGATACATTTTCGCCTTTCCAGCGATAGGTATCACCCAGACGATCAACAAACTGTGCATGCTTGCAACCAATATTGCGCATTAAATCGCCGGAGTTATACCAACGATCACCGCGCTCAAAAACATTGTGCAAAATGGCTTGCTGCGACTTAGCCTTATCGGTATAGCCTACAAATGGCCATTCACGAGTAATGCGCCCTATCATAAGGCCCGGCTCACCGATACTGCACCTGGTCATACAGCCCTTACTGTCGCGAAAGGGCACAGCCGTTTCGGGGTCGCACTTAACGATGGCATAGGGAGCGGGTGAATACCCTACGGTGTTTTCAAAATTTAAGGCATTTACAAAACCAACATTCCCTTCTGATGACCCGTAATATTCAATCACCTTTTCAATTCCGAATCGTGTTTTAAAGTCATTCCACATATATGGGCGTAAACCGCTGCCTATTACTGTTTTCACAGAATTATTATATTCTTCAGGCGAGGGTACTTGGTTCATCAGATAACGACAGACTTCGCCAATATAGGCGAATACAGTTACCTCGAATTTCTTCATATCACGCCAAAAGTTGGAGGCACTGAATTTTTTACGTAAAGCCACCGGGCAGCCTGCCGCCATAGCAACACTCCAGGTAATAACGAGCGCCGCACCATGGTATAGCGGTAGAGTGATGTATACGCAGTCCCTGGGTGTTAGGTTAGCGGCAAACAGGCCATAACCACCATAACTTTTCATCCATTTCCCGTGGGTTGTAATTACAGCCTTAGGCAGGCCTGTGGTTCCCGAGGTATAGATATAGAAGCAGGGATCATTGACAGTAATGGACTTAGTAGTAACTGGGTTCTCTTGCGAAAACTCTTCAATAACTTTTCCAAGATTTGTGTAGGAGCTCGGTGCTGCTCCGGGATCTATAATAGTATTTTTGTCAGCAAGGTAAAATACATTATTCACTTGTGTGTTTTCAAGTTGGTCTCGTATTTCTTCAAATGGGTGGGTCAGCTCTTCCCCTATGACATAAAACTTCGGCGTTACTAACGACATACTATGGTGGAGGACTTTACCGGTTTGCTGGGTATTGACGACGGCTGCAATAGCGCCCACTTTCGATAAAGCACTAATAACAGCCAACATCTCCGGTCTATTTTCAAGGTATACCGCAACCACATCCCCTTTGCTTATATCCCGATGCAAAAAATAGCTCGCCATACGATTAGCCCATGCATTTAATTCTCCATAGGTAATGGAATAATCATTGTAGCGGATAGCATCATTTTCAGGATACTTTTTTGCATTCCGCTCTAAAGCCCAGCCAATAGAATATGTCTTCGTAGGATTTTTTAGCTTTAAAAAATATACCCCCCTAGCGAAGGAAGGTAATCGTTTTAACAAACCAGGAATTTTCTTTACTACATCACCCACTGTAATTAAGTCAGAATCACCTTCGCCTGCCATATCTCTTTTTAATCTTCTCATTATATTTACTCTCTTATTATGATTTTGTGGCTTAAAATATTCAGAAGATTTTTAGTTCTCAGGAAAAATCAAGGATGATAGATAATATTAAAACCTAATCACTAACATCCTCGTATTTTTAATCTATGCATACTCAATGATACTTTCTGAGTTAGCGTTTACTGAGTGACTATTTCTAAAGTTCTGCCGCCAAACGACATCCTTGCTCTATCGCTCGCTTCGCATCAATTTCAACGGCCTTTTCTGCGCCACCAATTAAGTGGATATTGCTCTTATCATGCATCAAGGATTCCACCTCATTTAATAGGTCGTCATATATCCCTCGTGAGGACTCTTGCCCAGCACAAACGACAATCGTATCAACCGCCAACAAGCGTTTGGTCCCGTCAATTGATACCTTCAAGCCTTCATCACTAATTTCTTCATACTGAACACCCGTCAACATTTTTACTTCTTTTTGAATAAGGCTAAGTTTGTGAGCCCAACCCGTTGTAGGCCCCAAGCTCTTTCCCGGTTTTGTGTTTTTTCGTTGCAGCAGGAATATTTCTCGATCTGATTTTTCAACTTGCGGAGTAACATTCGCTATACCTCCCCGCGGGTGATTACTAAAATCGATGCCCCACTCTCTGGCAAATACATTCACATCCAAACTGCTTGAAATACCTTTGTGAGAAAGCAACTCAGCCACATCAAAACCAATGCCACCAGCACCAATTATGGCTACACGTCTACCCACTGGTTTGGTAGCCAAAATAGCCTCTTCGTAGCTAATGACATTAGCGTGATCGATCCCCGGTATCCCAGGCACACGTGGCGCAATCCCCGTAGCGACAACTATTTCATCCCATTGACCCTTGAGTAACGCAGCGGCACTAATCTTATTATTTAGTTTTAATTTAACTCCGGTAAGTTCAATCTGGCGACTGTAATAACGCAAGGTTTCCGCAAACTCTTCTTTGCCAGGAATACGCTTAGCCATATTAAAATGACCACCAATCTCATTACCCGCTTCAAACAAGGTAACGTCATGGCCACGCTGGGCCGCTGTGGTAGCAAATGCCAAGCCCGCTGGACCTGCGCCCACAACAGCAATCGATTTTGCCTTGCTGGTCGGTTTATATTCCCACTGTGTCTCATGACAAGCCCGGGGATTGACTAAGCAAGAGGCCGTTTTTAGCTTAAAAACATGATCCAAACAGGCCTGATTACAGGCGATGCAGGTGTTAATTTCATCTGACCGTCCCCCACGGGACTTATTCACAAATTCAGGGTCCGCTAACATTGGCCGAGCCATTGATATAATGTCGGCATCACCGGCCTCTAGGACTTGCTCCGCTACGTCTGGCATATTGATACGGTTACTTGTAACCACAGGGATCGATAAGTGTTTTCGTAATCTGCCAGAAACCTGGGTAAACGCCGCCCTTGGAACCCGTGTTGCTATGGTAGGAACACGCCCTTCATGCCAGGTAAAGTGCGTACTGATGATGGTTGCACCTGCTTTCTCAATGGCCAGGGCTAACGTCACCACCTCTTCCCAAGAGCTTCCTTCTTCCAGCATCTCCATTGTTGAAATTCGAAAAACCAGAATAAAGTCATTGCCAAGGCGCTCACGAATACGACGCATAATCTCCACCGGGAAGCGCATGCGATTTTGGTAGCTCCCTCCCCATTTATCTGTACGCTGATTCGTTGCCTGCAACAAAAAAGTACTAATCAGGTAGCCGCCAGAACCAATAATTTCTACCCCGGAATAACCCGCTTCTTTGGCAAGTTCAGCACAGCGCACATAGTCGTCAATGGTCTGCTCGACTTCATCCCCGCTCATTTCTTTTGGTGTAAAAATGTTTATTCTAGATTTTACGGCCGAAGGTGCGATTAGATCTTTATGAAAAGCATAGCGACCAGAGTGAAGAATTTGCATGCAAATTTTGCAATCCGGGTCGGCATCTTTTACCGCGTCCGTTATCAATCTGTGCTTTTCCACTTCTTCCATTGTGGTTAGTTTGTCGTTGTCTGCACCAAACATCGATCCAATCGCATTTGGTCCGATGCCGCCGGTAATGATCATACCAACCCCACCTAGGGCACGTTCAGAAAAATAGGCGGCAAGACGTTGGAAATTCTCACGCCCCCCATGCTCTAACCCAGTGTGCATGGACCCCATAATAATGCGGTTTTTTAGTGTGCAAAATCCCAAGTCCAGCGGCTGAAACAAAAGGGGGTAATTGGCAGTAGTGGTCATGGCTATAATTCCTATTTATCGATTAATTCGATGGGGTATAAACCAAATAGTGAGAATAGTTATGAAACACATTCCTACCAATGATTAACTCTATGTCCATCAGAATAATGACAATGGCTTGTCGCGCCAATGTCCTCCAGCTACACAAAAGCTATCAAGAAGTATCAAGCAGAATTGGCTATAATTGACAGTGCCTTTGGAATAATGAAGTATTTACCACTACTCACTCACGGTCTTTATCTATGTCAGAGCTGTATCAATCCGATTACTCCACCCCTGGCTATCTTGTGCAGGCCGCACTGCGTGGGGCTATCAGCCAAGGAGTTGATCCTAAAGCCTTGCTGAAAAAATCAGGCATTGATCCTCAAATTTTAAACAACCCACACGATCGCATTGAATCCAGCCAGTTTGCTTTTCTATTGCGCAATTTGTGGCTGGTATTGAAAGATGAGTATCTAGGGTTTGGTCCGCGGCCAAGCTTGCCCGGCACATTTGCAACCATGTGCCAATGCATCTTGCCTTGCCATAACTTGCTACATGCGATTAAACGGGCCGCTCGTTTTTACAGTTTATTCGAAGGTTCTCCTGCTATTACCGTTGAAATTGTCAAAGATGATGCGGCCTACATCAAACTTGACATTAGCTCATTTAATGACCCTGACTATTTTCTAACGTTATGTATTCTGATGTTATTGCACAGATTTACTAGCTGGGGAATTGGCAGCCGCATTCCATTAATTAAAGCGGTATTTGCATTTAACACCCCGATTAATGCCGCTGATTTCCGCCATTTTTTATCCACTGAGTGTGAATTCGGCTGCGATTTCACCGGATTTATTATTCCAGAAAAAGCCTTGCAGGCACCGCTTATTCAAAATGAAGTGAGCTTAAAAGAATTCTTAATTAATTCCCCTGTTGACCTAGTTTCTAAGCCTGCCGATTTAGGCAGCTATGGCGGTCAAGTCAGGCGAGTGATTGGACGAGACTTTTCTGAGTCAACCCCAGATTTAGAAGAAGTAGCAGATGCATTGCATTTAACGTCGCAAACCTTACGCCGTCGCTTAAAAGATGAAGGGGTAAGTTTTCAGGTAATTAAAGATAATTTAAGGCGAGATTTATCAATTCACTATTTAAATAACAGTGAATACTCGGTTCAAGAGATTGCTGAGTTATTAGGCTTCGCAGAAACCAGCAACTTCCACAGAGCCTTTAAGAAATGGACAGGCTCAACACCAAGAAAGTATCGAATTTAAACCGCTCCAATACAAATTACGCAGAATCTATCGCAAGACAAGCAGTAAAATATAAAAATAATGAAGCCTATTATTCGGCCCCATTATTCTTACAACATTTCATAAAGAACGATTAAGTATCAATCAATGTTATTTAATCAGCAAGATCGGCAGAAAACTCTTCAGCTTTCGCGGCTTTGTCTTTCAGCAACTGAGGAGGTAAGAAGCGATCACCATAAGTTGCCGCTAATTCTTCGGCTCTGGCGACAAATTCATTCAAACCACAATGGTTTACGAACTGTAACGCGCCGCCGCTCCAAGGAGCAAAACCAATACCAAATACACTGCCAATGTTTGCATCGGCAACAGAATCGATAACACCTTCTTCCATGGCCTTAATCGCTTCAAGCGCTTGAATGTAAAGAAGACGATCACGTACGTCTTTCACATCAATTTGCTTGCCTGCATCATAAAAGTGCTCTAATAATCCAGGCCAAATTTTCTTCTGGGGTTTGCCTTGTGCATTATTTGAATACTCATAAAAACCTGCACCCGCTACCTTACCCTTACGATCAAAGTCATTCGACATTTTGTCCACAACGGAGAAACTCTTGGGGACTTCAAAAGCAATGCCTTCGGCAGTGAAATCAGCAACCGTTTGATCACGAATGTGCTGCATCAAGGTTAATGATACTTCATCACTTACGGCTAATGGTGAAACAGGGAAACCCGCGTTCTTAGCTTCGTTTTCAATACGAACTGGGTGAATACCTTCGCCGACCATTGTTATGGCTTCTTGGGTATAAGTAGAAAAAACACGAGTCGTATAAAAACCACGGGAATCGTTTACTACAATCGGTGTTTTCTTAATCTGCAACGCGTAATCAAATGCTTTGGCTAATGTCTCATCACTGGTTTTTTTACCTTTAATAATTTCAACCAACGGCATCTTGTCCACCGGTGAGAAAAAATGCAGACCAATAAAGCGTTCATTATCTTCAATCGCTTCTGCTAAACCAGTAATCGGCAGGGTTGATGTATTCGACGCGATCACGGCTTCAGGACTGGCGGCCCTATTAGCCGCTTGAGTTACTTTAGCTTTTAAACCCTTGTCTTCGAATACCGCTTCGATGATTAAGTCACAGCCTTCAAAATCAGCATCGCTATCCGTTGCTACAATGTGACCAAGAAATTCATCCCGCTCAGTTTCGCTCATGAGGCCACGCTTCACTTTTTTCTGTAAAATATTAGCGCTGTAATCCTTGCCTTTATTGGCAGATTCCATTGAAACATCTTTTAATACAACCTCAATACCGGCTTTTGCAGTCACAAAAGCAATGCCCGCACCCATCATGCCCGCACCAATCACACCGACTTTTTTAGTGGTGTATTTAGGAATGCTTTTAGGCCGTGAAGAACCTGCGTTAATGCTATTCAACTGGAACCAATATGCATTTATCATGTTTTTAGCAACCTTACCTGTTGCTAACTCAGTGAAATAACGGGTCTCCACTTGCTGAGCATAATCGAAATCAATTTGTGCACCTTCAACAGCGACGGCAATAATCGCATCCGCTGCGGGATAGCAACCGGCTGTTTTCTTTTTCGTAAACGAAGGGGCTACCGCAATTCTCTGAGCGACCATAGGATTCGTTACTGCGCCCCCTGGTAAGCGATAACCTTTTTGATCCCATGGCTGTTTCGCATTAGGATTTTCAGCAATCCAGGCTTCAGCTTTCGCCATCAATTCATCTTTGTCTTTTGCTAAATCATGAACAAGACCAATTTTCTTCGCCTTACTTGGACGAATTTTTTTGCCTTCTAGCAAATACTGAAGCGAGGTTTCAATGCCCAATAAGCGCACCATGCGGATAACACCGCCGCCCCCTGGTAACAAGCCAAGCTGCACTTCCGGCAATCCAATTTGTATACTTTCATCATCAAGACAAATTCTATGGTGACACGCCAAAGCAATTTCCCAACCGCCACCTAACGCACTGCCATTAATCGCAGCCACAACAGGCACGCCTAATGTTTCAATGTCCCGTAAGTCTTGCTTAACCGCATTAGCGCCGTGATAAAATTCTTCTGCCTGATCGGGCATCACTTGAATTAGCTCATTGAGATCACCCCCTGCAAAAAACGTTTTTTTCTCGGAACGAATCACAATGCCGCGTAATTCTTTCTTTGCTTTTAATTCACCTAACTGAACCACACAAGCCGCCATCGCTTCGCGATATTCAGCATTCATAGTATTGGCAGATTGGCCCGGTGCATCTAATACTAGATGCACAATGCCGTTGTCTTTATTTTCAATTCTTACTGCAGTCATTTTTTAATTCCTCTGTTCTAACAGACGTTCAATGATTTAGACACGTTCAATGATGGTTGCGATGCCCATACCGCCGGCAACACACAAGGTGCATAGCCCGTAACGCAATCCACGACGCTCTAATTCATCTAAACATGTACCTAAAATCATCGCGCCCGTTGCACCCAACGGATGACCCATCGCGATAGCACCGCCATTGACGTTGATTTTTTCAGCAGGAATATTCAGCTCTTTTTGAAAGCGCATAACAACCGCAGCAAAGGCTTCGTTCACTTCAAACAGGTCAATATCATCTATTGATAGACCGGCTTTTTTCAATGCTTTCAGTGTCGCAGGTGCTGGGCCGGTTAACATGATCGTTGGGTCAACCGAGGTCAAAGCAGACGTCACAATACGGCCACGGGGTGTTAAGCCAAGCTCTTCGCCTTTGGCTTTACTGCCGATTAAAACCAAGGCAGAACCGTCCACTATGCCCGACGAGTTGCCGCCACTGTGAACGTGGTTAATGGTTTCGATATCGGAATACTTACGCATTGCCGTAGCATCAAATGCCATGTCACCCATCATTTGGAATGCGGCATTTAAGTTACCCAGGGCTTCCATACTGGTATCACGGACCAGCTCATCTTTTTCTAATAAGACGATACCGTTTTGATCTTTAACGGGAATAACCGATTTAGAGAAATACCCTTTCTCCCAAGCATTCGCCGCTCTCTTTTGTGACTCCAAAGCATAGGCATCCACATCTTCACGACTGAAGCTTTCAATTGTGGCCAATAAGTCAGCACTTACACCTTGAGGAATAAATTCAATATCACTATTGGTTTGTGGGTCCATTGCCATGGCTCCGCCATCAGTTCCCATAGGAATACGGGACATGGATTCCACGCCACCAGCAACCACCAGGTCTTCAAAACCTGCAATGACTTTTGCCGCAGCAATGTTAATCGCATCTAAACCAGAGGCGCAGAAGCGGTTCGTTTGCACCCCCGCTGTCACTTCATCCCAATCAGCAACCAAAGCAGCCATCTTAGCGATATCTGCGCCTTGATCGCCCACAGGGGTAACACAACCTAAAACGATATCTTCAACTTGCGAAGTATCTAGGTTATTACGCTCTTTCAATTCATTTAGTAAATTAGCAACCAAAGTAATAGGTTTTACTGTGTAGAGCCCACCGCCTTTTTTGCCTTTACCCCGGGGGGTACGAATGGCATCAAAAATATAAGCCGAGTTATTCATAACGATCCTCAATACAAAGATATAATGTCATTGCTAAATTACTGAGAATCACACTACCCAACCAGCTCGGTTAATGACAAATAAAGTGGTCAGATTGTTCAGGTAACGCCATACTGAATAGTTGTTCACAAGTCAGTTTCCATACTTTGAATAACTTAATCCACTGAGCCGCCAGTTCAGGGCCTTCATGTATGGGCTATTCTGAGGTTATCAGCCTGAAACTATAAAATATAAAACTTCTTTCAGAATCACACGAGAATCCATGTAACGAGTAGCGAAATGGTCACCTTTTTTTTCCACGCAATTAAAGGGATGCCAATAATATGCTTCTTTTCATTCGGTGATAATCTAAGGTTATGACAGTGAGGTTTTACCGAATTTCAATATTTGTAAATTGAATCGTGAACTCAAGAACATGTATTTTCCATATTGCATAACGTTTATTCGGTATAATTTAAGTTTTTATTTCTGAAAACCCGCCACATAGTTTAATAGCTCATACAGGTAATCCACTCCCAGGGAGGAAATGAATTCGGTGTCAATAACAGTGACAGCAGAGGGGGCTGTATTGATGGTTTGTTCGGTGAGGGTGGAGCCGGTTACCCGCATGTTCAATAGCTCTTGCAGGCTTAAATCAAACAGGCTTTCATCGATTTCAGAATAGGCCAAAGTGCCATAAGAAAACGTTAAGTTAAACGCACAGAGAATATATACCAGGCGCGTCATCACCGCCCCCTATCAATACAATCTGTTAACTATAGTCCATGGCAGGCCACCACCCGTCCAAGCGTGGCCTCAATCTCCCATACGCTTTTTAAGCTGCAACGCTCGATAGAGTAAGTACGACATGACCCCAATGGAGATAAACCCCACACACATCACCACAAACAACAGCTGAATTGGCACCGAGAGCCCCAGATCTGTACTGTCTTTCACCATCCAAATGCAAAACAGCAGGGTTAAAATATAAATGTCTATTAACACGTGAAACTGCAAACTGGATACCTTGGACAGCATCTGCGCGGTTTCAACCCAGATAGGAGCCTGTGACGTTAATGCGATATAAATGGTCAACACTATAAATGCCGTCAATAGGCCACTTAAGGCTTTAATTTGCAGTGAGTAATTCATTCTTGTCCCTTTAATAGTTAAATTGAGCGCTTAACAGCACGGGGCAATTATCTGCCTGCAACAATCGAAAAAGAATTACCTAACAGGTAAACTGCCTAACAATATTTAAATCCCATTAAAAAGAGCAATGAAAGTGGACAGTCCTGCAACAGGCCAGCACAACAATCTTTTTGGTGAATCTATTCGCCAATGGCGCAAGACCCAGGGGATCAGCCAGATGGCGCTGGCACTCAACACCGATATCTCCATTAAACACCTGAGTTTTCTTGAGAACGGTAAGGCCCAACCCAGCTTGGAGATGGTCATGCGCCTCTCCAACACCCTGGCCATGTCACTGAAGTCACAGAATGCGTTATTGATCGCAGCCGGGTTTAATGCTCGCTCTAGCAAGCTCAGTTTAGAGGCCCCCGCCATGGCAAAGGTGCGCCAAGCTCTCACCAGGATGTTGGACCACCACAGTCCCTACCCGGCCATAGTCATGGATGCCCTGGGCAACCAACTCATGGCCAACGGCGGCGCGCTGAAAATGTTATTAACCTTTGTGCCGGCGGCTACGTTGAACAAATACAGCAACGTATACGAGCTTTATTTGGCCGAGGATGGCTTAAAACCTTTTTTACCTAACTGGCAAGACGCGGCTTCGGTGCTGCTGCAACAACTGCAAACCGAGTTGCTCAATACCCACGACCC
>Ga0209396_1004677_pt1 | contig 13213 bp, 9 predicted proteins | sample GOMGulsemesocosm_6_FD_184638 | JGI IMG/M metagenome (GOLD analysis project Ga0209396, IMG submission 184638) | Methane-oxidizing microbial communities from mesocosms in the Gulf of Mexico - GOM8C Gulf of Mexico (SPAdes) (version 2) | ecosystem: Environmental > Aquatic > Marine > Cold seeps...
CCATCATCAAAGGTAGAAAGTACACGCAGTGGTACTTTATATTTCCCAGCAAATTCGACCGAACGGATCTGTAAGATTTTTGAACCCAGACTTGCCATCTCTAGCATTTCTTCGAACGTCACCTTTTCCATGCGACGTGCGTTAGGTACTACACGAGGGTCGGTGGTATATACACCATCCACATCGGTATAAATCTGTGCTTCATCAGCACCTAGCGCTGCAGCCAGTGCAACACCTGTCGTATCCGAACCACCACGACCAAGAGTCGTAATGTTGTTATCACTATCAACGCCCTGAAAACCAGCAACGATACAAACATTGCCTGCATCCAACTGCTTTCGCATAGCATCGGTATCGATATCTTCGATTCGAGCTTTCATATGTGAGCTATCAGTTTTAATACCCACCTGCCAACCAGTGAATGATTTAGCACCAACGCCGCGCTTCTGTAACGCCATTGCTAATAAAGCAATCGTTACTTGTTCGCCGGTTGATATCAAAACATCCATCTCTCTTGGAGTTGGGTTATCTGATATACCATTTGCAAGACCAATAAGACGATTTGTCTCACCGCTCATTGCGGATACAGCAATCACCAACTGGTGACCTGCATCGTGGAAGGACTTAACTTTATCAGCGACATGCTCGATGCGCTCGACGGTGCCTACCGAAGTACCGCCATACTTTTGTACGTATAACGCCATGATTCTGACTAGCTTAAGAAAATGGGGCCCAATTAAACACTAATTCGGCTCACTTTTAAATCAATAAATAAACAGCCAAATCAAATAACAGAAACTAAAACGAAAAAAGGCGATTGATTCAATAATCAACCGCCTTTCTTTAACCATAACGACAGACAATGTAATTAAATTACATTTTTATGCCGTTAAAGCTTATCTACCAATGCCTGGAATGCCTCAAGCGCTTGTGGAATACCCGCCGCATTTTTACCACCTGCCTGAGCCATTTCTGGCTTACCGCCACCACGACCATCAACATACGGAGCACATTCTTTAACAATATCACCCGCTTTAACTTTACCGATAAGATCTTTAGTAACACCAGCAAGTAAAGTTACCTTACCTTCAGTTTCTGCCGCCAACATAATAACAGCAGAGCCCAACTTGTCTTTTAGCTGATCTAAAGTCGTTTTCATCGTCGGAACATCAGTGCCGTCAATACGCGCCGCCAAGACTTTAAAACCATTCGCTTCAGTTGCTTGCGAGGCCAAATCAGAACCCGCAGAGCTCGCCAATTTCGCTTTTAATGCTTCAAGCTCTTTTTCTAATTGGCGGTTTTTCGCAATTACTAGCTCAACTTTTTCACCGACGTTATCACTACTGCCTTTTACCGAACGCGCAATAGTATTCAACGTCGCTTCTTGACTGGCAATATAATCAAGTGCTGCTTGCCCTGAGACAGCTTCAATACGACGAACCCCGGCTGCCGCACTGGCTTCAGAAATGATTTTAAAGATTCCTAAATCACCGGTACGCTTGGCGTGAGTACCACCACATAATTCAATCGAAAACTGCTCCGCAGCAACTCCCGTCCCCATGGCCAATACGCGAACTTCGTCATCGTACTTCTCGCCAAACAACGCCATCGCACCGCTATTTTTTGCATCGTCGATATTCATCAAACGCGTAGTGATTTCGCTATTATCACGGATTTCGCTATTGACGCGATTTTCGATAATAGTGATTTCTTCTTTCGTCATCGCTTCTAAGTGTGAGAAGTCAAAACGTAATTTGTCATAGGTTACCAACGACCCCTTCTGCGCTACATGCTCACCCAAAAGGTTACGTAAAGCGGCATGCAAGATGTGTGTTGCAGAGTGGTGTAAGGCTATTGCCGCACGTTTTTCAGCATCAACTTCTGCGCTTAACGTATCACCGTTTTTAACTGAGCCTTCAACTAGGATACCTTGATGAAGGTAATTTCCACTTTCTTTCACTGTATTTTTAACCTGGAAAACCACACCTTCGGCCTTCAAGAAACCCGAATCGCCTGACTGACCGCCACTCTCACCGTAGAAAGCTGTTTCATCTAATACGATCAAAGCCTCAACACCTGCCTCGGCACTGGAGATACTTTCAACTTTTTTACCATCAACGAACAAGGCTTGCACTGAACCTTGGTTCGCTAGCGTGTCATAACCTAAGAAAGCTGTTTTCCCCTCTAGATCTAAACTATCACCACCCTTCATCGAGAACTTGCCCGCAGCTCTTGCAGTTGCACGCTGATGCTCCATCGCTTTATCAAAGCCAGCCTCATCAATTTTCAAATTCTTTTCACGAGCAACATCGGCGGTTAAATCCATTGGAAAACCATAGGTATCATAGAGCTTAAAGACAGTTTCGCCGGCAATGGTATCACCTTCTAAACTGGCAATCGCATCATTTAATATACCCATGCCCTTATCAAGCGTCTTAGCAAACTGCTCTTCTTCTAGACGTAATACTTTTTCTACCTGGGCCTGCAATTTAACCAACTCTGGGTAGGCTTCACCCATCTGTTCAACTAAAGCCACAACCAACTTATGAAAGAAACCTACAGACGCACCCAACATATGGCCATGACGAACAGCACGACGAATAATACGACGTAGTACATAACCACGACCTTCATTCGAAGGATAAACACCGTCTACCACCAAGAAGCTGGTTGAACGAATATGGTCAGCAATTACGCGCAATGATTTGTTTTCTAGATCACCACAACCGGTAACCTCTGCTGCAGCTTTTAATAACGCTTGGAATAAATCAATTTCATAGTTGCTGTGCACACCCTGCTTAATTGCAGAAATACGCTCAAGACCCATACCGGTATCAACGGAAGGCTTCGGCAATGGATGCATTACACCGTCTTCAGTACGGTTGAACTGCATGAATACGTTGTTCCAGATTTCAATGAAGCGATCGCCATCTTCTTCTGGAGTACCTGGTTTACCACCCCAAATGTGCTCACCATGATCATAGAAAATTTCAGTACAGGGGCCACAGGGTCCAGTATCACCCATTGACCAGAAATTATCTGAGGCATATTTCGCGCCTTTATTATCACCGATGCGAATGATCTTATCTTCGCTCAAGCCCATCTCTTTATGCCAGATGTCATACGCTTCCTGGTCATCGGCATAAACCGTTACCAATAACTTATCTTCTGGTATGTTCATCCATTCTTTAGAGGTTAGAAATTCCCAAGCAAACTTGATCGCGTCTTGCTTAAAATAATCACCGAAACTAAAGTTACCCAGCATCTCAAAGAAGGTATGGTGACGTGCGGTATATCCGACGTTTTCTAAATCGTTGTGCTTTCCGCCAGCGCGAACACAACGCTGAGAAGAGGTGGCTCGTGTATAGCTACGTTCATCTTGCCCTAAAAATACATCTTTAAACTGAACCATACCCGCATTGGTAAACAATAAAGTGGGGTCATTACCCGGTATAAGTGGGCTAGAGGCGACTATTTCATGGCCTTTAGAGTTGAAATAATTCAAGAACGATTGGCGAATATCAGAGCTTTTCATAGTAAACACGGGTCCATTAATACTGGCTTCAGCACTTAAATAAGTACTGACAATGCAGCTGGGTAAAAATATTTGGGCGTGATTATAGCTTGCCTCGCACTGAATAAATAGCATCTCTAATAAAACAAAAAACCCTATTCAAGCTGTCTTTATGAACTAGCTATTGACGAATCAATATATCTAAATAAGAATATAGGTATATTAATATTTCAACCACAATAGGTCACTTATTATGAATATAGATCGCTTAGTTTTCGCCATCGCTGGAAGTTTCATTCTTCTAAGTCTCGCTTTATCACAGCTGCACTCAGTGTATTGGCTTGGTTTCACCGCTTTCGTCGGCATTAATATGCTGCAAGCGTCCTTCACGGGATTCTGCCCCTTGGCAAAAATCTTAAAAGCCCTAGGCAAGCCAAGTGGTTGCGCGTTTAAATAAAGCTATTTCTAATCAATTTTTTGGCACAATCTAACACCTAAGACTTGGTTCACTTTCTCTATACTGGCCTCAGTTATTAATAATGAGAATTGAACCATGCGCTTTTCAGCGGTACTGCTTTATTTAATTTGTACTCTTTCTTCCGCCCACTCTACTTGGCAAGCCTATCCAGATGATCTCCCTCAATTTGATTATTCAGGGTTAAAATTACAGCAGAACTGGGAAATACTTGCCGCGGGTACTCGCTTGCCTTGGCCTAGTGCCCCGCTTATCGAGAAAATGATGGCAGAATTTCCTCAGCTATCACAACAGCTCATCGAAATTGCCAAACAAACAAACAGCCACCCTGCGCTTAAGCCAATTTTACAACAAGACTACCAAGCCCTTGCCAGTGAATTACAACAGGTCTGGCGCTTTCACTTTCAAGGCCAATTCCAGCAAGCCTATGAACTTGGAATGCAATTAGGCCCAGCAGGCTTATTACCCGCGATATATTCCAAGCTTATTCATACGACATTCCTCATAGAAAATGCGAACGAAAAACAGCAGCAATTTCTCGCAGTGGATCAATTAACCCAGGCACTGATCCCGCTAGCACCGCATTATAATTTTTTGATTTTTGGTGATGGTTACCAAAAAGCACGCCGCTTAGAACTCATGTCAACAGCTGAAGCGACGGCATCGGGCTTGCTTGGCCCAACTCAAGATGCATTAACTAGTCTCCACCAAGAGTATCCTAATAATCAATTATACAGTGCCATGCTAGCAGGCATTGACGCTGGCATCATTGAGCGCGTCGGTTCATTTCTTGGCGGTATGACCTATGGAGCAGATGAAGATAAAGCGATTGCATTGTTTGATCAGGCATTACGACAAGAAAACCGCTTAGCGGTGCTTTATCACGAGTTTGCCCAGGTATTGATTCGTCTTGATGATTCTGATCACGATGAAAAGCTTCATCAGATTTTAACAAGGTGCATCGCTTTACCAGTATTCAGTGCCGAAGAATCACTCAATCAACAAGGCTGCAATGCATTATTTACAAGGAGGCAGGCAGATAATGATTAATAATTTTGAACAAAACAAAGTAAACATTAATGGCGTCATGCTTAATCTTGTTTGTGCTGGTAATTCTAAAGACCCTCTCATTATCTTATTACACGGTTTCCCCGAATGCTGGCTAGCCTGGAAAGATCAAATCCAACCATTAGTCGATGCGGGTTATCGAGTTATAGCCCCAGATCAACGCGGATATAATTTAAGCGATAAACCCTCAAGTATTGATGATTATCGCATTGATATTCTCGCCGCTGATGTTGAAGCTATTCGACAATACGCACATGCCAAAACGTTTCACCTTGTCGGTCATGATTGGGGCGCCGCAGTTGCTTGGTGGTATGCCATGCACTACCCACAAACTATCAGCTCACTAACGGTGATAAATGTTCCTCACCCTAGCGTTTTTGAAAAGTGCTTGAAAACAAATTGGCGCCAATTTTTAAAGAGTTGGTATATGTTTTTCTTTCAAATCCCGAAACTTCCTGAACTTTTGATGCCGCTATTTAATTTTAAGCAACTGCAAAAAGGACTCACTCAATCATCTAATGCAGGCACCTTTAATCAGGATTTAATGACTCAACTAGTCATAGCATGGAAGCAACCGGGCGCGTTGAGAGGCATGCTTAGTTGGTATCGCGCTGCACTTCAACGACCGATTAAACCTAGCAATACTTTTATTACCTGCCCTACCCGTATTTTATGGGGAGAAAACGATATAGCCCTAACCAAAGAAATGGCAAAACTCAGTACTGAATACTGCCGAGAAGTTGATCTCACTTACTACCCTGATGGCAGCCACTGGCTAACCCACGACCATCCCAAACGAGTGTCCACAGAAATAATCCGCTTTTGTGACGCACACTGACCAGTTTGTCGGATATAATGCGCTCAATTATCACCTTTCAAGGATTTCATCGTGCATAAAATAGTCATTGTTGGCGGAGGCGCTGGCGGATTAGAGCTAGCAACCCAACTCGGTCATAAGTGGGGGAAAAAAGGCAAAGCAGAAATCCACCTTGTGGATGCTAACCATACCCATTTATGGAAACCGCTATTGCATGAAGTTGCGACAGGGGCTCTTGACTCTGGCATTGACGAATTAAATTATCAGGCTCATGGCAAGAAACACGGTTTTAATTTTCACCTAGGTAAAATGGTAGATCTTAATCGAGAAATAAAAACCATCGAACTGGCCGCTATCTATGACCAAGACGAACAGATACTGCCGCAACGTGAACTTAACTATGACCAACTCGTTATGGCACTGGGCAGTGTGACCAATGACTTTGGCACTAAGGGCGCAGCTGAACACTGCTACTTCCTCGACGGTCGCCAGCAAGCAGAAGTTTTTCATCAAAAATTATTGAATCAGTTTATTAAAGCCAACGGCAGCAACAATCCTGAAGAGTTGAGCATTGCAATTGTGGGTGCTGGCGCGACGGGGGTTGAATTATCCGCAGAGCTTTATAATACAACCGAAGCATTGGCTAGTTATGACATGAGCCAATTCAATACTGACAAGTTAAAAGTATCGTTAGTAGAAGCAGGACCACAAATTTTACCCGCACTGCCGCGTCGAATCTCAAATGCTGCCAAGCGTGAGCTAGAAAAACTAGGGGTTAGTGTCTTAACCGATACCATGATTACTGAAATCACCAAAGATGGCTTTATCACCAAAACCGGAGAATTCATCGAGGCCAAACTAAAAGTATGGGCTGCGGGTGTTAAAGCTCCTGATTTTTTAGCCAATATTGGCGGCCTTGAAACTAATCGTGCAAATCAGTTAACGGTTAAAGCCAGCCTACAAACAACCCTAGATGAAAATATCTTTGCGATTGGTGATTGTGCTTTTCTAATTCAAAAAGATGGTAAAGCCGTGCCACCACGCGCTCAAGCAGCGCATCAGCAAGCTAGTCATTTATTAAAAGTATTAGCAGCAATCCGCGCCGGTAAAACAGTTCCTGATTTTATTTATCGCGATAAAGGTTCACTAGTATCATTAAGTCGCTACAGTACGGTTGGAAGCCTAATGGGTAATCTGAGTAAAGGCTCGATGATGATTGAGGGTCGCTTAGCTCGTATTGTCTACGTCTCCCTCTATCGCTTGCATCAAGTCGCTTTGCATGGTTACTTCCATACGATTTTACTTTCTTTAGTTGGCCATATTAATAAGGTGATTCGCCCTCGCTTAAAGCTCCATTAATTCTTTAGCTTTAACCAACAATGCCTCTTTCGATTGGCTATCAGCGTCTTGGCGATAATCACCAGGGCGCTTCCCCGTCCAACGCCTAAAGGCTTTATAAAAAGCACTAGGTTCAGTAAAGCCGACTAAAAATGAAATCTCGTAAAGAGGGACATCTAGGGTTTTTAACAACTTCATCGACAACTCTTCACGACTATCATCCAATATGGCTTGGTAACTGGTGCCCGCTTCTTTTAATCGACGCTGTAAATTTCTGACACTTAAATTTAATTCACTAGCGACATTTTCTTGAGTGGCTTTACGCTGCAATAGGCACTGCTTAATTGCTTCCTTCACTTGAACATAAAGCTCTAAACGCTTATTTCGTTTAGTTAATATCTTTTCAACTTGCCTTAAACTTTTCTGATAATCATCCTCATCAAAATTGGGATTCGTGCGCTGAATTAAATCAGCAGATATTTCTAAAAATACTTGCTCACCAGCAACAAGCTGACAATTTAATAAGCGGGCAAGGTCATCAATATCGGCACAATGACTGTCTAAATGATAATACAGACCCTTATCAGCATCTAAAAATACAGAGCGGATCCATTCAATAATAGTGGCAAAAACCATATCTTTTTGATGACTGCTAAATACCACGCCATCGTGGGCTGTAAATTCCAGTTTGGCCTTATCATTCTCAAGCTCTGTTAAGGTAAAATAGCCAGATTCTGAAATAACACGGGAATGAGCTATGAGTGCCTGCAGCCCATGCTCCAAAGAAGGTGCTTTCAGTAATAAATTTGCGAGAATTAAATTTTCTTTAGCAAGAGACTGCCCCAACTTAATACCCAATGATAAATCGGCTGTTTGCTCGATAGCAACGCGGTGTAGCTCGGCTAGCTGCTCACTGGAAATGCCAAATTTCTTGTGCCCATCATGCTCTAGATCCATACGTAAAATATCATCAAGAGCACTCTTCGCGACACCATTCTGCAACCAGAACGCATAGAGTAAGCGAACAAAGGATATTGCGACCTGAGGCAAAACGGGCATTTATTCCATCCTTAACAGATCAATAACCATCTGTTCTATTTATTATAATATTAATAGTGGTTTTTTCTGCCAAGACTGTCAATAGAGTAAAAGGATATGAATATTGAGAAATGGGTATTAGTACTAATACTTGATAAATGATCTAAAAAGTGATTTTCATATAACCTTTTTTAGGTGACTTTTTAAATACGATTCTCATCCCGGTAACGCTCTATAGCATATTGAATTTGATCCATGGCAAAGCCACGATAAGCGAGATAACGGAAAAGCTTTTGCTTGTCTTTATAGTCTCCGAGGTCGAGAGAATTTGATTTTTTCAGCCCACTATCATGAGCCAATTCAAACCAATCAATATCATCCGTAATCACTTGTTCTACCAAGTCTGCTGCAATGCCTTTATCATTTAATTCACGTTCAATACGCATACGGCCTAGACCACGATTAATTCGCGAACGTAAGAATGATTCAGCAAATCTTTGATCGCTTTGATATCCTGCGTCTTCTAAACGGTTTAATATTTTTTCTAGCGTCTTCTCACAAGGGTTGCGAGGACTGAGCTTCTGATACAGCTCATGGCGGGAGTATTCACGACGTGACAGCAAGCCGATTGCTGCCACGCGTAATTCACTTTCAGAGAGCTCTCTGGGTTTAGTAAACCCAGATGAATATGAGCTCTTTGAATTTTTATGATACACAGTAGCTCTTAAGACTCAGCAACTTCTGCTTCATCTTCACCCTTTTCTTTTTCTGCAACTGGGCTAGAAAGCAATTGAGTACGAATTTCAGCTTCAATCACTTCGGCAATCGCAGGATTGTCTAATAAATACTTAGCAGCATTCGCTTTACCTTGGCCAATCTTATCCCCTTGGTACGCATACCAAGCACCAGATTTATCCACTAAGCCACACTTAACACCTAGGTCGATGACTTCGCCCATGTGATAAATACCTTCGCCATATAGGATCTGGAATTCAGCTTGTCTGAATGGAGGAGCAACCTTGTTCTTCACTACTTTAACGCGAGTTTCATTACCCGTTACTTCATCACCTTGCTTCACGGCGCCTGTACGACGAATATCTAGACGAACAGAAGAGTAAAATTTAAGTGCATTACCACCGGTTGTTGTTTCAGGATTACCGAACATCACACCAATTTTCATACGAATCTGGTTAATAAAGATAACCAAACAATTATTGTTCTTCACGTTTGCCGTAAGCTTGCGCAAAGCCTGTGACATTAGACGAGCCTGTAAGCCAACATGGTGATCACCCATATCGCCTTCAATTTCAGCTTTTGGTGTTAGTGCCGCAACGGAGTCAATTACGATCACGTCAACTGCGCCTGAACGCACTAAGTTATCCGTAATTTCTAGACCCTGCTCACCGGTATCCGGCTGAGAGACTAATAGAGTATCTAGATTAATACCCAATTTTTCTGCGTATAGCGGATCAAGTGCGTGCTCTGCATCAATAATAGCAACGGTCTTACCCTGCTTTTGTGCTTCTGCCATTACCGATAGGCATAAAGTCGTTTTACCAGAGCTTTCTGGGCCATAAATTTCAACGATACGACCATAAGGTAAACCACCTATACCGAGGGCAACATCCAGAGTTAAAGAACCGGTTGATACCGACGGAATGGCTTCACGTGGCTGATCACCCATCTTCATAATGGAGCCTTTACCGAATTGACGCTCAATCTGGCCTAGTGCGGCATCAAGTGCTTTTTGCTTATTTGCATCCATTATGATGTTCCTTTAAGTAGTTTGAATGATCAGATCGTTCTAATCATCTTTGCTTCACTGTAGATTTAACCAGTATTTAAGCATAGCTAACGGGTTTGGCCAAGTCATAATTATATTTTTTTGCTGAAAAAACAATCAACTCCGCCACAAGCCCCATAAATAATACACCTCAAGGTCTCAGATATTTTTAAAACGGTAAAAATCTCATAGGGATAAGACAATATATACAGTATTACATCCAGTACTATTCACCCACCTACACAGTACTTTTCAAGCTTGAAGTTGTCATTTGTAATATATGTACTGATTGGCATTACACAGATGCTTTGTTCAATTGCCTCACAATCACTTACAATGCTGTTTTCAAATATTTAGATTTAGGGTTTCAGCGCAGATATGAGCAAAGCAGCAGCGACACACACACCTATGATGCAACAATACTTTCGTCTTAAGGCTGAAATCCCTGAGATCATGTTGTTTTACCGCATGGGTGATTTCTATGAGCTGTTTTATGACGATGCACGTAACGCCTCTCGCTTATTAGACATCACTCTTACCGCACGCGGCCATAGTGGTGGTGAGCCGATTCCTATGGCTGGCATTCCTTACCATGCCGCGGAAGGTTATATCGGTAAATTAGTACGCCAAGGAGTTTCTGTAGGCATCGCTGAGCAAATAGGTGATCCCGCGACCTCAAAAGGACCTGTCGAGCGCAAGGTTGTTCGCGTTATCACTCCTGGCACGTTAACCGATGAAGCCTTCTTAGATGAGCGCCGTGATAACTTATTAGTGGCGGTAAATAAACAGAAGCAAACGAAAGACGACAACACCTATGGCATCGCCATGCTGGATATCAGCTCCGGGCGCTTTGTGGTGATGGAAGTCTGCAATGAAGATTCTTTATTGGCTGAGCTAGAGCGTATCAAACCCGCCGAGCTTTTATATAACGAAGACCAAGCATTCCCTGAGGCGTTAACACATCGTCCAGGTGCTAAGTCTCAAGCGCCTTGGCACTTTGAATCGGATACGGCTTTTCGTTTATTAACCGCTCAGTTAAAGACAAAAGATTTACGCGGTTTTGGCTGTGAGCACTTAATTGTTGCTATTCAAGCAGCAGGCGCTCTGTTGCAATATGCGCAAGATACTCAGCGTTCTGGCTTGCCACACATCCGCACCCTATTAATTGAGCAGCCCGATGATGCCATCATCATTGATCCTGCCAGTCGTAAAAACCTCGAAATTGATATTAATCAGCAAGGGGAAACAGAACATACTCTGGCTTGGGTCATGGATCGCACGGCCACTTCAATGGGCAGTCGCTTATTGCGTCGCTGGTTAAACCGCCCTATTCGTAATCAAGAGACACTGCAACAGCGCCAGCAATTGATAACCGAATCGATTGATGATTATCATTGGGAGCCTCTGCATCAGCAATTAAAAGGCATCGGTGATATAGAGCGCATTCTATCTCGTGTCGCCCTAGGTTCTGCTCGCCCTCGCGACTTGGCTCGCCTACGCGATGCACTTGCCCGCCTACCGGAGCTACAAACGTTATTAGCCAGTTTAAGCGCCGATCGCGCGAAAGAGCTTTCTGCGCTCATTAAGCAATATCCGCAGTGGGTTGAGAAGTTACAAAAAGCCATCATCGATAACCCCCCCGTCATTATCCGTGATGGTGGCGTAATCGCTAAAGGGTATGACGAAGAACTCGATGAACTGCGCTCCATCAGTCAGAATGCTGGAGATTATTTACTCGAGATCGAGAAAAGAGAAAAAGAAAAAACCGGTATTTCGACCTTAAAAGTCGGCTATAACCGTGTGCATGGCTATTTTATCGAAATCAGTAGGGCGCAATCTGACGCGGCTCCGGTTGAATACGTACGCCGACAAACGTTGAAAAATGCCGAGCGCTTTATTACTCCTGAGCTAAAAGAATTTGAAGATAAAGCATTGAGTGCCAAGAGCCGTTCTCTCTCTCGTGAAAAGCATTTATACGAACAGCTAGTGGTGAATCTAGCGGAAGACCTCTTCAGTTTACAAGATACCGCCGCGGGCTTGGCTGAGCTTGATGTATTGATTAACCTTGCAGAGCGCGCCAGCACCTTGCGCTTTACCTCGCCTAAGTTAGTTACCGAACGTGGCATCGAGATTACCGCAGGCCGCCACCCAGTCGTCGAAGAAATTCTCGATGACCCTTTTGTGGCTAACGGTTTAGAACTCAATTCAAAGCAAGATATGCTCATCATTACTGGCCCAAACATGGGTGGTAAATCGACGTTTATGCGTCAGAATGCTTTGATCGTACTGCTGGCCCACATTGGCAGTTATGTGCCTGCTGACAGCGCGGTAATTGGCCCTATCGATAGAATCTTCACCCGCATGGGATCAGCAGATGATTTGGCTGGCGGCCGTTCGACCTTCATGGTTGAAATGACTGAAACCGCAAATATTCTTCATAATGCAACCCCAAATAGCTTGGTTTTAATGGATGAAGTCGGTCGTGGTACCAGCACCTTTGATGGCTTGTCACTAGCCTGGGCCGCTGCCGTTCATTTAGCCCAAGAAGTTCATGCTCTAACGTTATTCGCTACCCATTATTTTGAAATGACGACTCTGCCAGAACAGATAGACAGCGTCGTGAACGTTCACTTAACCGCAACTGAGCACGATGAACGCATTATCTTTTTACACAACGTAGAGCCTGGTCCAGCCAGTCAAAGCTATGGCTTACAGGTCGCTCAGTTAGCAGGGGTGCCTAAAGCTGTTATTCAGCAGGCAAAAGATAAGCTATACATGCTTGAGAATGAGAGCCTAGAAAATGAAAGTATTGATCGTCCTACCTCACCTCCATCGACATCTGTAGAAGCCACAACGGACAGCCCAATGCAGTCTGATATGTTTGCTCAAGGACCCTCTGCGGTTGAATCGGCGATTGCAGAAATCTCTGCCGATGACCTAACACCTAGACAAGCATTGGCTGAAATCTACCGTCTAAAATCCTTACTAAGCTAAAAATAACTATATCGATATGCAATTAGTTGCATATCGATATGGTTCTATGATATAAGTTTATTCACTTTATAACCTTGCGGTATTTGTCTGCCATCTCTAGAATGGCGCCACCGTGATGGGCATAGACCCAATGAGATGAGGAGATAGACTGCAATGACATTTGTAGTAGGCGATAATTGTATTAAG
>Ga0209396_1004679_pt1 | contig 13211 bp, 11 predicted proteins | sample GOMGulsemesocosm_6_FD_184638 | JGI IMG/M metagenome (GOLD analysis project Ga0209396, IMG submission 184638) | Methane-oxidizing microbial communities from mesocosms in the Gulf of Mexico - GOM8C Gulf of Mexico (SPAdes) (version 2) | ecosystem: Environmental > Aquatic > Marine > Cold seeps...
GTGATGATTGTAGTAAAGGAGTTTTTTTGATGTTAATTCCTTGTTTTAGAAGGTCAATAGTGTTTGCAAATTCAAAACGAACAGGATTGATGTTATTAACAATGGAGTGTTTTCTTTTTGATATTACAACTGGGTTATAAAACCATGGCGCTTGACTTGGTTGATCGTTATTATCAAGGGTAAGTATATTTGCAGAATAGGCGTCTTTTACTAAAACAGGGTTTATTCTAAACCCATATTGAAAAAACATATCGGTTAAGTTTAAATCCCTTCCTAGTGCAAGTGTTTCTCCTCGTTGTGAAATACTATCTAACTCGGCATGTACATTATCTATTAACCATAAGGACTTTCCGCCATTGATGGTGTATTGATCAAGTGCATACTTTTGCTTATCTGAAAATGATTTCTGAGGTTTAGCAGCTATTATTAAATCTAACTGCTCTAAGTTTTTTAGCGTTTGTACAGGTTTTGTATTTACAGAATCTAAATCAAATGGGATTATATAATAGTTAGGTTCTAATGAGGTTAGAAAATCATAAACATATTTACTTTCTAATTCGTTATTACCTAAAAGTAAGCCTATTTTCTTTTCTTTTTTCCCAGTTATTTTTTTAATTGAACTAGCGAAAGCGTATTCTAAATGTTGAACAGAGTTATTGATTCTGTCTATTGAGTTGTTAGAATTTGTTTTTATTAGAGAAACCTTTTCAACTTTTTGATTATGGTTGATTACTGCCCAAGGAAAAATTACTTCTTGTGATGTTTTTCCATTTTCTTTAACATCAACTTGCATAGCAGGCATCCCGAATTTTTGCATTTCGTTAATAAGTATAGCTTCGTCAGGATTTTCCTCTTTAGGGTTTACATATGATATGATTAAATTGTCATTGATTTCTGAGAACTCTTCTAATAATACCTTTACTTCAGTCTGAAGACGTTTAAATTCTGAAGGCATTTCGCCTGTTAAAAAAATATCAATATATATAGGGTCTTGAGTTGTCGCAATAGTGTTTTTTGTAGCTTCAGAAAGAGTGTATCTTTTATCCTTAGTGATGTCTAATCGAGAATATACTGAACTTGAGATATAATTAAGTGCTATAGTTATAACTAACGCAATTAATACTTTTGTAATGATATTTTTAAATCCCATTTATTTAGTCTTAAATCTAGCGTTAATAGAATCTAGTTTTTTATTAGATTTCTCTTCTTTAATTTCAAAAGTATAATTTGCTTGAGATAGTTTAACAAGAGTTACTTTATTGTTTTTAAATGTAATTTCAACATCTTCTTTAATATCTTCAAAAGCGCCTGGTATTAACCCAAGTCCATAATTCCATACATCTGGGTCGAAATCATTCGTAGTATTATTCCAACTTAACCATTGTACTTTTCCAAGTAATTTTGCTGTATCCTCTTTTGATTTTCCAATTAAAAAATCAGTTCCAATCATGTTGTCAATCATTTCGTAACGCAGTCCTGGTTTTTCATTCCACTCGGTGCTATTAAATTGTTTGTGATGATGGTATGGTAGGAAAATTGTAGAAATTGGGTACCAAATATAAAAGTATATTAAAGGTGTAATCAATATGGCTAAAATGATGTTTAACCATTTTTTAGAATCATCTATTGTATTGATAAATAGATATAGTGATATAACAATAATGATGCATGAAATAATTAAAACTGGAGTAAATATGACCATTATTTCTTTGTTAATGTTAAGCTTGTAAAAAACAAAAACAGACTTGAAATACTAAAAAAGTATACAATATCTCTAGTATCTATAATTCCTTTGCTAATATTGTTGAAATGTGATTTTATTCCAATACTTTCAATTGATATACCTGTTAATTCTGAAATACCTTCAAATCCATAGTAAAAAGTAAAACATAGAAATATAGCAAGAATAAAAGCAGTAATTTGATTATTGCTAACTGACGATGTGAATATGCCTATGGCACAATATATTAAAGCGATACCCAATAATCCCATATATGCTCCAAAAGCACTACCTAAGTCAATATTTCCAATCGGATTTCCTAATTGAGATACTGTATAAATATATAAAATTGTAGGTAGTAAAGCTAAAATAATTAGTGTAAATGCACCTAAGAACTTCCCAAGAACTAATTGCCAATTGTTTATAGGTGTAGTTAGTAATATCTCTAATGTGCCCTGTTTTTTTTCTTCAGAAAAACTCTTCATGGTAATTGCTGGAATTAGAAAAATAAATATCCATGGAGCAATGAAGTAGTATCCTGATAAATCAGCAAAACCATAATCTAAGATGTTAAATTCGCCTTTGAAAACCCAAATAAATAGTCCATTAGTAATTAAAAAAATCCCTATTACTAAGTAGCCTATAGAAGTTGAGAAAAAGGAGTTTATTTCTTTTTTTAATATAGAAAACATATATTTTATAATTCGATTAATTGCGAGTTTGACATAAAGGAATCTTTTAAGCGATCAAATCTAGGGTAATATTTATCTGCAAAAACTAAGTATTGACATTTGGTAATACTTTCTGTTAAGCGAGCAATATCAGCATGTAAGCTATTTTTAGCTAAAAATTCTGCATCCTCTACAATTAATAACTGAAGTTCACCTAAATGAACTCCATTAATGTGATACAGCTTATTTAGTCTCTTAGGTGTAGCAATAATAATATCTACACCATAATATATATCATCTTTTTGGTGATCAATAGCTTGTTCCTCGTAAACTGTGTAAACTCTTAGGTCTGTTCCTCTAGTAAAAGTTTTAAATTCATTTTCTAAATTAATAGCGGCTTTTTTGTCTTTTACAAAAATTAAAGCCCTAGGAGAATCATCAAGAGCCTCGCTTTTTAACTTTTGCATTGTATTGATGATCATTGCTGTTGTTTTACCAGAGTCTTTTGGTGCTATTCCAAAAACATCAGCACCTCCTTTTACTTTTGGAAGTATAGTTGCTTGAAATGGAGTAGGAGTAGTAAATCCTAGACGGTCTAAGGATTCTTTTAATGGAATGTTAAGTTTTTTAAAAGACATGATTTACAAACGAGTATTAGTTGCTGCAATTTACAAAGCAGAAGTGAATTTATATTATAATTAGGAAATATTTACACATAAAAAAAACCAAAGCTTTGCTTTGGTTTTTTTTATGTGTAAATATGAAATGTTAGTTATTTACAATAACTTTTTTAGTGATCTCAAAATCTTGATCAGTAGTTATTTTTGTAATATAAGCTCCTGAACTAAGTACGTTAGTAGGGAATGTATATTCAGTGTCATTACCTAAGTTGTGCTTGTTGTATATTAATTTACCCGTTACATCATACATTGTAAAAGATTTTACAATATGAGATTTTGGATTTTTAATAACTAACTGATTGTTTGAGTTGTTTTGAAAAACATCAAATGAACCAGTAATTTCAGCCTCAGTAATTAATAATTCTTGATTTGTTTCTTTTGAGGCATCTTTAAATACCACTTCAAATCTGTTGTCATATTCTCCTTGAGGTAATGTAATTTCAAAAGTACCATTTCTAATATCAGTATATGTGTCAGTTTCTTTGTCATAAACAAATACTTCAACATTATCAGAAACATTACTTGTAGAGTTTATAGTTACACTATATGTATTTGTTTCGTTATCTGCATTTAAACCAAAAGGTAGCCTTGTATCAATATCGTATTCAATTGATTTGATTACTAATTTATGATCTTCAGCAATGAAATATGTATCTGTTCCTAAAACTAATGGATTATCACCGTCACAAAACCTATTGTATGATAAATTAGTAGTTTCTCTAAATGCTAATACATTTTCTCTATAGTATGTATCATTTATTTTAGTATGGATTCTAATTTCAGGTGTGATTCTTGGATTATTGATGATTTCTTGATAATCAATACCATTATGTGACATTGCAATAACTTTATCAGTATTATCATTGCTGTCTAATGTTTCTTGAGATGTTTTTGCAAATACATCAGTTGTTGTACCAGTTCCCGATGTAATATCCTTTACATATAAACGCATAGCGTTTTCTATTTTTGCATCACCATTATTTGTACCAGTACTTCTTATCATGAAACCTTGACCAATAGCTGCGTATCTTCTAAAATGTTCAGCTGCAGCATAAGTTGCACTATTACCGGTATCAGTGTTTAGGTCACCACCTAAGTTGTCATAACTTGAAAATGTAGCTACTGCATACGAGCCGTCGTCATTCCAATTTGGGTCACCAGGCGTGTTGTAGTCTGCAGCAATTCCTGGTTTGTATACGGCGTATCCACCTTCGTATGCTGTTAAGTAATGGCTTCCAACTGCTTTTTGTTCCCAGAAATAGATACTAGCGTCAAGTGCACTAATGTTATCAGGGTGCATTAAGAATTTTTTTAAATCCATAGTTGAAGGATATGGATTACCAGTTAAAGTTTCTACCTGTGTTGATAATCCAGAGTTAGGATCTGCATCCGTACCATTAAAATTACAGTTAATAGTTAAATCTCCTGTATTTGGTCTTCCTCTAAAGTCAATAGTGTTGTTCACTGTAGGACTTCCTTTCATAGTGAAGCCGTATCCAGAAGCAACATTACCTGTGTTTGTAACGTGATTCCATTGTGCATAACCACCTCCTGATTGCATTTGCCAAAGCCAATATGTTTTTATTTCAGTAGCAGTACTGTTGTACCCAACTGGTGAAACACCATAAGTTGCTGTTGTTACATCTGAAGGGGTTGCTGGAGACGTTGGTTTGTGTAAGTTAGTTACATCAAAATTAACATTCTCTTTCGTTATACCTTCAGCAGAAACACCAACAGGTGAATTCCAATAATTGTATTCGTATATTCCAGTAGAAAGACCGCCTGAACTAGTTTGTTTTTGATATACAGATAGTTCTCCTAAATCAGAGTTTTTAACATCTGTGTTTTGAATCAATTGTGCGCCATCTCTTAAATATATGTTTGAATCAGCTGCATCTAAACGAATATCATCGTTTACAAATACAACTTCGTCTTGGACAAACATGTAGCTCGTAGGTGAAACATATAAATCTTGTGCTAGCATTAGGGTGGGTATGCCTAATAATGCGATTAATGATAATGTGATTTTTTTCATAACTATCTGGATTTGATTGCTAAAATAATATTTGTGTATTAAAAATAGTACTTATTTGTATCTTTTTATGAACAATTTAGTTTTATTTCTTTACATTTCTATGGTTTAGGGATAAAATGCTATTTTTTCAAGACAAAATACTTCCTTTGTTTTAATTAAAATCTACTGGGTAGCTAAAATTACTAATTAATGTGTCAATTGTTCCGATAAAATTATCATCATAAATTAGCTCTTCAGATGTAACAGGGTTAATTAAAATAGCTTCTTGTATAGTAATCCTGCATGTGTAATTTTGTGTTTTAGTATGTTCTCTATATATGTCGTTAATGGTTTGTGTGGTTACTTGATCATTTAGGTAGTCATGTCCAATTACAGGGTTGGTACTATCTGTTGTTGGGTCATTATCGTTATTTGTATCTTCATAACGAGTGATTGTTCCATCTTCGTCATCATCTTCATCAAGATAATCGTCAATGCCATCTCCATCAGTGTCTTGAGCGTCTGATAAATCGCCATCATTATTTGGGTCAGGGTTTTCATATGCTGTAGGAACGTTGTCACCATCGTCATCAGAGTCTAGATAATTAGGTATGCCATCTTCGTCTGTATCATCATTATCATAATTACCATCATTATTTAGATCTTCTAATTCTGCAGGTATACCATCATTGTCATCTTCAATTACGCTTGTTGTAAACGTAACTGTTCCGCTAATAGCAGAATAATTAGTTAAAATTGTAGGGGATGAAGGAGGTAAAGAATTACAAAATATATCGGATGGATTTCCTGAGTATGATCTGTAGTTAAATGTGTTAGTAGTTGATAACGATGTTGAAGGGTCAGTTGCACTTATAGTTGTAAAATTGTCTTTATCACTAATTGGTAGCTTTATCGATAATGACTCGTACGGGGTTTCTTTTATGGAATAGACTATTAAATCGGTGCTCCCCTCACAGTATTGAAGTGTTTCGGGGAAATGTAATTCGGTAACAAAAACATCTCCATCATTACATGATAAAAGAGTAATTAGGCAAGCTGTTAGAAGAATTATTCGCATCATAAAAGGCTACTTTTTTTAATAAAATACAAATTAACGAATATTTGTTGGTATTTGCTTAATTTGAATTAAATTTACCAACCCTTTTTTATGAACATTAAATAAGATTTTAAGTGAAGAAAGTATATTTTGATAGTGCGGCTACAACATGTGTAAGTGAAAACGTAGTTAAAGCAATTACAGCATGTTTAACAAACGATTACGGTAATCCATCATCTACTCATAGTTTTGGTAGAAGTGCTAAATCTTTAATTGAACAAACAAGAAAGAATATAGCGAAACAATTAAGGGTTTCTGCGTCAGAAATAATATTTACTTCTGGAGGTACTGAGGCTGATAATTTTGTTTTAAATTCAGCTGTAAGAGACCTCGGGGTGAAAAGGATTATTACTAGTAAAATTGAGCATCATGCCATAGGTCATTCTGCAGAAGCTTTACAAGGTTGTTTTGATACAGTGGTTGATTATGTGAAAACTGATGAAAACGGAAGTGTTGTTTTAAGTAGTTTAGAAGAGTTATTGAAAGATGATAAAGGTAAAACTTTGGTTAGCTTAATGCATGTTAATAACGAGCTAGGGAATATATTAGATATAGAGAAAACGTCAGAAATTTGCCAAAAATATAAAGCCTTGTTTCATAGTGATACGGTACAGTCTATTGGGCATTATGATGTAGATTTAAGTAAGGTGAAGATTGATTTTTGTGCAGTAAGTGCTCATAAATTTCATGGACCTAAAGGAGTAGGATTTGTGTTTATGCGTAAAAATACAGGGTTGAATTCTCTTATTTTTGGTGGAGGTCAGGAGCGTGGTTTTAGAGCAGGAACAGAGTCAGTGCATAATATAGTAGGTTTAGATGTTGCTTTTAAGGATGTGTATTTAAATCTTGAGAAGGATAGTGTTTATGTAAAAGGACTTAAAAAGTATTTTATCCAAGAAGTGACTGAGGCTATCCCGTCTATTAAATTTAATGGTTTGTCAGGTGATATGGAAAAAAGCACCTACACTTTAGTTAATATGTTACTGCCTGTAAGTGCGCAAAAAGCATTGATTGTATTGTTTCAGTTAGATTTAAAAGGAATTGCTTGTTCAAAAGGAAGTGCTTGTCAAAGTGGTAGTTCAAAAGGATCGCACGTATTATCAGAAATATTAAAAGGAGATGATATGATGAAGCCATCATTACGCTTCTCTTTTTCAAAATATAATACTAAGGAAGAAATTGATTATGTAATTGATGTATTAAAAGAGTTTGTTGCTTAGTAAGTAAAGTAAGAAAATATAGTATAAAAAAAATCCTGTCATTGACAGGATTTTTTTTATTTAGATAAGATCGATAATTATGATCTTGTTCTTTTTTCTTTAATTCTAGCTTTCTTACCAGTAAGCTCTCTAAAGTAAAAGATTCTTGCTCTACGAACAGTACCTTTTTTGTTGATTTCAATTTTTTGTAATGCAGGCATATTAACAGGGAATATTCTTTCCACTCCTACGGTACCAGACATTTTTCTAATAGTAAACGTTTCAGTTGAACCGTGTCCTCTTTTTTGGATAACAACTCCTCTATAAAACTGAGTTCTTGTTTTAGCCCCTTCCTTAATTTCGTAATAAACAGTAATAGTGTCTCCTGCTCCGAATTCTGGGAATTCTTTTGTTGTTACAAATTCGTCTTGTACAAATTTAATTAAACTTTCCATTTTGTTTTATTTAAATAATTGACTTAAAGCAACATACACGATTTTCGCCAGAGGTTAGTCTAAATTTGATTGCAAAATTAACCATTATTTAATAATTGGCAATGAATTGCAGTATTTTTTTATGAATTGATTTATTTTTCAAATAAATCAGGTCTTCTATCTTTTGTTCTTTGATGTGCTTGATCTTCTCTCCAGGTTTCAATTTTCGGAAAATTTCCTGAAAGTAATATATCTGGAACTTTTACTCCTTTATAGTCAGCGGGTCTGGTATATACTGGAGGGGCTAATAAGTCATCTTGAAAAGAATCAGTTAAAGCGGAAGTTTCGTTATTTAAGACACCAGGGATAAGTCTGATAACTGCATCGCATAATACGTTAGCGGCTAATTCACCGCCAGAAAGGACAAAATCTCCTATTGAAATTTCTCTTGTTATGAATAAATCGCGTACACGTTGATCAACTCCTTTGTAATGACCACATAAAATAATTATATTTTCTTTTAATGAAAGCTCATTTGCAGTACCTTGATTTAATGTTTTTCCATCAGGAGTCATGTAGATTACTTCATCGTAATTACGTTCAGATTTTAGTTTAGAGATGCAAATGTCAATAGGTTCTATCATCATTACCATGCCTGCGCCACCGCCAAATTGATAGTCATCAATACTTCTTTGTTTGTTGGTGCTGTAGTCTCTTAAATTATGAAAATGTATTTCTACAATTCCTTTTTCTTGAGCACGTTTCAGTATAGAGTCATTAAAAGGACTCTGCATTAATTCGGGTAAAACTGTAATGATATCAATTCTCATAAAACAAATTAACTTCTGTTTTTGTTTAATTCGTCTTGTAATTTACGCATTACTTTTTGTTCGCGCTCTAATGCTGTTTTCTTGTGGCTTTCGTATTCTTTTTCAACATCTGCAAGTTGAGATTTAGCATCTTGAGTAACAGTATTGCTGTTTTTGAATTTAAAAATAAAGAATAGTAATAAAATTGATAGTACTGAAATTATTCCCCAGAAAAGATTTTTGAAAGCAGCTTTTTTCATGTCGCTTCCGATAAAAGAAATATTATCTTTATCAGTGTTTATAGTAGTAATTTCACTATTTAAAGCCTCTATCTTTAATTCTAATTTCTTGGTGTTTGATTTTTGATCTTCAATTATAATGGCAAGGTCTTTAATTTCTTCTTTTTGTTTATTTACAGAATCTAAAACTTGTTTTTTAATAGTGTGCAACCAAGATCTTTTTACTACTTTAAATTCTTGAAAGTTGTTGGATTTGGTAATGATGTAGTCAAACTTCTCATTAACAGTACTATTTGTAAGCGATAATTCTTTTTCAGTTTCTTGTGCTGAAATAGTGGAGGCACTTATTAAAAGTGCAAATAAAAAAAAGTAAAACTTCTTCATGATAACTGTGTTTTTTTTTGATAAAAAATCCGTGTTATATCAAAACACGGATTTTTATAATTTATTGTATGTAATCTAATTACTAGTAGTAACTAAATCTTCTTACTTTAGATACGTGTTTAGCTAAGCGAATAACCTGGTGTGAATATCCATATTCATTGTCATACCAAACATATAACACAATATTTTTTCCGTTACTTCTAACAATGGTAGCTTTACTATCATATATTGATGGGGCAGATGAGCCAACAATATCAGAAGATACTAATTCGTTATCTAAAGAATATTTTATTTGTTCTACTAAATCACCTTCTAGAGCGTATTTTTTGATGATTGCATTAACGTCGTCAACAGAAGTAGTGTTTTTTACTTCTAAATTTAAAATAGCTAATGATCCGTTAGGAACAGGAACTCTAATTGCATTAGAAGTTAATTTTCCTTCTAAAGATGGTAATGCTTTTGATGCAGCTTGTCCAGCTCCAGTTTCAGTGATAACCATGTTTAAAGCTGCAGCTCTTCCACGACGATATTTCTTGTGGAAGTTGTCTACTAAATTCTGATCATTTGTATATGCGTGAATAGTTTCTAAATGTCCGTGAACAATACCTAAGCTATCTTCAATTGCTTTTAAAACTGGTGTAATAGCATTTGTTGTGCAAGATGCTGCAGAGAAAATGTTTACATCATCTGGATTGTTTTCTAAGTGATTTACACCGTGAACAATATTAGGGATTCCTTTACCTGGTGCGGTTAATAAAACTTTATCAGCTCCGTTAGAAGCTAATAGTCTACTTAGTGCTTCTTTATCTCTAAAAGCTCCGGTATTGTCAATAATTAAGGCGTTGTTGATGCCATAAATTGTGTAATCAATATCTTCTGGTGCATTAGCACTTATCATTTTAACAGTTGTTCCGTTAATGATTAAGGCTTGATTTTCTAAATCAGTGTTCACTGTTCCAGCAAAATCACCATGTACGGAATCTTGTCTTAGTAAAGAAGCTCTTTTTTCTAAGACAGTCTCGTCAATTTTACCTCTAGTAACAATTGCTCTTAAGCGCATTTGTTGACCTTTAGCGGTTTTAGACATTAATTCTCTAGCTAATAAACGCCCAATTCTACCAAAACCGTATAAAACAACGTCTTTAGGTTGGATGTCTTCGGATTTGTTAGCATCTTTTAATTTATCAGAAACAAATGCTATTGCATCATTATATTTATCGTCTTCTAAATGATATTCATAGGTAAGTTTACCGATGTCTAATTTAGATGGTGGTAAATCAATACTTTGTATAGCTTTAGCAATTTCAACTGAATCAAAAATAGAAATTGGCTTTTGAACAAATTCTCCTGCATATTCATGTAAGTTTAAAATATCACTCACATTCTTGTCAATCAATTGGTTTCTAAAAAGAACCAATTCAATTGATTTGTCATACCATAAATCACTAACTACTTTAATAAAATCTACAGAAGCTCTTCTTCTATCTGCTTGAAAAGCTAGCTCTTTTTCGTAAGTATCATTGTTTGCAATCATTCTTATTGTTGTTTGTGTTGTTGTTTTGAAAGTGCAAAATTACTAATTTTAACTAAAAAAAACGCTCTATATGAGCGTTTTTTTAATCCATTATTATTGAATCGGTTTTTTAAAGAATGTATTATTATGTTTTTTATCGCAGCCACCAATTTTTTGAATTCCCGTTTTTATAGATTACCTCTAAGTTATATAGACTGTTAGAATCTAGGTTTTTAAGTTTGTTTAAGTCCTCAATGCTCTCTATGTCTTTTTCATTTATTTTAATGATTATGCAGTCTTTTGTTAATCCTAAATTTTTCGCAAGAAAATCGTTATTAATAGCAACAACTTTTACACCACTTTTTATATCTAAATCATTTATTTCATTATTTGTTAAGTTTTTTAATTCTAAACCTAATACTTTCTCAGTAAGAATACTTTTGTCAGATAATTTTACTGGAATAGTTTTTAAAACACCTTCTCTTATGACGGATATGCTTATTGTGTTGTCAGGCCTTTTAGTGCTTAAATATCCAGTTAAATCCGATGATTTAGTAATTTTAGTTTGATCAATATTTTTGATAATATCTCCTGCTAGTAAACCAGCTTTTTCTGCACCAGAGTTAGGCTCTATTTCTGAGATGTAATATCCTTGAGTGTCTTTTAGCTCTAGCCTGTTTGCCTGGTTATTGTTTAACCCAAATCCTGTAACTCCTAAAATAGCTTGTTGTACATTACCGTATTCTAAAATATCTTGGACAATTTTATTAGTGGTGTTTGAAGGTACTGCAAAAGAATAACCTATATAGGACCCGGTTTTAGATGATATAGCTGTGTTGATACCTATCAATTCGCCTCTAGTATTTACTAGGGCGCCTCCGGAATTCCCTGGGTTTACTACAGCATCAGTTTGTAAAAAGGATTGGATATTATTGTCTCCATCCAAATCTCGAGATTTTGCGCTAATAATTCCAGCAGTAACTGTTGAGTTAAGGTTGTATGGGTTTCCTACGGCTAATACCCATTCTCCAATTTTTATGTTATTAGAATCTCCAAAAGGGATGTATTGAAGTTTTTCCTTCGCTTCAATTTTTAATAATGCAATATCACTTTTTTTATCAAAGCCAATAACACGTGCTTTGTATGATTTTTGGTTGTTTAGGGTAACTGTAAGTTCATCAGCATTATCAATTACGTGATTGTTGGTGACAATATAGCCATCTTCAGAAATAACTACTCCTGAACCAGTTGATCCTTTTTGTATTTGTTCACCTTGATTATTGTAATATTCAAAAATATTTCTTGGTTGGGTGTAAGTTGTGGTGTTTGTAACATGAACAACTGCATGAATAGTTTTTTCTGCAGCAATTGTAAAGTCGGTATTTTCAGTTAATGCATTTGTTGTCCTTGAATTATAAATAACAGGTGTGGATAAAGGTGTAGCTTGTGTAATAAAGCTAACTTCTTGTTTAGAGTCGTCTTCTATAAAAGTTTTATAACCAACTAAACTTAGTGTTCCGCCAAGAATAGAAAATAGTGTAATTTTTAGTATCTCCTTCATGATATATTGTGATTTAGGTTATTGTATTGTAAAGTTAAAATATTTTTTAATTCAATAATTGACTTTAACGTGTTATTAACGAGCTGTTAAAGAGTGTTAATCTATTTCTGAATTTGATTGTTAATGGGGTGTTTTAAATGAAAATGTATTACTTAGTTATTATGTTGTTTTGTTTATAAATTAGAGATTACTAGGTGTGATATTATAACGTTACATAATGCTGTTTTATTTTAGTTAATTTTTCATGTGATTGCTTACATTTGTAAAACAACTAAATTACTTGGTATAATAACTGAGGTTTGAGTTGGTGATATATGCTTGGCCAAGTTGCATCTTGGTTGTTTAAGGCAACTAATAGTTTTATGATTATATTTTATAAATACCAAGGAACAGGGAATGATTTTGTGATGATTGATAATCGTCAACAAGTTATTTCTAAGCAAAATGTATCTCTAATCAATTCGTTATGTGATAGGCGTTTTGGTATTGGAGGGGATGGGTTAATTTTGTTAGAAAATAGTAGTATTGCTGATTTTAAAATGGTGTATTTTAATGCAGATGGTAATGAAAGTACCATGTGCGGTAACGGAGGAAGGTGTATTGTTGCATTTGCTAATTTTTTAAACGTTATAAAAGAGAGTGCTACTTTTGAGGCAATCGATGGATTGCATACAGCTACCATATCTGATGAAATAGTTAGTTTGCAAATGCATGATGTAACTACAATTGTTGATAAAGGAGATAGTGTGTTTTTGGATACAGGATCTCCGCATCATGTTCAATTTGAAGAGTGTATTTCGGATTTTGACATTAAAACTATTGGAAGAAATATAAGGAATGAAGTTTATGGGGCTGAAGGAAGTAATGTTA
>Ga0209396_1004680_pt1 | contig 13208 bp, 10 predicted proteins | sample GOMGulsemesocosm_6_FD_184638 | JGI IMG/M metagenome (GOLD analysis project Ga0209396, IMG submission 184638) | Methane-oxidizing microbial communities from mesocosms in the Gulf of Mexico - GOM8C Gulf of Mexico (SPAdes) (version 2) | ecosystem: Environmental > Aquatic > Marine > Cold seeps...
TTCTACTGTAAATACATGCCCTGTGGAAAGGCAAACGTTGTTTAGCTGCATATTATTTTGTTATAGTAAACGACAGTTGTCGTATATAACAGAGTCTCACAGGTAGTAACTTTTTGAATAATATAAAGAATATATATAAAGAATTGCCAAAACAACACCGCTTGGTAATTTCTATTGTGAGTATGTTGCTGCTTTTATTAATCATTTTTCCTTCAGAAAAAGCAACCGCTAGCCGTCAAATCGAACAATCTTCGTTAGAAATTGGTAAACGTTACCAATTAACTGTGCCTGCTATAACTTTAACCGAAAAACAATCCTCTGCTAATGAGCAAGAAAATGCTTCATTACCCGTGCAAAATCAGCTTGACTGGCAAACCGCTAAAGTAAAAAATGGTGATTCTCTGGCCAAAATATTTAAACGCTTTGGTTATAGTGCCAGAACCACTCATGACGTTAGCCGAGCAAAAGGCAAAGACAGTCAATTATTAAAAAAACTCAATGTTGGCGATAAGCTCCGCATCGGCAAAAATGCTGACGGTAAACTTGCCGCCCTAGAGTATCCACTATCAAAAACAGAAACACTTTTTGTTAATTTAGTTAATGATGAGTATCAATCAACTAAAGAAACTAAAGTGGTTGAGTTCAGAGAGTCCATTGCTTATGGAGTTATCAAGTCTAATTTTTGGAATGCCGGTATTAATGCAGGATTAGAAGACCGACAAATTATTAACTTGGCTAATATTTTTGGCTGGGATATCGACTTTGCTTTAGATATTCGTCAAGGGGATAGTTTCCATGTCGTTTATGAAAATAAATACATTGATGGGGAGTTTATCGGTACGGGTAAAATTTTAGCCGCTGAATTTATCAATCAAGATGACCCTTTCCAAGCGATCCGCTTTACCGATGGTGAATATTACACCCCAGAAGGTAAAAGTATGCGTAAGGCCTTTCTACGCGCGCCAGTGAACTTTAAATATATAAGCTCTAACTTTAAGTTAAAACGCTTTCACCCGGTACAAAAACGCTGGAAAGCACACCGTGGCACTGACTATGCAGCCAAAACTGGCACTGAAGTTGTTGCCGCTGGTGATGGTAAGGTCGTGCGCGCAGGATACGATAAATATAATGGACATCATGTTTTTATTCAGCACGGCGAAGGTATCGAAACTAAATATATTCACTTTTCAAAACGCGCCGTGAAAAAAGGCCAACGGGTTAAACAAAACCAAGTGATTGGTTATGTCGGTTCAACAGGCTTAGCGGCAGGTCCTCATTTACATTATGAGTTTTTAGTCAATGGTGTTCACCGGAACCCACGTACGGTAAATTTACCTGACGTTCAACCCCTTGATAAAAAGTATCGCGAAGAATTTTCTGAACTGGCTCAGCAACGTTTAATTGAATTGTCAGGTTCAAAATTTGCGCTAAACACGATAACCAATAATACGCCGCCTGCTCCCTAATGTCCGAGCAAAAGGTGACCGAGAACAAAGTGGCTGAAAAAAAATTCTATCTTGGTTTAATGTCGGGCACCAGTGCTGATGGTATTGACCTAGCCTTAGTCGATTTTTCAGCCGGTAAGGTCAACCTTGTTGGCCACTTTTATCAAGCCTATAGCGATGAATTTCATCAGCAGATTACTGCTCTCTATTCCCCAAGTATTAATGAAATAGATCGGGTAGGTTGCTTGGCCATAGAATTAGCACATTTTTTCTCCCAAGCCATCGAGAAATTTTTACAACAACAACAAATATCGCCTGAAAACATTATCGCCATTGGATGTCACGGACAAACCGTTCGTCACCGACCCAATACCAGTGATAGCATCAACCACCCTTTTACGCTTCAAATAGGCTGTAATCAAACCTTAGCGACTTTAAGCGGCATTAGAGTTATAGGTGACTTTAGAACCAAGGATATGGTCTTAGGTGGCCAGGGTGCACCACTCGTTCCTGCTTTTCATCAATATTTATTCTCTCATCAACAAGCCGATACTTTTATCGTCAACATGGGTGGCATTGCCAACATTACCTACCTACCCAGTGATAAACACCAAGCAATTATCGGTTTTGATACTGGACCTGCAAACGCCTTACTTGATGCTTGGTGTTTTAACCATACAGGAAAGCGTTACGATGAAAATGGTCAATGGGCAGCTCAAGGCACCATCAATCAAGCCTTACTTAATGACTTGTTGTCCGACGAATATTTTTCCTTTCCTGCACCTAAAAGTACTGGCAGAGAATATTTTAACTTGCCATGGCTAACGAAATACATGGCGGGGTATTCTATAACGCCAATTGATGTTCAAGCCACTTTATCTGCCCTTACCGCCTTTTCTATTGCTCATGAAGTCAATAAGTTATCCCCGAAGGCTTTCGTATATTTATGCGGAGGCGGGATCAATAACAAACAGTGTTATAAGCTTTTAGAACAACAACTTAAAGGCCACACACTAAATACTATTCTTTCATTAAAGCTGAATAATAACGCATTTGAGGCAATGGCTTTTGCTTGGCTTTCATTTGCATATGACAAAAAAATCTATGGCAATATCCCAACAGTGACAGGGGCTAGCAAACAAACAGTACTTGGTATTGAATATTATCCTTAACCTCCTCTAGATCTCAGAAAAATCCCCCCTATAATAGATCTCTTTGTACATAAACGCTGCGACAACAGATCAGATATTGAACTATTTGTATAAATAATCATCTAACTGACTGTGCTGTAAGTACCAGCATATTGAGGAGGAACTATGGAATTTAATGATATTCACATCGGTATGAAATGTGGTAGTAAAAAAGGCAGTGGTACAGTGACATGGATAGATGGGTCAACCAAAACTATTTACATGACTAATACAACTGAGAACAATAGCTTTGAAGTCAATATTGAAGAAATCATAGAAGATCCACAAGCGCATAACGGGCAAGATACTTATTATTAAACTTTTTAAGCTAATGATAAAACATAAAACCTGATAAACATTCGGCAGCTAAATACCTTTACTGAAAACCCTTCTTTGAAGGGTTTTTTAATACCCTCTAATAAATCCTACCCTGTGGTTTCTCATTAACCTCCTTTTTTATCTGGATAATTGTGATAGGTTATCTACACTTTTCATCCATGCTATTTTAATTATGCTGACAAAATATCTCGCACCGCTTTCACTATTAGTTTTCACCTCCTCGATTCACGCCCTAAATAGTGAGTCATCCGATTGGATGCCAGAAAATACCTTTACCCATGGCGTAGAAGGGCCTGCCGTTGATAGTGCGGGTAATCTTTATGCTGTAAATTTTGCCAACGATGGTACTGTCGGTAAGGTAAGTAAGAAAAATGAAGGCAAGGTCTTTTTAACTTTACCTAACGGTTCTATTGGCAATGGTATTCGTTTTGATCAACAAGGCAATATGTATATAGCAGACTACATTAATCATAACGTTTTAAAATATGATGCCAAAAGCAAAACACTCAACGTTTTTGCTCACCATGAGAAAATGAATCAACCCAATGATATTGCCATTATGGATAACGGTATTTTATTTGCCAGTGATCCTAATTGGAGTAAAAACAACGGCAATTTATGGCGCATCAATGCCGACGGCTCTACTGATTTATTAGAGCAAAATATGGGCACCACTAATGGGATAGAAGTGAGCCCTGATAACAAGACCCTATACATCAATGAAAGTGCGCAACGCAATATTTGGCGCTATTCACTCGACGAAAAGGGCAATATCAGCAATAAAGAACGGTTTTATCAATTTGAAGATCATGGCATGGATGGCATGCGTACTGACAATCAAGGGAATTTATATGTTGCCCGTTATGGCGCAGGCGTTATCGCGGTAATTTCTCCTCGGGGAAAACTGATTAAAACAGTACAATTAACGGGTCAACACCCGACTAACCTTGCCTTTGGTGGTAAAAATGGCAAACAAGTTTTTGTTACCATGCAAAAGCGCGGTGCCATTGAAACATTTAACAATAATGTCGCAGGAAGAAATTATTAAATTAACTGTATAAATAAAAAAACCTAGCACTAGGCTAGGTTTTATAAGGATATACAGTGTTGAATAAGAATTAATATTTACATTCTTAATTTATACATGTCCTAAAAAGGAATATCATCATCAAAATCAATGGTTGGTTCTTGAGGGTTCACTTTAGGGGCTTGCTGCTGTTTTTGCTGCCCTTGGTTAGCAAAGCCACCTTGCTGTGATGCAGGTTGCTGCTGCCCTTGATTAGAAAATCCGCCTTGTTGTGCTGGCTGTTGAGCAGGTTGCTGCTGCCCTTGGTTAGCAAAGCCACCTTGCTGTGAAGCAGGTTGTTGCTGCCCTTGATTAGAGAAGCCACCTTGCTGTGCTGGTTTGTTATATTGTTGTTGAGCAGGTTGTTGCCCTTGACTCGCATAACCGCCTTGTTGTGGAGCTTGCTGTTGGAAGCCGCCACCTTGTTGACCGCCGCCTTGGCCACGAGAGTCTAACATTTGCATTTCATTAGCAACAATTTCTGTAGTGTACTGATCAGCACCTTGCTGGTTTTGCCATTTACGTGTTTGTAAACGACCTTCTAAAAATACTTTAGAACCTTTTTTAAGATACTCACCAGCAATTTCAGCTAAACGTTGATAAATTACAATGCGGTGCCATTCAGTTTTTTCTTTTTGCTCACCGGTTTGCTTGTCTTTCCAAGTCTCTGACGTTGCAACCGTGAAATTTGCTACTGCACTGCCGTTTGGCATAAAACGTACTTCAGGATCTTGTCCTAAGTTCCCAACAATTATTACTTTATTTACACCACGACTGGCCATTTTTAAATCCTATATCTTGCAGTAAACGTTTAATTTACTAACTTAACTCAATCCACTCATTCACACGCTGTAAAGAAGTATGTGATCAGTGGAATTATATTAATATGAAAATCTTGGCAATGATTCTATCACTGTGAGAAAAAAAATTCTGAAAGATTTTCTTCATTTATGCATTTATTTTTAAAGCTAAAATTATTACCTTTTAAAATAAAATCTTAGCGTTTTTTGACGAGCGATAACATATAGATTATTAAAGCTCGTCTTCTTAGCACTTATGACTTTATTTCCCGCTTTATAGCAAAAGAATAAAGTATCGAGTACAGGAGTAACCTCTAATGTGAATAGTATAGGATGAAGCAGACTACCAATAATTGACAGAGCTATTTATTCCCACATTTCACCACCACCTAAATACAGAGGTAATTACCAAAAACACTGGTCTCAGTGGCTACTAAAGTAGGTATTAATCAGATGAAAAAAGATATTCTTGCATGGTGCTTTTTATTTCAACGGGTATTTTTAATGATGCTTGCTGTTCATAACAAAAATAGACCATTACTGCAGTGCCTGACGCACACTTGTTACCGTTTTGCCAAAGCTCTTGATAAACATCAAAAGAGGAACCACCAATTCTGCCAATATAGGTTCGTATTTCCATCGGCTGTTCATAGTACATTTGGCCATGAAAAGTCGCATCAATTTTAGCTAAAATCAACTTCCACTGGCTTAAATCTAACTCTGGCATAAACCACTTAAAAACAGGATCTCGTGCACCTTCAAACCAAACCGGCACCATAGTGTTATTGATATGCCCTAAAGCATCGGTATCACAAAACCTTGGTTTAAAGGTTTCACTAAAATATTTTTCTGACATTACTTTGGCTTCCATTATTCATTTAGTTTGTTTTTTTAAAGAAATTCACTTTATAAGAACCCTTTAAGTATTTTGTCAATTTGAGATAACTTCAAGCGACGTAATAGTTTTCTTGGCTTGAGTGGGTAGTCTTTTATAGTATCTAATTGTTTAAAGTGCTCAATAGTCGAAGTGTTTTCAGATATTGTTGCTAATTCTTGTTCAAATGCTGGCATCATTGATTGCTTAGGATCATCAATAAGTAAACCGTTCTCTAAATCTAAGCCCCATGCGCGCGGATTTAAATTGCTGCCTGTTAGTAAATGATAACGTTCATCAACAACCATGCCCTTCAAATGATAGCTATTTTCACCGTCTTTCCACAGCTTTACCGTTAACTGTTTGCTGTCGATATAAGACTGCCAACGTTTAACAAAACGTTGTAATATTTGCTCATAAATATAAGGGATTATGCCGATAGTGCTAAATTTTTCTTCATCGGAAATATAAAAATCACTGGCAGTTTTATCACCAACAATAATCGTTACCTTTACATTTCTTTTCAACGCCATAACCAATTGTTTAGTAACAATACGCGGTAAATTAAAATACGGGGTAAATACAACAATGTTTTGTGAACTCTGTTTGAGCAACTGACATATTGCATTGTTTAAAACGTTTTTCCGTTTTCCACAGCCCACTAATGGCGTGATCTGCATAGCCCTGTTTACGTCAGTGCTATCAACTGAATATAAAGCATGTTTAACAATACGGGTGGTCTGTTTGCTTTGAATTCTTTGTTGTCTTTTAGTTAAGGCTTGCTCGGCAGTCAAATCAATTGCAACGCCTGACTGAATGAAGTTGTTAGTTAAATATTGACAAAAACTATTCGCCAGCTTTGTAGAGCTAATTTGGTAATAACGATCTAAACGATACTTATCTTGGTGATGTAAATAAATGTTATTGATACTTGCGCCACTGTATAAAAGTTCATCATCAAAGACCATGCCTTTTAAATGTAGTACACCAAGTAATTCTTTTGTTTTAACCGCAATACCATAAATCTCAATATTAGCAGCATATTTTTGAGCGAACTTCATATACATAGCACGGTTACCGAGCTGCTCTGCTTCACCAATTAAACCGCGTTGCGCTCGATGAGCATCAACAAAAATACAAACGTCGAGCTGAGGATTCTTTTCTTTCGCTCGATACAAAGCATCAAGCACAGCAGTACCTGCTTCATCATTTTGTAGATAAAGCGCAGTAATATAAATTCGCTGTGTTGCTTGAGTGATTAAGGTGATTAATCGTTGATAATAGTCTTTAGGAGAAAGCAAAATTTCAATATTTTGCTTATCGATCGCTACTGAAGATAGATTCATGTCATCTTATTAAAGTTTAATTCCAATGCTAGTTTATTTGCGTAAGGTAAATTGTTCAAGCTGAACAGACAAATGATCTGCTAAGGCGGAAAGATTTTGTCCAGACTCAGCAGCTTGATTAGCTGCATGTAACACCTGATCAGCCCCTTGTGCAATATTCGTGGTATTTTCATCAATGTCGGAAACCATTTCTCGTTGCTGAGTAACCGCTACCGAAATTTCAGAGGTGGCGTTAACAATGTTTTCAACATTACCAGTGACTTCACTGAATGCGTGTTGTACTTGCTGTGTTTTTTCAACACCTAGCTTGGCTTTCTCTACGCCTTTGTTCATTGCGATAACAGAGTCAGCTGCGCCCTTTTGTAATTTTTCAATAATGCGTTGTATTTCAGTGGTAGAGTCTTGCGTGCGACTTGCCAACGTTCTTACTTCATCGGCGACAACAGCAAATCCTCGCCCTTGTTCACCAGCCCTTGCGGCTTCAATAGCAGCATTTAAAGCCAGCAAGTTTGTTTGGTCAGCTATTTCCCGGATGACATTCACAAAGCTGGCTATTTCACTACTATTCTCAGCTAATTCATTGATGACGACGGCTGAGATATTAACTTCTTGAGAAATATCATTAATGGTTTCGCCAGTATCTTTTACTATTGTTTGCCCTTGGCTGACATTATCACTGGCCAACTCGGTAAGCTGCTGAGCACCATTGGTATTATCAGCAATTGTCTTAACTGAATCACTGACTTGGCTTATAGAGTCGGCAACTCGATGAATTTCCTGTTGCTGAGTGGCGATATTTTTTTGCATATCATCGGTTAAATGATAAATATTGCTCGACGCATTACGCAACTCGCCCACATCTTGATTAAATGAGGTTAGCAGTTGTTGTATTTTACTTTGCATTAAGGCAAAACTTCGCGCGATATCACCTAACTCATCTTTTGCTTGCACTGATAAAATTTCAGTAAAATCACCATTGCCTAATCTTTCAGCTGCTTGATTAATGTGGTAAACATTTCTTCTTAATGATTGATAAATCGCTAATGACAGGTAACTGCTAGCTACAGTTACAATAAGTATTACCACGGATAATAACCATAACGATTGATTACTACTGCTTTGCATGGCTGTGATACGAGTGAGCAATAGCACATTAGTTGCTTTTTTATATTTTTCTAACAACCTCATTTGTTCATTTGACTGGCGTTTTGACTCACTAATACTCAGTGAAATATCATCGGGTTCAATGACTTGAGAATTCACCACTTGTTGATATTCAGTAATCGATTTGATAAGTGATCTCGCCTGTTGAACATGGGTAGATATATTGTCTGCTGATACACGCGCTAGTTGCTCATTGGTTTTAGTGAATTTTGAAATAATCTCACTTAATCTATTATTTAAAGCAACTATTGAGGTGTAAGACTCTGCGCTAAAGCCTTGCTCAATAATGTCGGCGGTCAAATCTTTATAGCGAGCCAAATATTCAAGTAATGACGGTAAGTGTTGCTCTCCAGCTTCCATTAAATAAAAGGCAATCACGTCGCTTTCACGTGTTAAACCACTTAACGCAGCAAGGTTTTCTCTCAATGATAGCGTTTGACTGTACAAGTTTTGGTAAGCGGGGAAGTTTTCTACACTGAGATTATTTTGTTGAGACTGCCAAAACTTTAACAATGCAGTTGTTTGAGGGGTTAATTGAGTAAAGTGATGTGAGTCTGACAAGTTTTGTTGTAACTGTTTAATTTTACCAGCAATGTTGGCGGATTTATTTGGTTCTATTCTGGTTTGTGCTATCGCTTTTTCCAAAACAATAACACTTTCAATTTGTTCGAAACCTTGCAGTTCACTCTCATATTGTTTCAATAATGCCAACTGATCATTCACAATCCAGATAACGCAGGCAATAAGAGGGATATAAAACATGCATGCTAAGAGTAAAAATTTAGCTTTAAAGCGTAGAGAATTTGATAAAGCAACCGCAGGTTGAAGTATGAAAGTCATTTATTTTCTTATTATGTTATGAATGGCACAATCTAAGCTGACCGTGTAATTATAACTATACTTTCACAAAACTGCGGTTTTAATCAACTATTTATGCGATATCCCAATGGCAAAGAACTCTTTATTAAATAACCATGGCTAGTTCTGCCGCTTGGCGTATAGCGCGTTTAGCATCTAATTCTGCAGCCACATTTGCGCCACCGATTAAATGCGTATTAACACCAGCATCGACTAGGCTTTGATATAAAGATCTTTCAGACTCTTGCCCAGCACAAATAATGACATGATCAACGTCTAATAAATGGGTTTTGCCGTCAACTTCAATATGCAAACCTTGATCATCAATTGCTTTATAAGTAACACCTGCAAGCATATTAACGGCATTTTTCTGCAATGTCGCTCTATGTACCCAACCTGATGTTTTACCTAAACCGGCACCTACTTTACTCGCTTTACGTTGCAATAAATGAATTTCTTTATCGGTTTTTTGATGCACCGATTGGTTGAGTAATGCACCGTTTTCTTGAAATGCTTGATCAACACCCCAGCTTTTCAACCAGGCATTTTTATCACCGGTTAAAGACTTGCCTTCAGCAAGGTAACAAGCAACATCAAAACCAATACCACCAGCACCAATAATGGCCACTTTATTACCGACTGGCTCTTTATCTTTCAATACTTGTAAATATGACTTCACTTTAGGGTGATCAATACCCTTTATATTTAATTTACGTGGCGAAATGCCGGTTGCTAATATTACCTCATCAAACCCTTGTGCTATTAATGACTCGGCACTTTTTTCTGTATTCAGTTGCACATCGACACCATGCTTTTTCAGCTGAACCTCAAAATAACGAATGGTTTCATAGAACTCTTCTTTGCCTGGTACTTGTTTAGCAATGTTAAACTGACCACCAATTACATCGGCTTTATCAAATAAGGTCACTTGGTGACCTTTTTTCGCCGCATAAACACTAAATGCCATACCTGCAGGACCTGAACCAACAACCGCTAATTTTTTACTAACAGTGGTATTTTCAATCACCAATTCAGTTTCAAAACACGCTTGAGGGTTAACCAAACATGAAGCACGTTGCTGTTTAAAAACATGATCTAAACAAGCCTGATTACAACCAATACAAGTATTGATCTCATTGCTTTTATCTTCTTTAGCTTTATTGACAAAATCCGCATCAGCTAAAAATGGTCGTGCCATCGACACCATATCGGCATGACCATCAGCTAATACTTGTTCCGCTACTTCTGGGGTATTAATACGGTTAGTTGTCACTAATGGAATCGACACTTCTTTTTTCATCCGTTCGGTGATCCAAGTAAATGCTGCACGAGGTACAGAAGTTACAATAGTTGGCACTCTTGCTTCATGCCAACCGATACCGGTATTGATAATAGTTGCGCCAGCAGCTTCAATGGCTTTTGCCATAGTGACAATATCTTGCCAACTATTGCCCCCTTCTACGAGGTCAAGCATCGATAAGCGGAAAATAATAATGAACTTCTCACCCACTTTTTCACGGACCGCTTTAACGATTTCACAACCTAAACGCATACGATTTTCAATGGAACCGCCCCAGTCATCGGTCCGTTTATTGACACGAACACAACTAAATTGGTTAATTAAATAACCTTCTGAACCCATAATTTCTACACCATCGTAACCCGCCTTTGCCGCCAGCTTTGATGAATGGGCAAAGTCTTTAATGGTATTTTTAATTTGCCTAACTGACATCGCACTAGGAGTGAAAGGGTTAATCGGTGCTTTAACTTTACTCGATGAAACACTAAAAGGATGATAAGAATAGCGTCCAGCATGTAAAAGCTGTAAACAAATTTTTGTTGGGTATTTATGTACCGCTTCTGTGACTTGTTTATGTTTGTTAACTTGCCAGAAATGACTTAACTGACAACCAAAAGGTGATAACCTGCCACGGGCATTTGGGCTTATCCCTCCAGTTACAATCAGTCCAACACCACCTTTTGCACGCGCTTCATAAAACGCAGCCAACTTTTTAAAACCGGCTTTTTCTTCTTCTAAGCCGGTATGCATTGACCCCATCAAACTACGGTTTTCTATTTGAGTAAAACCTAAATCTAATGGCGTTAATAAATGAGGAAATGGTGATGATGTTGTCATAAGTAACTTCTTGTCTACGTTAATTAAGCGCTATGCTGAGGTTATTAAAATAGACTTTTGTTGGTGAAAGTTCAAGCTTTATTTTGACACCTGTCAGATAGATAATTTAACGGTATATCTAATTGTCTTATTGATGAATGTGTTACTATCTAAATACCTGCAATTTTATCAATGAAGTAAATGAAAGCAGAAGTCATTAGCAAAATATTAACCTACCTTCAGAATGAGTTGGCTAGCCTATCAACAGCCGCTAAAAATGCCCACTTAGCCGCCATTGACGATCAGTCAGTGGCAGAAACGCAATATGACACACTCGCCATCGAAGCAAGCTATCTTGCTGAGGGACAATCAAGAAGAGTAGAAGCACTGAAAAAATCGATAAATAGAACTTAAAGCATTGCCATTGGAGCAGTCCCTGCAAGTGTCTCTAGGTTCATTAGTACAGCTTTCACAAGATACCCGTGCAAAGCATTGGTTTTTTATTGCTGCAGCGGCGGCCGGATTTCGCTGTAAAATCAATGACCAACAAATAACGGTTATCACACCACAATCGCCAATGGGTCAAGTGATGATGGAGAAATACGTAGATGATGAAATTCAATTACTCATTGGCAATAACCAGCTAGATGATGATATTGCAGTAATAAAATAGTTTGTTACTTTTAAAGTGAAATAAACGCTAGATTTTTTCCTTAACAACTACGCTTTTCTTGCATATTTGTCTAAACTTTAGCCTATTGTCGAATCACGGAAATGATTCAATGTAGCGATGCTTAGTCAACAAAATATTAAACTTGTTACGCCCTCTCCCCACTTAAATTCGAGTTATGATTTAGGTGACAGCATATTAAAAGCTGAATACTGTGAACTCCATTCTAAAATCACTCCAGAAATCATTCATATAGAAAAAAAAGTCGCTCAGGTGTTTGAGTGTCTTGCTCAAGCAGAGGGAGAAATAGTCACCCGAGAAGAACTTTTTGCTCAAGTATGGCCGCAAATGATTGTTTCAGATGACTCATTAAATAGGTGCATTTCAGTATTACGAAAAATTTTTAAAATATTTCAGCATGGCTTAGCGATTATCACTCATCCCAAAGTAGGTTTTCACCTAGTTTATCCCAATCACAGTCCTATAACGCCTCAAGTATTATCCTCAGAGCACTTAGTAACGGTTGATAGTCTTCCTACCGTTGATATAAAACTAACTAAACCTAATAAATACCTTCGAGTAGCATTTTTCATCTTCCTTACTAGCTTGATTTATTGGTTATTACCAACAATGAAAACAGCGAGTAAAATACCGTCTTCAATACAATCTTTTGATGAACACAGGGTCATTATTATGCCTTTTAAGATAGGAGATGATCTTATTGAAAAATATCCCAATCTGGAAAATAAATTTAGACAACTAATCAGTAATCATCCTAACCTTAGCAGTATCGATAAAGCTGAACTAGTTTCACTTAACACCCTTTCAACAACAGCGATAGGGCAGAGGTTTAACGCTCGTTTTGTCATCAAAGCAAGTATATATCAAGAAAATTCACGCGATATTCTTGCATGGCGTATTTTAAATGCTCAAACGGCCGATGAATTATCAAATAATCAAATCAATTTAGTATTGAAGCAATTAGAAAGTAATGTCAGAGAATTAGCCACTGACTTTGTCTCAACCAGTGCTCAATTCAGGTTTGCCAATAATAAAGAAATGTACCTTGATTATGTGCTCAAATCTGCAAATTATTTATTTTCACCCAATAGTAATTTAGCTTATCAGCGACCTATTATTAATATGTTAGCAAGCACCTTAACAAAGGTAGACCCTAATTCAGTGCCAATGCTTATTTTGTTGGCAAAGTTACTCAGTGACACCCAGTGGTCGAATCATGAAAGAAGCTTTCCTTATATAGATCTTGCAATAAAAACCTTGAATAAAGCCCTCAAGTTAGCACCACAAGTCAGCGGTAGTTATCAAACGCTTGCTGATGT
>Ga0209396_1004681_pt1 | contig 13207 bp, 13 predicted proteins | sample GOMGulsemesocosm_6_FD_184638 | JGI IMG/M metagenome (GOLD analysis project Ga0209396, IMG submission 184638) | Methane-oxidizing microbial communities from mesocosms in the Gulf of Mexico - GOM8C Gulf of Mexico (SPAdes) (version 2) | ecosystem: Environmental > Aquatic > Marine > Cold seeps...
GTTCTAAATCGTTGTTATCAAGAATTAAATCTCCAGTATTTTGGTTTTCACGAAATAACTGGCAATGGTACATAATCTTATCTACCAACGTTGTTTTACCATGATCGACATGGGCAATAATTGCAATATTTTTAACAGAACTCATAACTATAAATCTCTAATTTAAGGGCGCAAAGGTACGTATTTTTATTTAAACATAGACTTTGTTATGTTATTATACCTATTAATATGTTATCCCTTTCTTAAAACCATTACCATTATTGCTAAAAAGTTTATCTTTGCGCAAAAAATTTCTATCATGAATTTAGATTTAATTCCGAACATTAAGCATACTACAAGTAATAACTTCTTTTTATTAGCCGGACCATGTGCTATTGAAAGTGAAGACATGGCTATGCGTATTGCAGAAAAAGTAATTGGTATTACTGATAAATTGGAAATTCCATACATCTTTAAAGGATCTTTTAAAAAAGCCAACAGAAGTAGAATTGATAGTTTTACAGGAATTGGAGATGAAAAAGCATTAAAAATACTACGCAAAGTTTCAGAAACATTTAATGTTCCAACGGTTACTGATATTCATGAAGTATCTGATGCAGCTATGGCTGCTGAATATGTAGATGTATTGCAAATACCTGCTTTTTTAGTTCGTCAAACTGATTTAGTAGTTGCTGCTGCAAAAACAGGAAAAGTGGTTAATTTAAAGAAAGGACAGTTCATGAGTCCTGAAGCGATGCAACATGCAGCTCAAAAAGTAAAAGATGCAGGTAGTGATAAGGTTTGGATTACTGATCGTGGAACGATGTTTGGTTACCAGGACATGATTGTTGATTTTAGAGGCATCCCTACAATGCGTCAATTTGCGCCAACAGTATTAGATGTAACACACTCTTTACAACAACCAAATCAAAACTCAGGAGTTACTGGAGGAAGACCAGACATGATAGAAACTATTGCACGTGCTGGAATTGTGAATAATGTAGACGGTTTATTTATTGAAACGCATTTTGATCCAGCAAATGCAATGAGTGATGGCGCAAACATGTTACACTTAAATCATTTAGAAAACCTATTAACCAACTTGGTTAAAATTAGAAAAACGGTTAATGAATTATAAAATAACACTTCTATTCCTTTTTATAGGAATTACAGCAATTGGATTTGCGCAAGAAGAAACTGAAGATTCGGAAAGCACTTACACTTACACTTACAATCAAAACAAAGGTAAAGCATATGTTTATTGGGGTTGGAATAGATCCTATTACACCAAATCTGAGATTCATTTTAAAGGTGCCAATTACGATTTTACTTTACAAGACACACATGCTACGGACAGACAATCTAAGGTCTCCTATAGAAACTACTTTCAATTAGATAGAGTTACAATACCCCAGACTAATTTTAGAGTTGGGTATTATATTAAAGATCATTATCAAGTATCTTTTGGTTTTGACCATATGAAATATGTGGTTACACAACCCCAGAATGTTATTATAAACGGACATATCAATCTTGCAAATGGTGAAGGAGACACTTCATATAATGGAACATATAATAATGAAATTATCAATTTAGATAATTCCCTTAACAATTATGGTGACGCTGCTTTTTTTAGGTTTGAACATACGGATGGACTGAACTATATAAATGTTGAATTAGCACGTGTTGATGATTTAGGGGAGTTTTTAAACTTAAACCCTAAGAAATTACAAATAAACGCCATTGAAGGAATCGGTATTGGCGGTTTGTACCCAAAAACAAACGCTACCATTATAGGAAAACCTAGAAACGACGAATTTAATTGGTCTGGGTATGGCGTAAGTGCAAAAGCAGGACTAGGACTTGTTTTATTTAATCGTATTCAAATTCAAGGAGAGCTAAAAGGAGGTTTTATCAATATGCCATGGATTAAAACTACAGCTGATGGTGACAGCGCTAAACAAAAATTTTGGTTCTTACAACATAATATTACTTTTGGATATGTTTTTCAGTTGTTTAATGATTCAAAAAAGTAATACTATATCATAGAACTATACCATCTGGTTAAGTTCCCTAATTATGAAAAATATTATATTTCTACTCTTATTAACACTCACCTCCTGTTATTCACAAGATTACTTTTCTGTTGATAAAAAAGTTAGACAATACCCCTGTTTCAACAATATTGATCACTTAGCCATAAGAATTCTAAATGATTTTGATAGTGATAAAGAAAAAGTACGAGCAGCTTACACTTGGATTGCCAACAATATAAGATATGATACTCAGAAATTAAATTCGTTCAGAATAAATAATCCTATTTGGCATTTAGGAAAAAAAGACCTAGAAAAGCAAATAAAAGAACGAGAATTAAAAAAGATTCAAACTACATTTTATACAAAAAAAGCTTTATGTGAAGGGTATGCGTTACTATTTAATAAACTCTGTAGTAAACTAAACATCACGTCTTTACTAATAAAAGGACTAACTAAAACTGATGTAAATGACATATCTTCGAATAGATCTATTAAAGATCACGCATGGAATGTTGTTTTTATAGATAACAAATGGAAACTAATTGATGTAACCTGGGCTTCAGGATTTTTAACCATGCCTTTTAAACTATTTGTAAAGCATTTTAATGATAGGTATTTTTTTTCAGAACCGAAAGAGTTCATCGCACATCATTATCCAGAAAACAGTGAGTGGCAATTATTAGACCACCCAATAAATAAGCACATCTTTTTTAAAAAACCTCTATTTCACCAAGACTACTACAATACAAACATCAAATTATCTGATATTCAAGGGGGGCTAATTTCAATAAAAAGAAAAGAGAATATCAATATTGTTTTTGATACACTTCCTAAAAGGAAAAAAATCTATTATACCAGCAATAATTCCTCAGAAAAAAAGCTCGTACGATTTAAAAGGATTAATAGTCAATACATTGGAAAAATAAAAGTCACTAAAAAAATCAACAATACCCTAACTCTTTATCATAAAAATAAAGCCATTATAGACTTCAAGCTTGAAATCAAAAACTCTCAGAAAAGTTAATAGGTAAAGAGATCTGATAATAGTTTAATCAAGTAAACACCGAATTTAAAATCAGACTCAAGTCAATACAACCTTTTTGCATATTGAATAACCTCTTCTAACACTCTATTATCCACTTCTTCGATGTTTTTATAGCGTAGCGACACCATTTTTTTTCTATTTTCAGTAACCAAATATTCCTGATGTACTTGTATTAATTTTCCTTTCACTAAACCTATGTCTACATAGGATTTTTTATGGCTTGCATTAAAATAACAAAATGGTTTTCCGTTTAAATAATAAAAGGGTATTTTGTATTTATATTTTAACTCTAATTCTGGAATGGTTCGCTCTACCACTAGTTGTAAGTATAGTAAAATATCTCTATACAATTCTGGTTGATTTAGGATATAATTTTCTGCTGGGTTCACTTAAAAATGGGATTAATTATTAATTTCTTGAAATATTATTTTGTACTTCACTCCTGCAACATTATCAACTTTTGTTATTTCTCCATTTAATTGACTTATTAATCTAAAAATTAATCGCAAACCTAAAGAACTTATGTTTTCTGTTTTTGGCAGTTCAAAACCTGGCCCATTGTCACTAATTATCATTTGATATTGAGAATCCTCAGAAGCTTTTAATTCTACATTTATTATTATGGAACTATGATTACCACCATATTTTAAAGTATTTGTAATAATTTCAGTGATTATTAACCCTAATGGTATTGATGTATCTATATTTAACTTAATATCATCCATTGACTCAATTAATTCCACATCACCATTACATGTCTTATAAGAATAAATTAATTCATTTATTAAATTTAAAATGTAGGCTTTTCCACTTATCTTACTAACATCTTCTGTATGATACAACATTTCATGTACCATAGCCATAGAATTGATTCTGTTTTTAGTGTTTTGAAATAGTTCTTTTACTTCTTTATCATTTATATATCTTGCCTGTAAACCTATTAACGATTTAATTGATTGCATATTATTTTTAACTCTATGATGAATCTCTTTTAATAAAGTGTCTTTCTGATTATTTATTTTAATTAATTTATTAGTTCTATTAAATATTTTTCCCTCTAAAATAGTATTATAATTTTCTTTTCTTTTCATCATAATAAATAGGGAGAGCGTAAGTAACAAGCCCAAAAACAAAACAAGATATGCCCCTAATGTATGAGGATAACTTAAAAGATTATTTTTATCAAAACAGTTTACAATCCATTTTCTGTCAGCAGCTATTATTTCAAACTCAAAAAAGACTTTTTTACTACTATATTGACCAAATTGTTTTATACTAGTAAATAAGTTGGGATTTTTATCTGACTTATCATAAACAACTATATCCAGATTTTCAAACTCATAGTCTAACAAATTATTCATAAAAACAGACATACTATATACACCTAACACAACTCCTGACGAATTGTATTTTGATTCGTTTAAATGTTTTATTGCCAAAAAACCATAAGATTCATTATTTTCTTGAACTAAATTAATTGGCTCTGTGAAAGACATTTTACCAGATTTTAAAGAACCTATAATACTATTATTTCTTTTAAAGTTTGAAGACAAATCATACCCCAAAGCTTTTTTATTTGTCACTAAAGGATTTATAAAATGAACTGGATAATAATGAATTTTATTTTTTGCTCGTATCAGTGAATTATCATCTCTTTTTTGAGTAATAAAAAACCCCTCATCAATATTAAAACACTGTTGTTTTTCATAATTTAGTCTATCTAATTCACTTACTAAAGGAGCCCATTCTAAAGCTTTAATACCATTTGACTCCTTAAAAAAAGGAGTGGTGAATTTTGCAAATAATGGCTGATTAATTTCTGGAGTGTTTTGCACAAAGAAGCTCAAAGACTCAATCATTAAATTAACTTTACTTAATTCAGTGTTTATTTTATTTTTAACAGACGCTGAATTATTGGTTAAAATATTAATTCTTTTAAGTTGCTCTTGCCTATTGATAAAGTAAAAACTTAAAAAAGATAAAATCATCCCTAAAAGTAATATCCAATAATTTGAGACCTTAACCATTTTTATACTTTTTAAACCTGAACTAGAACAAAATAAATTTAAAAGGAGATATCACTTATAAATTTACAAAGAAGATTGTTTTATTTAAATATTTTATTAACTTTGTTTTTCAAAGTACTTTTATTATGACGCGACAAGATTATTTAAAAGACCTATCAGAAATTAAAAATTTAATGAATAAATCATCACGGTTTATTTCCTTAAGCGGCTTATCTGGTATTATGGCTGGCATTTATGCCTTGATAGGTGCACTATATGCTTATTGGCTAGTTACCACAAGTGTTAAAGGGTATTTAATTTTAGATGGAAAAACATTTAATATTATACTACTCGATTTATTTTTAATTGCCTTTTGCACCGTATTAACAGCTGTTTTTTTAACGGCTAGAAAGGCAAAGAAAAATGGCGAAAGTGTTTTTGATAAAACTGGATTGAGAGCCATGATAAACTTTTTAATCCCACTAATTACTGGTGGCATTTACATTCTTATCATTCTCAATCAACAGAAGTACGGTCAAACAGGAGCTTTAATGCTAATATTTTATGGTTTAGCATTAGTAAACGCATCAAAATACACCTTAGGACAAATAAAGTATTTAGGATACGTCGAAATTGGTTTAGGCCTTATTTGTGCAATAGTTCCAGGTTATGGGTTTTGGCTATGGGTACTCGGCTTTGGAGTTATGCATATAATATATGGAGTTATTATGCACTTTAAATATGATGCTAAACAGTAAGCAGTACTTAAGTAACAATAAACTGTATATATTTAATACTTTCGTAAAAAATAATATAATTCGTGTCTAAAAACATTATTCAACATATCAATAAAATATTTGATCATAGAATCAGACTGGGTATCATGTCTATTCTGATGGTAAATGAATATGCTGAATTTAATACCTTAAAAGAATTATTAGGAGCTACTGATGGTAACTTAGCAAGCCATATAAAAGCTTTAGAGAAGGCTGAATTCATTATTATTGAAAAGCAATTTATAGGCAAAAAACCCAACACTCGCTATAGTACTAGTAAGCTAGGAAAATTAGAGTTTAAAAAACATTTAAACGCACTTGAAAAACTAATAAAACAATAATTACTTTTTTTTAATCAATTACTTTGAATTTCAAAGTTCTTTTAAAACAACAAAACATGGAAAACAAACAACAACAAAACAAATTTTCGCAATGGCTAAAAACATCAATCACAGCAAGAATGATTATGATAGCTACAATTATTTTAATCTTACTCATTCCACTAGCTTTCATTAAAGACCTCATAAGGGAACGAGAATTCAGGCAGGATGATGTTGTTAATGAAATAAATGAAAAATGGGGAGAAGAAGTAGTCCTTTACGGTCCAATTTTAAAAGTGCCGTATAAAACCTATAAAGAGACCTCTGTTTTTAATCAAGAAACCAAACAATATATTACAGAAACTGAAAGCTTAATGAATTATGCTTATTTCTTTCCAAAAACACTGGATATTAAAGCAAATGCTACTTCCATAAATAAAAAAAGAAACAATTTTGAATCTGTAGTATATGAAAGCAATATTGCAATAAAAGGGAATTTTGAACAACCAAATTTTAGTGCAAAATCAATTTCAGATAAAGATATTGTTTGGGACAAAGCTTCCATTGTTTTTAAAACCTCCAACTTAAAAGGTATTAAGAGCGAAGTTAACATCCAACTAAACAAAAACGCGTATGACTTTGAAACTAATTATAGTTCCGAAAAAAATAATCAAAATAATTTAGATGAATTGGAAAGTTCCTATTTAAAATCAGAAAACGTTGATTTTTCAATAGCACAAAACTTTAAGCTGAATCTAGCTTTTAATGGTAGTAAGAGTATGCGCTTTATCCCTATAGGAAAAGTTACTAGTACTGAAATGAGCTCCAATTGGATAAACCCAAGTTTTACAGGAAACTATTTACCACAAGATGAAGGTGAAAAAGTAACAAAAGATGGCTTTAAAGCTAATTGGAAAGTATTAGATATCAATAGACCCTATTCACAACAATTCTTCAATCATTTACCCAACTTAAATGAATATGCATTCGGAACAAATTTTATAGTTCCTGTGGACGAATATCAAAAAAGTAATCGCTCAGCGAAGTATGGCTTTATGGTTATTGGACTTACATTTTTGATTTTCTTTTTAATACAAACCATGAGTAAAATAAACATCCATCCTTTTCAATATGTTATGATTGGGGTTGCATTAGTCATGTTTTACACCTTACTTATTTCTATATCGGAGCACAGTAGCTTTTTAAAAGCATACCTCATTGCCGGAAGTGCTGTAGTTAGCTTGATAACATTATACTCTAAATCAATATTGAAAAATTTCAAATTCGTGTCTTTAATAGGTACATGTTTAACCGTTTTATACGGGTTTATTTTCGTGATTATTCAACTGGAAAACTATGCTTTATTGGTAGGAAGTATTGGCTTGTTCATCATTTTAGCTGTTGTAATGTATGTCTCTAGAAAAATAGATTGGAATAACGGATAAATCAAATAATCATTGTCAAACTGAGCTTATCGAGAACTCATTAAAACTTCGACAAGCTCAGTTTGATATTTAAACGTAAAGCACATGAACTCATCCTTAGATATTTCAAAAATCATAGCTAGCATTAGCTTTATACTTGGGACTTTATTATTAGTGCTGTTTTTATTCTTTAGAGAGTTTGAATCAATAGTTATATTCGGATTATATTATGTGCTAATAGCTTTTATAATTAACGCTTTCATCGTCATTTGGTTAATAACTAGGTTAATAATTCATTCAGAAAAATGGATTGAATTATTAAAAGCTATTGGCGTTATTTTAATCAACATTCCCATAGCTATTGGATACTTTTTCATTGTAATCAACACTATCTAAATCATGCTAAAATTCAACCTCATTCCCTTTACTGTCTTTATACTGTTATTACTAACTGAAATAGCCATTGCAATCTTTTTAAAAGGTGGCTTTATCAGGCATGTTTTTGGTGATTATTTAGTAGTATTACTCCTGTATTTTTTCTTAAAGAGTTTTCTTTCTGTTTCTAATAATATACTAGCAGCGGTAACTTTATTAATCGCTTTTACTGTAGAGTTTATACAACTTACCCCATTATTAAAAACAATTGGATTAGAAAACCACTCCTTAGCCAACTTAATTTTAGGCAACACTTTTTCTTTCACAGACTTATTAGCCTATACATTTGGCTATATAACCATTATCATTTTTAACTCTTCTACATTATGCAAACACTTTTTACAAAACAGAACAAAGTAGTAACTATCAATATTATTTTTTGTCTCGTATTAATTTTACTTAGGGTGAAGTTTACACAGAGTATTACCTATATGTTTTTAATCTGGAATTTGTTTTTAGCAGGCGTTCCATATGTGATTTCCCAATTAGCGAAAAGAAGTGATTTCTTAAAAGAACACTCCATTTTATTACTAAGTATTTTATGTGTTTGGTTACTCTTTTTACCCAACGCACCTTACATTATTACAGATTTAATTCATTTAAACCATATTCATACTAACCTTATTTGGTTTGATGCGCTTCTCATTTTCTTATTCGCCGCTAACGGACTATTATTAGCGATATTATCTATGGTAGATATCTACACCATCCTAAAAGAAAAATGGAATACTATAGCCGCTTCTTTTTGTATGATTCTTATCTCCTTTTCAACAGGTTTTGGTATCTATTTAGGCAGGTATTTACGTTGGAACTCCTGGGAGTTATTTACCCATCCAAACAATCTTTTTCATGATATTATTGTAAGCCTACAAAACACCAAAGCTATCGGCGTTACCGTAAGTATGGCTTGCTTACTACTCCTTCTTTTTTCTTCTTACTTACATTTATTGCATAAAAAACCAGTTTCTGAATAAGAAACTGGTTTTAATTTTATTATTATTATTATTATTATTATTATTATTATTATTATTTAATTACAGGTAGGCGGTGTTACTGTAGCAGTACTTACTCCTCCTCCATTTGCACAATTATACGAAAATGCTTCAATCCATAAAGTGTCAGTAATTGGCACTCCTGTTACCGTAATTGTGTTCGCTGTATAATCAATCATTGCTGATCCTGCCGACGCAGTTACCTGGTCTACAACTGTATCATACGAGAATACTGCTGTATAACTAGTATTTCCAGTATCACAAGTAACAGTACTCACTGTGATAACTGGTAATGGCTCTATATAGATATTGGTTGACATAACAGTAATACTCCCTCCTACGTCTACTCGTATATATATCGTTTCATAATAAGGCACTGTATTACAATATTGGTTGATATTAGGAATTGCATTTGTACCTGTATCAGCATCAGCTTGTGATAAATGATATGAAACATTACCAACATTACCGTTTAAAATATAGTTTGTTTGATCTAAATTAATCATACAAGATGATCCAGTCCCCTGGATTTCTTCACAATAGAAATATTGTTGTGGCTGATTTAAATTACAAGTTTGCACTACTAAACTAACTTCTCCTATTCTAAAATATGGCAAGTTATTATGATTTACTCTAGAAAATACAATTGCAGAAGCGGAAGTATATGGTGAACTTAATGGATTCGTTTCATTTTCAGCATCTGCATATGAACTATAATAAGCTACATTAACATCTGTTTGATTCACTATAATGTTAACATCCAAACTGGTTAAGTCAAAAGCTTCAACGCCATTACTATCATTATCACATTGAGCAGCAGTAGCATAATTAGCATTTACATCATACATATCCAAATAATTAGGAACTCCATCACCATCCGTATCATCATTGGTAAAATCACCATCATTATTTATGTCTTCATCAGCTGTTAATACTCCATCGCCATCATCATCGGTATCATTATAATTTGGGATACCATCTTGATCCGTATCATCATTGGTATAATCATTATCCTGATTTAAGTCTTCAAATTCATCAAAAACACCATCACCATCGGTATCTTGAAAAGTTCCACAAGAAGTGATAATTCCTAAATCCGTTACAGCACTTAATACGCCTGAAATTACCGTGGTCGTTTGTTGTCCCCCCATATCAATACCTTGAGCTGTAAAATCATCTCCAACATTTCCACAATAACTGTATGAATGATCAATTATTCCATTGGTAACTGCTATATACTGGACTATATTGTTATGTATAAATTGAATATACCCATCAGTAATTGGACTTCCGTTACAATCATTAAACTCTCCAATTAACTGAACGCTTGTGTAATTAGCATCTACTACAACTGTAATAGTAGTATCTGTACTAAAAGATCCTATGGTTACCTCAAAAGGAACATTACAATTTGTAACCTCCATAATAAAATTCAATTCCTCATCAATTGGAACTTGTCCGCATGCATACCCGTTTTCATTAGTCCAACTATATGCATTAGCTCCCCATCCAGAAGGAGTACTTGTTCTATTTAATGTGAAAAACTGATTGCCAATAGGATTCCCTGAAGGATCAACTACATTAATACATAACTGTACTAATGGTAACTGCACATCACAGTTCCAAAAAGAAAAATGAGAAACTTCCCCCACATATTTTCCATTAGTCAAAGTAGCAAAACCTTCTTCTTTCCAATATCCATTTACTTCATCAAAATGCCATAATGGTATCGTTTGTGGCGCATTGGTTGCGATATTAGATACTGGCAATTCTATTTGAGCGGTAGTCCCTTCGGCTAATTGCAATTTTTCTCCTGAAGCTCCTTTTAGTTCTACGGCTAACATACCATAAGTTTCTAAAACTTTTTCACTACCATTGGCATCTTCAGCATATAGCATCCCAGGCATCATATTCCCTACGTTTTCATCTGCAGGATCTAAATGCTTCATGATAACCGATACAGTTCCTGAATAAGCTGATCCGTTCGTTTTTATAAAATCACCTTCAAAACTCACTTGAGTACCGTTTGGCAAGCTGACCTCACTTGCCTCTCCTGAATTAATAGTTGCTATAACATCCTCTGCCAATAGCATTATTTTAACTTGGTTTACTCCGGATGTAGGCACTAACGCTCTTGACCCGTTTATATACCCAACTTTAGACGCTTTTATATAGGCGAACTTTTCATATACAGAGGCATCTTGTATTGCAAATACTCCATTTTCATCAGTCAAAGCATTCATACCTCCTACAGAAATACTTACTCCTTCTACTGCTTCATTATTTTCATCTACAACTGTCCCAAAAAAACGAGCTGCAGTTGTACTTCCAAAATTATCAGAAAATTCTGTTTGAATTGGAATTGGTACTTGAATTGATGTTTCATCTTGTTCACAAGAAATGAAAATACTCGCTACCAGTAATAGCGCTCCAAATAAAATACTACCTTTTTTCATATATCATTAGTTTGTCATTGTATGCTTTTATAACGCAAGTAAAGATACTTTTCCCTACCCCAAAGACTATACTATACAACGAGTATTCAGGTAAGTTATCGAAAAACAAAAAAGCAACTACCTTTATAGTAGTTGCTTTTTTAATTAAATATATAATTATGTTCTATTTATTGTCTACATAATCTTGCAAATACGAATAGCGTTCTGTTAGCTTTCCATTTTCCGTCATTTTAGCTCTGGATAAAACACCATCCTCATCATTATTATAAAAAGCAGGAATCACATGCTCCAAAAACATTTCTCCAAATCCTTCACTCGCATCCTTAGGTAGTTCACATGGTAAGTTATCAACAGCCATTACTACAATAGCTTTATCATCCATAAAATCTATTTCAGATTCTGTTTGAGGATCATATCCATAAATTGGATCAGCAATCGTTGAAGGCTTTATAGTACACGCTACAGGTCCATCAATATCACATGATACATCGGCAACTACTTTTATATTAAAATCAGCTGATTTACAATCCTCTCGCGTAAACAAGTATGGCGCTCCTGTACCATAGAAATGTCCTGCGATAAAATAATCAGTTACTTTTGCAAAGCGCATAAAATTTGATTCATAATCGCCTGGATTTGCATACATATCACGATTATTTAATATCAAACCATCTTTACGTTTATTATAGTCTAACACATCTATTTTACAATAAACTGCTTCTTTAAATTCTTGAGTTAAATACTCATCAATTGAAACTTGTTTTATGCTTAAATGATCCAATATTTCTTTAGCCCCTAACGCAACTTTCCCATTACCAGTCAAGCAAATTTTAATATTAGGTAACTTGATTTTATCTAATTCCCCCTGAATTTCTTTAAGGTTTGATAAACTCTCTGCTTTAGGTAACGACCATAAGTTGTATTTTTTACCGTAAGCAATAAAACCATTATAAGCACCTACCAAACCAGCATAACGTCCAAAACCTATTAAACGACCTCCAGAAGCTTTTGTAATTACTTCATGATCATACAACTCAATATTTTTAGCCAATACAGCTTGTAGTAATTTTCTATTGTATGGCGCCTTTTTAATAGTATGTGAAAAAAAGAAATATTTTTTATTTGGTATTAAAGCTTCTACAGGCACTTCTTTTACGCCCAACAGTACATCACTGTCATTTACATCATCTACAGGTGTAAATCCTGTTGTAGCATACTCCTCGTCTTTAAAAAAACGTATATCAGAAGACTCAATTGCAAATTCCAAATCAGGAAATTGAGCAACAACTTCTTTACATAACATTGGAGGAAATACTACTCTTCTATCTGGTGGACTTTTTCTTTCTTTTATAATTGCAAATTTCATTTAATACGAGGGCTCAATAGTTAATTTCAAACATTTCCGCTAAAATAACATAATTATACAACAATATCAAGCTCAAAAAAGCAGTAAATAATTGCTAAAAACACGTATTTTAAGTTTTTTAGTTAAAAAAAATAAAATCATGATATTCCCTTCCTATCAATTTTGTAGGTTTGTGGTGTTCTTTGATATATGGGGTCGACTGGTTTTGACAGCGAGACCAATAAGATAATAAGCATGTCGAGCGGCGATATATCGCTCGTAAATATCTATATCACACTTTTTAAACGGCGAGAATAACTACGCTTTAGCTGCTTAATCCGAATTATAGTAGGATTAGCCTCGGTACACAAGGTGTACAAGCTGAATGTCTGC